>ERZ773045.202-NODE-202-length-32863-cov-8.161211_pt1 | contig 32863 bp, 29 predicted proteins | sample MGYA00580635_ERZ773045 | MGnify/ENA primary metagenome ERZ773045 (study PRJEB29015, sample SAMEA2738115) | human oral metagenome | biome: human oral; feature: human-associated habitat; material: saliva | place: China | collected 2261 ...
TTGCACATGGTCTATGGCAAATATCTCAGGTGTTCCACTCGCTGACTTCTTTGCGCTAAGAGGTATGGGTGGTGACCTCGATATGAAAGTAGCACAAGAAGATATTGCGGAAGATGTTAAGAATGCAGCGTACAAGATCATTGAAAGAAAGAACGCAACATACTATGGTATCGCAATGTCTGTTGTAAGAATCTGCCGAGCAATCTTACGTGATGAAAAATCCATCTTACCAGTATCCACTAGATTACATGGTGAATATGGCATCAATGATGTATCGCTCAGTGTTCCAGCAATTGTTGGTAGAAATGGTATTGAAGAATTAGTGCCAATCTCCCTGAGTGAAGAAGAACGCACAAAACTTGCGGAATCTGCTGCTGTCTTAAAGAAGACAATGGAAGGTGTAGAATTCTAATAAAGAATCCGGATATCCGGATTTTTTCATTTCATGTAATTTATTCAAAAAATATCTTACAAAAAAAGAAAAGAATGTAGTAGAATTTTTTCGTTCATCATTGATATACATATGATGATTAAGAACATTATCCAGTAAGAGAGGTAAAAGTAATGAATCAAAAGGCATTAAAAACACTAGGGTGGATTGCGACATGTACAGCAATGTTAATGTATGTTTCCTATTTCCCGCAGATCATGAATAACCTACATGGAATGAAGAGTGGTTTCCTACAACCTATGGTTGCGGCAATAAACTGTTCATTATGGGTGACATATGGATTTCTGCAAGAAAAGAAGGATTGGCCACTAATGATGGCAAATTTACCTGGTGTATTCTTTGGCGCAATCGCCGCAATTACAGCACTTTAGAAAGCGTTCCTAAGGGAACGTTTTTTTATGCAAAAGATTGATGAAATCTATAGTAATATCGTTGACTTTCTACGACGATAGTAAGAAGATTAGTATGGTTTCCAAAGAGAGTGTAAAGAAATATGGAGGAGAAAAATAATGGAAAACAAAAAGAACCCTTATGCAGGTACTAAAACTGAAAAGAACCTCTTAGAAGCATTCAGAGGTGAATCAGAAGCTAGAAACAAGTATACATTCTTCGCTTCTGTTGCTAAGAAAGCAGGCTTTGAACAAATCGCAGCTTTATTCTTAAAGACAGCAGAAAACGAAAAGGAACATGCAAAACTTTGGTTTAAGGCATTAGGCATGCTTGGCGATGTTAAGGAAAACTTACAAGCAGCTGCAAATGGTGAAAACTATGAGTGGACTGACATGTATGAACGTATGGCAAAGGATGCGGAAGAAGAAGGCTTCCACGACCTAGCTGCTCAGTTTAGAGGTGTTGGTGCTATCGAAAAGATGCATGAAGAGCGTTACAGAAAATTACTTCAGAATGTAGAAATGCAGGAAGTATTCAAGAAGAGTGAAGTAAAGATTTGGGAATGCCGTAACTGTGGTCATATCGTTGTTGGTATGGAAGCCCCAGAAGTTTGCCCAGTATGTAATCACCCACAAGCATTCTTTGAAATTCACGCAGAGAATTATTAATCGTTTGAATTTATGCCAAAGCACACTGTGCTTTGGTTTTTTTGTTGTAAGATACATCATTCACGCATGCGTTAATTAGCACAGTAGTAACATAGAGAAAAGAAATAAAATGTATAGGAATGATTGCACTATCACTCATAAAAAGGGTAAAATCAGTATATAAAGTTGGAGAAAATATATGGGAAAAATCTATACAATCGGGGAAGCTTTAATTGACTTTATTCCAGTACAGACAGCCGCAAATTTAAGTGCTGTGGATGCCTTTCAGAAAAGACCTGGTGGAGCACCTGCCAATGTGGCTGTAGCGGCTGCGAAACTAGGGGCCGAATCCTATTTTATTGGCATGGTTGGTGATGACCCATTTGGACATTTCTTAAAAGATACGATTACAAATTATGGTGTTAACACAAGCTATCTAAAGATGACAAAAAAGGCAAAGACGGCGTTAGCCTTTGTAAGCCTTGCGGAGGATGGACAACGTGATTTTAGCTTCTATCGCAATCCAAGTGCAGATTTACTCTTAGATAAAAGTGATGTTGAAGAGGTCGAATTTACAAGTGAAGACTATATCAGTTTTGGCTCTGTTGACTTAGTAGACTATCCTGTAAAGTACGCAACAGAGTACTTATTACAAAAGGCCAAAGCAGCGAATGCGACAATCTTGTTTGATCCAAATATTAGAAAAGATCTTTGGGATGACTTAGAAGAGTGCAGAGAGACTGTATTATCCTTCATGAAGTATGCCAATATTGTAAAGATGGCAGATGATGAAGTGGAATTTATTACGGGTAAGTCAACCGTTAAGGAAGCCATCGAAGTAGTCAAACACTATGGTGTGGAACATGTAATTGTTACGTATGGCCCAGAGGGTAGTGATGCGTACTTAAAGCATTGTCATAGCCATGCGGATGCACGTAAAGTCAATCCTATTGATACAACAGGTGCAGGAGATACTTTCGTAGGAGCGTTACTCTACTACTTAGATCATCACAAACAAAAGCCAGATCATATTTCACCAGAAATGATGAAAGAGGGATTATGCTTTGCCAACCACGCTGCCGCAATTGTTACGACAAAAAAGGGTGCGATGAACGCAGCCCCAACATTAGAGGAATTACAGAAATAACAGTTTAGGAGAATACCATGTTTAAAAGAGCAGATATGAATACATATGAAGCGGAAATTACCTGTCATTCTTGTGGAAAGAAGGAAAAAGTTAAAATTAAATCACTGATTGATACAGCCTTAGATCCAAAGGCTGAAAGCAATCTATTCCGTGGAAAGTTATTCCGTCATAGTTGCTCAAAATGTCATACCGAACAAAACATGTTATATACATGCATGTATCATGATAGTAGTAAGAATTTATTGATTGGATATCCAGATAATCAGAAGGATTATGAAGAAATGAATCTGATGTTTAATCGACGCTATCATCGTGACGAGTTGGATGAAGCTCTCAATAAATGGATTGAAACATGCACGAAGAGAATTGTGTCCAGTCAGTCTGACATGCAGGAAAAAGCACTCATTGCACTATTAGGTTTAGATGATCGTATCATTGAAATTGGTAAGTATGTAACAGGAGATTTGGCGAAGATACAATCCCAAGGTCTAGAGATTGATCATATGTACTTTAATACGAGTGGTGAAGAGTATGCATTCTTAATTCAATCTGGAAAAGCTATCGTTGGAGAAGTTCCTTTTACCAAAGAGTTATATCAAACGTTAGAGGAACACTATAAACCATATCTCGCTGAGGATGAATCAGTTGAAATTGATTCTGATTGGGTTAGTGACTTCCTTAGAAAAGTGAAAGAAAAACAAAGCCAGTCTTAGTGACTGGCTTTTATTGTTAGTTCAATCATGTGTAGTGCTGTAGCACGTAGTTCAATTTGAATATTATCTTGGATATGATTTAGTTTTTCTTCTACAGCTACTAATTGATTTGTCTGTGTACGATTTGTTTGTAAAGTAATAATGAGATTGTTATCTTTTACTTTTGTGTCAATTACTTTCACGTTACAATCAAATTCATTCGCTAATATCTCTGCCATATTCTGCGCAATAGTATGACGCGTCTGTTGAATATCTTGACGTAACTGATTGCGTTTATTGGCTTGTCTTCGTATAGAATACTTTTTAATGTAATAAACTAGTCGAATGAATGTGATGATAATAAAGACAAATAGCACAATTTGATAATAATCTAGTGTAAAAAATGAGAATGTCTTCTGTACAGAATACATATATGCATGAATGGAAGACAGTATGAGTGCGATACCTGTTGCGATTCTTGCGTGATGCGGAATTGCCTGTAAGAAGGATGAGATAAACAATAGACTATATGAAATAAACTGATAGTCTTTGGTTGGCTCAATACTATAGAAAATTTGATAGAGCTGAATAATAGACCAACCAAAGAGTAGAATTGCCATCACTTGATAAAGCGTATATCGACTATCTTCTTCCATTGGGTCAACATGGTCCCATAATAGAACATCTACCTCTTCTGCTAACTTACGAGCACCAGAGGAGAAGTCGCTATTTGTAATCACAACTGCTTTGTCTAGTTTGTAATAAGCGATACCAGAGAAGGCTTGTTGCACCGCATCATTACCTACAGTTCCACTGTAGTACTTACACTGAAAACCATATTTTAAGCTTCCTTTGGTTGCGATGATATCAATGCCTTGATCGCCACTTGCCTTCGTAAGAGTTATATTTTTATATCCTAGTGAGGATAGGTATTTTGCACAACTGCGTTCGTATTGAATTCCGTTCATAAGGACATTATACAGTACTTATTTTGAATTTGTAGGAAGAAGAGTGAATAATTCATTTTTCCGTTTTTCTTCTTCAATGAGGTTGTTATAGGCAAGTTGTGCATACGTTTGAAGTCTATTGGAATGTGCATTTTCATCCCCATATACAAAGTAGTTACCATCTTTATCAATACAACCTAGTGCAGATACGACAGGTACATCCTGATATATATTCTGTTGGAAGTTTTGATATGGCGTTAGCTTAACATTTGCGTTTTCCGCAAGTAAGGTGCTGAGATAGTTTGCACTGATATAAGGGATTGTGCCACTTGGAATATCATAGTTGGCCCACATAAAGAAATGGGTGATATATCTACGTTGGTTTTCCGCATCACTTAGATCGTGTAGACTCTTACCATACAGTTCTTCATAGAATTCATCTTCAATAAAAGGTTGGTGGTCTCCATACATAAGGATAATCGTTGGCTCAGAGACATTCTTAAAGTAATTTACAAGTTGTTCTAAAGCCATATCACTACGGCGAATGACACTGAGATATTCCTCTGTTTGTGGATAGTCACCCTTCATAGAAGTGATATGGACATCGTGAAGTAACCCTGTATTATATGGGGAGTGATTTTGCATTGTCACATTAAACATGAAGAATGGTTTTGATGTATCGCGTTTTTCGTATAAATCAATAATATGTTGGAAATCCCATTCATCTGAGATGTAGTTTCGTAGCTTCTGATAATTTGAAATATCCTCCATACCGATATATCGATCAAAGTTCATGTATTGATAGGTATTCACACGATTCCAGTTTTCTTTGTAGTAAGGATGAAAGGCGGTTGTACTATAGTTTTGATCAGATAACGTCATCGCAAAACCAGGTTGAGTATGTTTTTCATAAAGCGTATAGGCATTTGAACCAATTGGTAAAAAGGCCATAGAGTTACCGGTTAAGAATTCATATTCCGTATTACTAGTACCTGTTCCGATTGTAGAAACATATACATTTCCTTGAATGGTATTTTTATCATCCTTCATACTATTTTCAAAGGAAAGATACTCTTTATCGGTTTCAAATTTTCCAATCACTTGTAAATCTGAGAACGCTTCATTCATAATCGTAATGATATTTGGATGTTCTACCGTTGCATTTGGACGCTGACCAAGTGCTGTTTCTGTGATGGTTTGTGTTGAAGTTATATTCTCTTTTAATTGTGTCGCGAGTGTTTCTACATCATATCCATGCGGCTTTTCTAGTGATAAGTAGCGTGTATTTACGAAGAATTCCGCAATCGCACCATAGTTTTCGTAACCTCTTGCTTGATTGAAGAAGTCTGGTGTTGCGCCAAGCGTAACTTGGAAGAAATTTGTACCATAGAAAGTGATTAGAATTGCGGCTGAAAGGAAAAGACAAGTTGTGCGATAGAGGATTTGCTGTTTTGTTTTCTGTGCTTTTGGTAGCCAGAATAATAACGCAAAAATGATATTGATAATAGTTAGCGTAAAGAGTATTTGTACATTGAATGTTAGTTGATAGTTGGATGCGACACCGGCTGCTGTTTTAATCACGCTTAAATCCCATGGTAAAAGAGGGATACCTTTAAACTGTTTTACATACATGTTTGCGATTCCGAAAATACATAGAACAACTGTGGTAATCGCAAAAGAGATTTTCATGCTTGCAAGTAGTACATAGAATATCATCGTAATCAGAAGGATAATACCGTAGTTAACAAATACATTACCGATACCTTCGATATCGGAAAGAAGATTGTTATTACAAAGTTCAACTGCCATTTCAATGAGCAATGGAACTAGTAAGATTGTAATCACTTTGACAAATGTGTCTATCTTTGGCTTATGTGGTAACCACTTCAGTATAATAGATAAAATCAATACGATGATTGTAATGGAAAACATGGTATTTGTTTGGTCTAATTTGTGATATTCCTGATAAAAATAGATATTTGTGATAAGTAAAATAGCCGTAATCACAAGTGGAATGAGTCGTCTTAATTTATTCATAAGAATATTATAGTTGGTTTGTAACGGAATTGTCACTTTTGTTATATATACTAAACTTGCAAGATGGTAGAATATTGTTAAAGAGTCTAGTTATATCATAGAAAAGATATCATTTTGCTAGATATAAACTGTTATAGAAGATACAGGAGAATTGTATGTTAAAAAATAAAAAGATTTTGATTGCGGTACTTGTTGTGGTTGTAGCGATTGTCGCTACAATATTTACCTTTTTCCAAAGGAATCTAGGTGGTGCTAGTGGAGGAACAGTTGCCTACGTAGATACCATTAGTAATATCATGGGTTTTTCTAGTGGTGGAAATGATCGTTACTCTGGTGTAGTTGAATCCCAGCAGAGTGTAAAGGTGAATAAAAACCAAGAGAAGAAGATTGAACAAGTATTTGTATCTGTTGGTGATCAGGTAATTCCTACAACAGTTCTTTTCCGCTATGATGTTTCAGAAGCACAGAAACAAATTAGTTCAATCAATCTAGATATTGAATCATTAAGAGGCACAATTACGGACAAGAATAATGCAATCTCTGAATATAAGGCTAGCGGTGATACCAGCCAGGTTGCAATTGCGGAAAATGATATTCGTGTTGCACAGTTATCTATCCAACAAAAACAGTTGGATTTAGCTGCAAAACAAAAAGAAATCGATACTGCGAATGTGCTTGCTAATACAACCGGTACTATTAAGGCTATCAATGAAAATAGTACAGATGCGCAAGGTAATACAGCAGCCTTTATTGAAATTTCACAGTCTGGTGAATTTAGAGTCAAGGGTACAATTGATGAAACATCTATTACATCTATTTCGCTTGGACAAGAAATGATTGTACGTTCTAGAACAGATGAAACAAAGTTCTGGACCGGTAAGATTACAGAAATTAAGACAGAACCAAACGCAAAACAAAATGATATGTACAGCATGGGTGGTTCAAGTAGCTCTGAAAAGGCGAGCACATATCCGTTCTATATTTCATTAGATTCTTCGGATGGCTTAATGCTAGGTCAGCACGTGTATCTAGAAAAGAATAATGGCACTGCTGTAAAGAAAGATGGTATTTGGTTAGACGCGTCTTATGTTGTAATGGAAGGCGAGAAAGCATATCTTTGGGTTGCCAATAAGAATCATCGCTTAGAGAAGCGTGAAGTTGAGGTTGGCGAATTGGATCAGAACTTATATCAGTATGAGATTAAATCTGGTGTATCTGAATCTGATAGTATTGCATGGCCAATGGAAGAATACAAAGAAGGTATGAAGACAGAATCAATCTCTACAGTGGGAAGTGGAGAATAAGTATGTTATTGAACTTACAAGGAATCTATAAAAGTTATGGCGGCACCATTGAAGTGCCTGTATTGAAGAATGTTTCTATACAGGTTGCGGAAGGTGAGTATGTCGCAATTATGGGTCCTTCTGGTTCAGGCAAAACAACTTTAATGAATATCATTGGTTGTTTAGATCGCTGTACAGAAGGAACCTATGAATTAGATGGCGCAGATATTTCACGCATTTCTGAGAATGAATTATCAGAAGTACGTTTAAAAAAGATTGGTTTCGTATTTCAGACATTTGAACTTTTACCAGGTGAAACAGCAATTGAAAATGTTGCCTTACCACTTGTATATGCGGGTGTTCCAAAGGCTGAACGTGAAAAAGCAGCCGTTGAAGTACTGACAAAGGTTGGTTTGGGTGAACGTGTAAACTTCAAGCCAAATCAATTATCTGGTGGTCAAAAACAACGTGTAGCGATTGCACGTGCACTAATTAATCATCCACGTATTCTCTTAGCGGATGAGCCAACTGGTGCGCTAGACCAAAAATCTGGTAAACAGGTTATGGAATTATTCGAAGAACTGAATAAAGAAGGTGTCACAATTGTTATGATTACGCACGATGCGCATGTCGCAAGCAAGGCAAAGCGTGTCATTCATATCATTGATGGCATGATACAGGAGGGCACGCATGAATAAAAAACGAGTTATTATTAGTGTTTCTATTGTTGCGGCCTTGGTACTTGGATACTTTGGAATTCTCCAATTCCGCAAGGCATCCCGTAAGGTGGATGTTGTGCAAGTTAGTGCAATGAATATGGGTGGTAATCCGATAGAATCACAGATGAGTGGTTTGGTATCTGATCCAGCTACACAGACTGTTACACCATCTGTATCTCAAATTATTACTGCGGTATATGTTACCGAAGGACAAGCAGTATCAGTTGGTGATAAATTGCTAGCGTATGATATTACAAGTTTGAACTATACCGTAGAACTAAAGAAGCTTGAAATTTCTACGACACAGCTTCGCCTAGAACAAGCTAGAAAAGAATTACAACAACTACAAAATACAAAGCCGGTGGAAAGAAGGGTAGCACCACCATCGACTCCTGCACCAGAGCCAGAATATAAAGTAGATACAGAAGCAGTGACACAGGTAGAAGAACATAAAGTATGGAACTATCTGAATGCATTAACGGATGAAGACACAGAGTTTACAAAGGATCTCGATGAGCCAACAGCTTCAACGACTCCGACTCCAACACCAACTCCAGATCCAACAGCCACACCAACTCCTACCCCAACACCTGCTCCTACGCCAACGCCAGCAGTTCCTGCTGTAAATACATACGCAAAGGGCACAAAGGCAAATCCATATCACTTTGCGATTAAACATGATGGCTTTCTTTCTGGTAAGTTCATTAAAGAACTTATCCAGAAAGCAGAAACAGATGGAAAGACATTCTACATTTCTATAGATGTTTATGCAGAAGATGATAAGACGAAGGGTCTTGAGGATTCTTGGTTGGTATCTGTAGATAAGTTAAAGTCAATCTTAGGTACTGTAACAGATGATATGGCAAAACTTGATATTCAGACACGTAAGATTCGTGAGAATCTTATCGAACCAGAACCATCTGTACCTGAAATTGAACCAGAGGGTATGACAGCTTCTGAACTTGTACGCGCAATTCATGCCAAGGAATCAGAAGTTCGTGAGTATGATATCGATGTTCGTCGTAAACAACTTGAACTATCAGAACTACAGACACAATTAGCAGATGGTGTTGTTTACGCAAAACGTAGTGGTGTTATTAAAGGTCTAAAGGATATGAACAATGTTCCTACAGATGGAACACCATTCTTAACTGTTGCAGGTGGAACTGGTACAGAAGTAAAGGGCTCTATCTCTGAGTTATTATTAGCAACAATTCAAAAGGGTACAAAAGTATCTGTTACTAGTTATGAAACAGGATCCATCTATGAGGCAGTTGTAACACAAATTGATAACTTCCCAACAAATTCAGGAGAAGGTTTCTATGGCGGTAATCCGAATGTATCAATGTATGGTTTTACTGCATATATTGAAAAGGGTGATGATTTAAAACAAGGTTCTTATCTCGCCTTATCAATTCAACAAGAGAATACAGATACATCTTCTATTTATCTCAGCAACGCTTTCATCCGTGATGAACACGGACAGAAGTATGTTATGAAGGATGTAGATGGCAAGCTTGTTAAGACATATATCAAGACTGGTAAGGTATATTTCAATATGTCGACAGAAGTATTATCTGGCCTTTCAGATACAGACTATATTGCTTTCCCATATGGTGATGGTGCGATCGAAGGTACTCGTACACAAATCGGTATGGAAGACAATATGTATGGAGGCTACTAATGGTTGAAAATATTAGATTATCTATTCGTGGAATCCTATCACATAAGATGCGTTCGATTCTAACAATGCTAGGAATTATTATCGGTATTGCGGCAATCATCGCTATCGTTTCCACAATCAAAGGTACAAATGAACAGATTCAAACCAACCTCATCGGTTCAGGTGTTAATACAGTCAATGTACGCATGACACAAGGTGACTGGGAATATGACTTTGGACAGGGTATCCCTGGTAAATACAGAGAAATCTCTTCTTCTCAAAAAGATGATTTAAAGAATATTCCTGGTGTAGTGAATGTATCACTCTATCATCGCCGTCAGGTATATGATGGTGTATTCCATCTGACAAACTCCTTAACAGGTGGATATGTATACGGTATCGATGATGCATATTTACAGACAAATGGCTTAGTAGTCAGTCGTGGTAGAGCTTTCTCTACAAATGATATCGAAAACAATCGTAAGGTTTGTTTATTGGATAAGGTTTCTGCAGAACAGTTATTCCAAGGAGAAAATCCGATTGGAAAAACTGTCGAAATTCAAAAGGAACCATTTGTGGTTGTTGGTGTAGTTTCACCAGCGGTAGAGTTTGAACCAACAATCAAAAACATGAATGATTACTATACATATAACCAGGATACTTCTGGAAAAGTATATGTACCTACATCAGTATGGCCACTCTTATATCAATATGATGAGCCAGAAAATGTAATCTTACGTGCAACAGATACAAACTCTATGACTACAATCGGTAAGCAAGCAGAAGAGATTTTAAACGCTACAGCAACTGGTAATAACGAAACAAGTTATAAGTCAGAAGACTTGATGAAGCAAGCTAAACAAATTCAACAGCTATCTCAAGCAACAAATACAATGTTGTTGTGGATTGCGGGTATTTCCTTACTCGTTGGTGGTATTGGTGTTATGAATATCATGTTAGTAAGCGTAACTGAAAGAACGCGTGAGATTGGTTTGAAGAAGGCAATTGGAGCACCTAAGAAATCGATTCTAATTCAATTCTTAACGGAAGCAGTCGTTCTTACATCGACTGGTGGTGTGATTGGAGTTATCTCAGGTGTCATACTTGCATTCTTGATATCGAAGTTAAATGGAACACCGATTGCGATCAGCGTAGAAGCTTCTATCTTTGCGGTATTATTCTCAATGTTAATTGGTATTGTGTTTGGTATCTTACCATCATACAAGGCCGCAAATTTAAATCCGATCGATGCATTACGTCGCGAATAAGTGGTTGATGAGAGTATCATCAATCACTTTTTTAATGCGAAAAATGTTTGAGAATGATATCATTATAAAAATGTCGACAGCAGGAGGATATATGAAATTTTTATTTGCCCCCGATTCATTTAAAGGTACGATGAGTGCTATCAATATTAATCGCTTGTTAAGACATGCGACACATCGCGTGCTTGGAAGTGTGGAATATATCGATGTAACAATGGCAGATGGTGGAGAAGGTACAGTGGAAACTGTTACTCGTAATCTGCGAGGTTCAATTATGTATGTACCAATACATGGGCCATACATGAAACGAAGAGAAGCAAAGTTTGGTTTAGTAAATCAAAAAGAAGCCATCTTAGAAGTGGCAGAAGTTGTAGGATTACCACTAGTACCAGTAGAACAAAGAGACCCTCGCTATACATCATCCTATGGTGTTGGTGAATTAATTGCCCATATTCTTGAAGATGGAATTCGTGATATTAAGATTGCGATTGGTGGAACATCCACAAATGATGGTGGTATTGGTGCGATGCAGGCACTAGGCGTACACTTCTTAGATAAAGATGGAAATGAAGTAAAAGGAATTGGTGATAGTCTAAAAGATATCGTCACAATCGATACTTCATGCATGAATCCACTGGTACAAGAAGCCAAGTTTACAATCATGTGTGATGTGGATAATCCTTTATGTGGTCCAAATGGTGCGACGATGTGCTATGGAAAACAAAAAGGTGCTACAGCTGAAGTACAAGCAGAGATTGAAAAGGGTATGGAAAACTACCGTCAGGTTTTACTTCAAACATTTGGGAAAGATGTTAATGATATTCCTGGCTCTGGTGCAGCAGGTGGAATGGGCGCAGCCTTCTCATTATTCCTATTAGGGGAAATGAAGTCTGGAATTGAAGTTGTGATGGATTTAATGAACTTTGATCGGATGCTGGATGGCGTAGATTATGTTATCAGCGGTGAAGGAAGAGCAGATGCACAAACACTGCATGGCAAAGTGCTATATGGTATTGGTAGACGTTGTAAAGAAAGAAATATCCCAGTTATCGCAATCTGCGGTTGTCTTGGAGATGGCTATGAAGCGTTATATGAACACGGTATTACAAAGTTCTATGCAACAACAGATAAAGAACTATGTGAAAAACAAATTCTAGCTAATGCGAATGATAACTTTATGAAGACAGCTATTCGCATGTTTGAAGATATCAAAAATGGAAATATTTCTTAGTTGAAACCTTCAGTAAATGATATGATTTATGTAGATAAAAGTTTTTCGGAGGATAATTGATATGATTTTAAAAGTTGTACGTGAAAAGGAAACAAAATACTATGTTCCTACACAGATTCAAGCAATGACAATTTCAGCTGTCTACAATTCAGATGATATGTTTGATGTAACATTTATCGTAAATGGTGTTTCTGAACCAGTTAGAACATTCCCATCCAAAGAAGATGCAGAAGAATTCTTAGTTCGTTTGGATACATTGTATTGTTCACATGATCCTGAAGTTCATATTGTGAATTTGAATACGTTATAAGATTTATAAACTTTGTATTATACAATTAGATTAATTTTGATAAAAGGCAATTTTGGATATTATCCGTAAAATTGCCTTTTATATTGTAAAAAAATAACACATACTTTCATAACTAATGAAAATTAACTATTTGTATGTCAATTATACATTTTTTATTTGATAAAATATTTATGTCTAATATAATATTTGTGAATTACAAATTCATGGGGAGGTTTTTATGAAGAAGAAATTCAGAACTTTACTGCGACCTGCATTAACAATATTGTTAATGTTATCAATTTTAATTCCGGTAATTTCAAATGTATCGATACATGTGGAGGCTGCCGAAGAATTTGAGGCATATACAAAATCCGGCGAATACCCTGCAAGTGATCACATTAAGAACCCTATCTATATTAGACCGAAGGGAGCGACTGAGAAGGGAATTGTAGGATACTGCTTTAATGACCACAAAGCATTCCCTGTGGGTACTTTTTCAGCACTTAAGGTATATTACACAAAAGAAGTTGGTAGTGCAGCTACGTTTGAAGAACTAGCAGATACAGAGAGAGTTAGTGGAGAAGATCTCTATAATGGATTGCTTAGAGTTGTTTATGATGGCTATCCTAACAATAAATCTGGTATCCAAGAAAGATACGGCTTAACAGATGGACAGTTTAGACAGGTTACACAGTTTGCGGTTTGGTATTATACAGATAGATACAATATGCCATTACACGATACAAGCGGTTTAGCTTATTCTCAAAATGAATTGAATGCTTTCAATGATTTAATCAATAGTACTACAGCAATTCCTGCTGGAACATCAATTGATATTTACAGGAGTAAAAATGCTACTTACCAGCATTTATTAAGTGGTCATATCGAGGACCCTACTGTAACACCAACACCAATACCTACTCCTACTCCAACTCCTACTCCAACTCCTACTCCAATACCAACACCTGTTCCAACACCAACGCCTACACCAGCACCTGTTCCAACACCAACACCTGTACCTACTCCAACTCCTACACCTGTACCAACACCTGTATCTACTCCAACCCCTACACCAACTCCTGGCACAACTACACCAAAAACTGGTGATAGTAGTGATATTTCCTTGTATGCAGGATTAATGTTAGTATCAGGACTTGCAGTTGTTTGTGTACTATTTAGTCGTAAACAACAAGCATAAAAGGATTTGTTAACAAAGCACTTCACGATGAAGTGCTTTTCTGTATCTGTATGGATGAATGTATACATTTAAAAAGCCCACAACACGTGGGCTTATCTTACATCTTAGATCCTTTGGAACCCTTTGCGCTAGAAGCGGAGAAGTTACTGAGGATATTTGTTTCATAGGAGAAGGTCATCTTAGATCTTCTTCTTTCTCTATCTAATGCAAGTTCTACAAGTTTATCCATTAGCTCAGAGAATGATACACCAGCTGCTTGCCATAGGTAGAAGGCAAGGGAGCCTGGGATGGTATTAATTTCATTTACATAAACTTTCTTAGTATCCGCGTCCATCAAGAAGTCAATACGACAAACACCAGAGGTGCCAAGTACACGGAAAGTTTCCTTCGCTAATTGTTGGATGAGTCTTGTCTGTTCATCTGTAAGAGGTGCAGGTACGATACGTGCAGTACTTGCCATACCTTTAGAACCTTCGCTCTTTGTGCTCTTACTACCACCGAGGTACTTATCAGAGAAGCTGAGCAATTCATCTTGGGAAACTGAACTTACCTCTTCTAGTACGCTAGCTACACAGGAATAAGAATCTCCAACTACAGAACAGTTGATTTCACGCATTGGTTTTACAACTTTCTCTGTGATAATCTTTTCATCATACTGACGTGCTTCATCAAAACACGCAAGGTATTCTTCATCGTTATGTGCAATAGAGATACCAACAGAAGAACCTGTACGGGCAGGTTTGGTAATCACTGGATAGATTAAACGATGTACCTTATCGAGGATTTCACTTTGACGTGTATCCATTTCTGAACCATATACCCAGAACCAATTTGTGATTGGTAGGTTGTTATCACTGAGAACATTCTTCTGTAAAACTTTGTCCTGTCCAATCGCTGCACCATAGAGGTCGCAACCAGCGTATGGAACCTTTAACATTTCAAAGAAACCTTGGATTGTGCCATCTTCACCGTTTGTACCATGCATGACAGGGATAGCTACGTCGATTGTACCTAATTCCTTGCGTCCAAATAGAGAAGCTTTGACAGGACGGATTACGACACGGTTATCTTCTGATGTAATGGAAACTTGTGTACATTGAGAAATCAATTGCTTGAGATCTTTATAGTTACTCATATCCTTTAATAAATCAGAGACATATAGTTTACGTTCCTTTGAGACATATACAGGAATGACGTTGTATTTATTTTTATCAAGTGCTTCAATCGCTTGATGTGCAGAGATAATACTTACTTCATGTTCGACGGATTCACCACCGAAAAATACTGCGATATTTAATTTCATAAGACCTCCGTTAACACTCCTTATTATACTCTAAACTTCATTCGAAACGAAAACGATTTTTCATAACTTAAGGGGAAGTTAATCGTCACTAATTAATATGGCTGAAAATGTAAAGAAATCGCATAAACGTGGTAAAATATCATGGAAGAAGAGGTAGGTAATACAAAATGAACAAAATTGCACAGTTTGAAAAAGTAAGTTACGAACAGTTTTATAACGATTGGCAGAAGACTTTTCCAAATGAAACAAGAAATATTGCGGAAATATACAACGCAATCGTGCTTCCACGACGTGCAACAAAAGGTTCTGCGGGGTATGATTTTTATACACCAATTGATTTGAAGATTGCTCCACAAGAAACTGTACTTGTACCTACTGGTATCAGAGCGAAAATGCAAGATGACTATGTGCTAATGTTATTTCCACGTAGTGGACTAGGCTTTAAGTATCGTCTACAGCTAAATAACACAGTGGGCATTATTGATAGTGATTACTATCACGCAGATAATGAAGGACATATCTTCTGCAAACTAACAAATGATACAAATGAAAATAAGACAGTTGAGATTGCAAGTGGTCAGGGAATGTTGCAGGGTATTTTCGTATCCTTCGGTATTACGGTGGATGATGAAGCTGACGCTGTAAGAACTGGCGGCTTTGGTAGTACAACGAAATAGAAAGATAGGTAGTAAGATGGATTTAAAACTTTGGCAAGAAATAGATCAGAATGAACCAATTCCAGAACATATCCTAAAGCGTATGGAGGAATTTAGACAAAAGGGTGCGATTTTACCTGAAGAAAAATATATTAAACGTCCAACAATGATTGCAGGGATTCGCAAGGCTGCTAAATTAAACACACAGGTGTTAGATGAAGTTGCTAAACACATCCATGCAGGTATGTCGACACAAGAAATTGACGATATCGTTAAAGACTTCACTGAAAAGAATGGTGGCATCTGTGCACCATATCACTATGAAGGCTTCCCAAAACATGTGTGTACATCTGTAAATAGTGTTGTATGCCATGGTATTCCAAAGCATATTCAGAAGCTACATGATGGTGATATTGTCAACGTTGACTGTACCACGATTGTTGATGGGTATTATGGTGATGCGTCACGTATGTTCTGTATTGGTAATGTCAGTGAAGAACGTCGTACACTCGTCGAAGAAACTAAGAAATGTCTTGAAATTGGACTAGCAGCGGCACAACCATGGAATACAGTTGGCGATATTGGTTATGCAATTCAGAAATATGCGACATCCAAGGGATATAGTGTTGTAAGAGAATTGGGTGGACATGGTGTTGGTAATGATTTCCACGAAGACCCATTTGTAGCACATGTTGGTAAAAAGGGTACTGGTATGGTACTGGTACCAGGTATGGTTATTACCATTGAACCAATGATTAACTTAGGCAAGGCTGCAGTTGTAATCGACCCATATGATAATTGGACTATCAGTACAAAAGATGGTAAAGATAGCGCACAATGGGAATATACAATCTTGATTACAGAAGATGGTAATGAAGTATTAAGTTATTGATTAATAAAATAGATGGTGGAGGGCTTAGTTGATAGAACATGAGTAATCACAATATTTATGTAACAGGTCATAAACATCCAGATAGTGATTCAATCTGTTCGGCAATTGCGTTTGCGAATTTATTGAATAAGACTGGTAGTACGGCAATTGCTTGTCGCCAAGGACCTTTAAATGAAGAAACAAAATATATTTTGCGTAGATTTAATTTAGATAATCCGCTATTGATGACGGATGCACGTGCTCGTCTAGCAGATATTAATCTCGATATTCCAACAACGATTCGCTATGATGAAACAGTTCATCATGCATGGCATTTAATGTTAAGAACACAAAACCGTTCTTTATATGTATTAGATGAGAATGAGAATTTATGTGGTATCTGTTCCACAAGTGATTTATCTCGCTATCGCATTCATGAAGATACAGATTTAAGGGACTTGATGGCAACAGCGACACTAGATAATATTGCTCGTACTATCGGTGGGAAGGTTGCGTTACGTCCAAAAGAATTTAGTACAAATGGTGAAGTACATATCGTTACCTTGGATGACTTAAAACTAGTTGAAAGTTTCATCGCTGGTAGTATTATCATCATGTCAGAAGGACACGAAAAGCAGTTAAACCTCATTCGTTTGGGTGTGAAGTGCTTGGTTCTAACTTGTGATGAACATGCGGCAGATGATGTCAAAGAACTTGCGATGGAATATGGTTGTGCTATCGTTGAAACGCCAGATCGTACCATGCACACAGCGACTGTTATTACAGAGAGCTATTCGGTTTCTCAGATTATGACCACAAACTTAATCTGCTTTAAGAATACAGAGTATGTAGAAGATGTTGCGACAAAGATGAATGCGTCACGTGTACGTAGTTACCCTGTACTGGATGAAAACGGTAAAGTTGTAGGTGGTGTATCACGCTACCATACACGTAACTACAAGAAGTTACGTATCGCGTTGGTTGACCATAGTGCAACAAACCAAACAATGAAACACATCGATAAGGCAGATATCGTTGCGATTATTGACCATCACCATATTGGTGATATTCAGACTGACCATCCAATTGAATACCGTAACCATCGTTGTGGTTGTACAAGTACAATTATTTATGGCCTATATTGCGAAAAGAATATCGTTCCAGATCCTATAATGGCTGGCTTAATGATGAGTGCAATTCTTTCCGATACACTGAATTTCAAGTCTGCAACAACAACACTAGAAGATATTAATACAGCGAAAAAGTTAGCAGAGCTTGCAGGTATCGAAGATATTGATGCTTATGCAAGAGAGATGTTAGGTGCTTCTGTTGCCTTGAAGGATTCTACACCACATGAAATCCTCAATCGTGACCTTAAGAACTACGATATCGGTAAGTATAAGATTTCTATCGGTCAGACAAACTACAGTCATACGGAAGAAGTGCAGAAGTTATTACCTGCATTCAAGGAAAATATGAAGAAGGAACAGAAGGATCGTCATTTAGATCTCTTACTGATGTTATTTACGGATGTAATGGGGAATGGTTCCTACTTCGTCTTCTATGGACCAATGTCTTATGTCTTAACAGATATGATTGAAACACAGATTGATGAACATTCTGGTTATGATCCAAATATCATTTCCAGAAAGCAGCAGTTATTACCAAAACTATCTGCAATCATTAAAGAACTCTAAGTCCTGCTTTTGCAGGGCTTTTTGTGTTACCATAGATGAGTAGAAAGAGGTTTTATGCTAGATATTTGTTTACTAGGTACAGGTGGAACAGTTCCCTTACCAAATCGATGGTTAACATCCTTGTTGGTAAGATGGAACGGAAATACATTACTTGTAGATTGTGGAGAGGGTACGCAGATAGCCATACATCAATATGGATATTCTTGTAAGACAATCGATACAATTCTTTTAACGCATTTCCATACTGATCATACAGCTGGTTTACCTGGTCTATTACTAACGATGGCAAAGTCTGAGCGTACAGAACCTGTAACAATCTATGGTCCAAAAGGATTGATAGAAGTATTTGAGGGTATCTATAAAGTTGCTCGTTATATTCCTTTTGAGATTAAACTTATAGAGATTGATGGACCACAAGCAGACTTCGAAGTAAATGGTCTAAGAATCAAAGCATTACATGCCAAACATAGTGTGCCTTGTTATGCGTATATTTTTGAATTAGATCGTACACGTAAATTTGATAAAGATAAGGCAATCCTACATGAAGTGCCAATGCAGATATGGGGAAAGCTTCAAAAAGGCAATACAGTTGAGTTTGATGGTAAGATATATACACCTGATGATGTATTGGGAGAAAGTCGTCAAGGACTCAAGCTGGTCTATGCAACAGATACTAGACCACTAGAAGAGTTAGTAACATACGGAAGTCATGCGGACCTCTATATCGGTGAGGGTATGTATGGTGATCCAGAAAAGATTGAAAAAGCAAATCTAAACAAACATAGTACTATGCAAGAAACAGCAATCCTTGCAAAACAGATGATGGTAAAAGAATTATGGTTTACACATTATTCTCCATCTATCAAAGATCCATTGGAATACGAAACTGTGATAAGACAAATCTTCCCGCAGGTAATCATTCCTGCAGATGGACAAAAAAAGGTACTTCGGTTTGTGGATGAAGGGGAATAAAATGAGTGTCTATCATATTGTGATTAATCCTGCTGGGGCTAGCGGTAGGACAAATGAGTGTTGGGATATTATCAAAAAAGAACTCGATACAATCGGAGTTGATTATAAAGTACATCTTTCAAATCTTGAATATGGTATTAAGGATATTATGAAGGAACTAACTTCATCCAACGAAAGAGTTAATATCATCTTGATTGGTGGCGATGGTTCGATGAATCTAGCAGTAAATGGTATTGTAAATTTTGAAAAGACATATCTAGGTCTTATTCCATGTGGATCAGGTAATGACTTAGCTAAGTCACTTGGTATTCATGGAACAGAGATTGAATGTTTACACCGTATTTTAAATGACCAGCATGGCAAAGACTTAGATATAGGTGTATTGACATATCATACACGCTATGATGAAAAGGGAAATAAGGTATCTGATGAACCATATTCACGTCGTTACAATATCAGTTCTGGTATCGGTTATGATGCGGCCATCTCGGAGCAGGTTCAAAGATCACCATGGAAGAAAGTCTTAAATGCATTACATTTAGGTAAGCTCATTTACTTGTTTGTTGGTGCACGCTTAATTTTCTTGCATCATCACTTCAAGACAAAGATTCAGATTGATGATCAAAGCTACTCTTATGATAAGTTATTGTTTATCGCAACAATGAACGAACCATATGAAGGTGGAGGATTTAAATTCTGTCCAACAGCGAATCCCTGTGATGGCATCTTGAATGCTTGTATTGCGGATGGTTTAGGTAGAATTGATTTCTTCCGCATCTTCCCTTATGCAATGAAGGGAGAACATGGAAAGTTCAAAGGTGTTTCTCTAAAGGATGGTAAACAGATTCATATTCAAACAGAACAACCAGTATGGGTTCATACAGATGGTGAAGTAGAATATAAGACAGATTCTGTTTCTTATCATCTGATGGATGAAAAGTTACACTTTCTTGGTTGGTAATTCGTTATAAAATAGGATTATCTTGATACATGCATTCATGTTCAATATAATCCTTTTTATATAAATCTACATTTACTGAATCTCTTGTCATATCAATTTACTTGCGTATAATGGATATAGATAACTGAAGTAGAAAAATCCGTCTCGTCTACATCCTGCTGAAGAAGAGGAAATGTGGGATGGCCATGCAATGACAGGAACGACGACCAACCAGTTATCTTTAAAGAAATTAAAAAAAGCCTTACAAACTAGGCGTAGAAAGGAATTGATAGTATGCTCGATGGCGAAGAATTAACAATGGAAGAGTATCATAAGTTGTTCATGGAAGATTTAAGACAATTTGAGGCTGAAGAGTTATTATCCAATTCCAAAGAAAACAATGATACTACTAAGCACTCCAAATAGGGTGCTTTTTTATATGCAGTAGATATAATAAAAACCCAACATAGAGAAGGGTTTATGGTTTGTTTGATGGTGTGCTCGATGGGAATTGAACCCACAACCTTTTGATTCGGAATCAAATGCGCTATCCAGTTGCGCCACGAGCACAGAACACTTTATATATTAGCACGGTATGCTATAATTTTGAAGTTATGAATATGAATGTAGATAAGATTAAAATGATTGTCTGTGATATAGACAATACACTGATTCCAAGTGGTTCTGAGCAGCTAAGTGAGCGTAATCGTAATGCTTTACAAACCGCGCTGGCAAATGGGTATGATGTCATGATTAATACGGGTAGACATTATACGTTCTTACAACCAACATTATTTGATGATTTACCAATGGATATCATTGGTACGATTAATGGTGCTTGTTTGGTAAAGCGTGATGGTACTGTTTTAGAAACACATCCACTACCAACAGAATATATGGAGCGAATTATTGCGTTTGCGCAAGCGAATGATATTGGTTTAGGGTTTAAGTTTGTAGATCACGTCGTAATATACAATGCTTATCAGAAGTTTGTGGATGGATATGTAAATGGTGATCCGATTAAGGCACAACTTCTAATTAATGATACAGAGAAGCGTACACATCACTTAGAATATGGCAATCCTCTAGGAACATTCTTAGTGGGTGATGAAGATGTGATTATGGGTTTTGCTAAGGAAATGCCTGACTTGGTATTTGCTTGGTCATCATTGAAGGGATTTGATGTATTCTTGCATTCTATCAATAAGTCATTAACGGTAGAAGCTGTACTCAAGGAGAAAGGTTATACTTGGGAGAATGTTATTGCGTTTGGTGATGCAGGAAATGATACACCGTTTATTCAGAAAGCAGGAATTGGTGTTGCCTTAGGCAATGCGAAGGATGATGTTCGTCAGTATGCAGATATCGTTGCGGATACTTGTGCAAATGATGGTGTAGCGAAGGTATTAGAAGAATTAGGAATTGCATAACTTAAAAGTAGATGATTGGCATCTACTTTTTAAATGGTTCATACATTGGATTTGGATGATCAAATATCTTGTGTTTCTTATTGGTGATTGGATTTCTAAATTCAACCCAATCTGCCCATAAGCCCATGGCAGGAAAATCATTTGTTTTAACGCCATAGAGTACGTCATTGACGATAGGATGGTCAATACTGGCGAGATGAACGCGAATTTGGTGTGTTCGACCAGTCTCTAACGTACATCCAAGTAAACTATAGGATAGATAATTTCCGAGTGCTTCTACACGTGTGATAGCTTCAACTCCTGTTGAAGAAACACGATACATACCACTATGATGACGGTCTCTTCCCAGTGGTTTGTTGATTGTCATACGGAAGTTTGAATCTACGTTTCCATTTGTGATGGCTAGATAATGACGATTGATTCTCTTGTTAGAGAGTTGTGCATCAAACCATGGTTGGAAGAATGGAATCTTTGAATAGATGACAAGTCCAACCGTATCTTTATCAAGACGATGAATTGGTCGTACTGGTTGTTTGATGCCATGGTCAATCTGGTATCTAGCCGCATAAGCATTCAAGCATGTTGTATCATCAGAATCACCATGGATAATCATGCCTGCATCTTTATGCACAATATAGATGAATGCGTCTTCGTATACAACTTTACATTCTGTTTCTGCAGGAATCCAATCGACTGCTTCTTCTGGAAAGCTAATTGTAATTGTTTTGTGGTCGATGATTTCTTTTCCGTGTTTGACTGGAATACCATCTAACAAGATTTGTTTATTTAGTAGTAGGAGATACTTGTTTTTCTTTGATTGATAGTAATCGCTTAGAAAATCATCGACTGTTTTTTTGAGGTATTTTCCTTCTGGATTAATCGTAATCGTATTGTCTTTTATGAGGTATTTCATTAACCTAACTCCAATACAGTAATGGATTCTACAAGTGGTGTCTGTGGGAATAAGTCATATGGAATTACAGTCACTACGTGATAGCGTTGTTTAAGTACTTTGAGGTTCTTTGCAAGGGTGGATGGATTACAAGAGATATAGATAATCTTCTTTGGTAATACATGCATGATAGTATCTAGCATTTCATCATCCATACCACTGCGTGGTGGATCGACGAGTAAGCAGTCAACCGTCTTCTTCATCGCAATCTTGCGTAAACCATGTGCCGCATCATCACAGATAAATTCTGTATTTGTGATGTTGTTTAGTTTAGCGTTGTTTGTGGCATTTTCAACAGCACTTGGAACAGATTCAATACCATAGACTACGTTTGCCTTATCTTTGGCCATTAATGCCATCGTACCAATACCACAATAGGCTTCTACTAATACCTTGCATGGATCGATCTTACTGATTGCCATCTGATACATCTTTTCAGCTTGTTCAATGTTTAACTGGAAGAAAGATTCAGCTGAAAGTTGTAGTTGAATCTGATCCATAGAAATCGTTAATGCATTTTTGCCTGCAAGTACTTTTGCGGGTGAGCCAAAAATTTGATTTGTTTTACGGTTCGTATTGAAGGACTGGCATAGTGTTTCCATACCAGGGATTTCCATGATTCGATCAATGATGACAGAAGGGATATGTTCTTTACCAGTGATGAGGGTACATTGTGCTTTGCCATCGATCACACGCAGAACGATATAACGTAGTCCTTTTTGTGATCTCTGGTTATAGGCGTCATAGCCTTCTTCGTTGAGGATACGTAAGATTTCTTTGCGGATTTCTTCTAACTTTGGATCATGAATTAAGAAATGCTCGATAGGATGGAAGTGGTTTGTCTTTGGTTCATACATACCATTGACCAATATATCATGTGATTTCTGGACTGGTAGTTTGCATTGGGAACGATAACCGACCTGTTTTTCACTTGCGTGCATATCACGCACGAAGGAACGTTTTACATTTCCATATTTAAATAATGCTTGTTCAAGAATATCTTGTTTGTGTCGTAATTGTTTTTGGTAATCCAAAATAAAGAGAGGACAACCATGTGCTTGTTCTAGTGGACTAGGAGATTCAATACGATCTGGTGATTTTGTGATAAGTCGCTTGAGGTGAGCCATTGCGTATTTTGGCTTCTCCTCGATAATTTCGACATCTGCTGTTTCTTCTGGTAATACTCCATCACAGAATACTGGTTTTCGATTGATAAAACCGATTCCTTCACCGTTGATTCCCAACTTTTTAAATTCTACTTTCATAGTGACCTCATTTGCTTAAAAGCTTCTTTCTACAATATCTGTGTTTAGCGTATCACGCTTTTATCGTTCTTAATAGATAAAATGGCAAATTAAAGATTAAATTTAACAACTGTTAAAGAGGAAGTTCAGGGTTGAGTTATTGCAAAGGCTTTCATTACGTCTTAAAATAGAGATATCGGGAGTCAGACTATTCTGACAAAGAAAGGGAAAGAATTATCATGAAGAAATTATTTACTTCAGTGCTATCACTTGCAATGATTGCGACGATGGCAGGATGTGGCGGTGACACTGGAAAGACTAGTGACGCTACAAACACAGGCTCAGGTAAGGCTACTGCTGAGATCGCTGTTGTTACTGACGTTGGTCAGTTAATGGACAAGGGCTTCAACCAAGGTACTTATGAAGGTGCTGTAAACTATGCAGAAGCTAACAAGTTAACACACAACTACTATCAGCCAGCAAATGGTTCTGATGCAACAGACAACGACCGTATTGATGCGATGAAACAGGCTATCGAAAATGGTTCGAAGATTATTGTAGCTCCAGGTTTCTTACAGGCTAAGGCAATGGAAACAGTTGCTAAGGAAAACCCTGATGTGAAGTTTGCATTCGTTGATGGTTGGGCTTTAGGTCTAGATAACGTTACAGCTATCGTTTATAAGGAACAGGAAGCTGGTTACTTTGCTGGATACGCTGCAGTAATGGAAGGATATACAAAACTAGGTTATACAGGTGGAGGCGGAGGTGCCAACCCTGCATGTAACCGTTTCGGTTATGGTTTCGTTCAAGGCGCAAGTGCTGCTGCGAAGGAAAAGGGAATCACAGTAGAAATCAAGTACTCCTATAAGTATGGTTCTACATTCTCAGCTTCAACAGAATTACAGACACAGATTGCTGGTTGGTATGCATCTGGAACAGAAGTTGTATTCGCATGTGGTGGATCAATGTTCCAGTCTGTATTATCTGCAGCTTCTGAATATGAAAATGCTAAGATTATCGGTGTAGACGTTGACCAGTCTGCTGAAAGTTCAAAGGTTATCACAAGTGCTATGAAGGGCTTAAGTGCTTCTGTTGAACGTATTTTAGGTCAATTCTACGAAGGTAAGTGGGACAGTGAACTCGCTAACAAGGCTCAAAACCTCGGCGCAGCTGAAGGTGCTACAGGCTTACCTGAAGATACATGGTCAATGAAGAACTTCACAGTTGAACAATACAGAGAATTGTTCAAGAAGGTTGCTGAAGGTAAAATCGTACCAGATTCTAAGACACCGGAAGATGCAAACAACGCTGACTGGTTGAAGGGCATTCCAAACGTAACAATTGATTTTGAAGCGTAATGAAGTCATAAGTTCTTTACAGGGATGATAGTAACGCTATCATCCCTGTATTTGTATATTCTTGTTGTGCGCAAGGACAGTTTTATATCCTGTATCAAAGATACGTGATATAAAACTGCGCATATAACCTTGCAAAAATATCATGTATAATTAACTTGCAACAAGAGAAATTTTTATTATTACATCATCGGTAATGGAGGATAGACTATGGATGAAAATATAGTTCATGAATCTCCCTATATTATTGAAATGCGCAATATTACCAAGATTTTCCCTGGAATCATTGCAAATGACAATATTACTTTACAGTTAAAGAAGGGTGAAATTCATGCACTTTTGGGTGAAAATGGTGCTGGTAAGAGTACTCTGATGAGTGTTCTTTTCGGTCTATATCAGCCAGAAGAGGGACAGATTTATAAAGATGGAAAGCCAGTTCAAATCAACAATCCAAATGATGCGAATGATTTGGGTATTGGAATGGTACACCAGCACTTTAAGTTAGTGCAGGTGTTTACTGTTTTAGAGAATATTATTCTCGGTGTTGAAACAACAAAACTTGGCTTTATTAGTAAGAAGGAAGCACGTAAGAAGGTTGTTGCGTTATCCAAATCTTATGGATTAAATGTAGATCCTGATGCGTTGGTTGAAAATATTACGGTAGGTATGCAACAGCGTACAGAAATCTTAAAGATGTTATACCGTGATAATGATATTTTAATTTTTGATGAACCTACGGCTGTACTAACACCACAAGAAATCGAAGAACTCATGCAAATCATGAAGAGTCTTGCAAAGGAAGGAAAGTCAATCTTATTTATCACGCATAAATTAAATGAAATTATGCAGGTAGCAGATCGATGCTCTGTACTTCGTAAGGGTGCGTATATCGGTACGGTTGATGTCAAGAATACGACGAAGGAAGAACTATCAAATATGATGGTTGGCCGTGATGTTAAGTTCGTTGTTGATAAGAAGGAAAGTAGTCCTACTGAAGAAGTATTAGAGCTTGAGAACTTATGTGTCTTTGATAAGATTCATAAGAAAGATAGTGTTCACGATGTATCTTTCAAGGTGCGTAAGGGTGAAATTGTTTGTATTGCAGGTATTGATGGCAATGGTCAAACAGAGCTAGTACATGCAATTACTGGGCTTGAAAAGATTAAGAGTGGTAAGGTAAAACTCAATATTGATGGTGAGATGAAGGATGTTTCTCATACTTCGATTCGCTATAAGAATACACATGGTATTTCTCACATTCCAGAAGACCGTCATAAACATGGTTTAATTCTTGATTATACTTTGGAACAAAACTTAGTTTTACAAAGATATCTTGAACCTGAATTCCAAAACCATGGCATGATTCGTTTTAAGGAAGTTAGAAAGTATGCAGATCGTCTTATTCAAGAATATGACGTACGTAGTGGTCAAGGACCAATTACAACTTCTCGTAGTATGTCAGGTGGTAACCAACAGAAGGCAATTATTGCCCGTGAATTAGACCGTAAACATAATCTATTGATTGCGGTACAGCCTACACGTGGTCTAGACGTTGGTGCGATTGAGTACATTCATAAGCAGATTATTCAAAGCCGTGATAGTGGAGCAGGTGTATTACTTGTTTCTTTAGAATTGGATGAGGTTATGAACCTATCTGACCGTATTCTTGTCATGTATGAAGGTGAAATTGTTGGAGAACTTGATCCAAAGAAGACAACAGTTCAAGAGTTAGGTCTATACATGGCTGGAGCAAAACGCAATGGTAAGGAGGAACAAAGCGATGAAAAATAAGAATAAAAAATCCTCTGCAGGATTAAAGTCGCTTAGTGCTTCTCTACTATGTATCCTCGGTGGTATCTTTGTTGGATTTGTAGTCCTTGTATTACTATCTGTATTTAATCCTCGTATTGGATTTGCGGAAGCAGTACGTGGTATTCTCATTGTTCTTGGTGGACCATTCTCTGGTGGTGGTAACTCACTATTCCAGTTTGGTAACATGTTGTTTAATGCAACTCCATTAATTCTGACTGGTTTATCTGCATGTATTGCATTTAAGACAGGTTTATTTAATATTGGTGCTCCAGGACAGTACTTAATGGGTGCAATGGTAACGTTGATTGTTTCATTATCAATCCCATCTGCAACTGTTCCATCTCCAGTGATTTGGTTGCTAGCATTAATTTGCGGTACATTAGCTGGTGCACTTTGGGGTGCAATTCCTGGTTTCTTCAAAGCATATCTCAATGTCAATGAAGTTATTGTTTGTATTATGACAAACTGGATTGCAGCGAATGTAGTTAGCTGGGTATTTAATGGTTCTAAGTTTATTAACGTTGCAGAATCTAAAGTGAACTTCATCATGAAAACGGAAGTAAACAATATCGCAACGGCAACATTTGGTTTGGATAAAATCTTCTCTGGGGGCTCTGTTGTCTCCTATGCGGATGCAAGTATCTTCTTAGCAATCTGTGTGGCAATCGCACTCTATATTGTGATGAATAAGACTACATTCGGATATGAACTAAAGGCTTGTGGCTTTAATCGTGATGGTGCAAAGTATGCAGGCATGAATGAAAAGCGAAATCTACTTCTTGCGATGGCTATCGCTGGTGGACTTGCAGCAATGGGTGCTTCTATCTGGTGCCTCAATGGTCATCAAGACTTCAAGTGGGAGACATATCAGACACTCCCAGTGGATGGATTCAATGGTATCCCAGCAGCCTTGCTTGCAGGAAACAATCCTATCGGTATTATCTTTACTGCAATTTTCTTAAAGTATATCAACGTAGGTGGATCAAACCTTGCGGCAAATACAGCATTTAACGAATATGTATCTCAGTTAATGGTAGCAATGATTGTATACTTCTCAGGTTTTGCAAGATATATCAGTATGTTATTAAGTACAAAGAAAAAATCCTTACAAGAAATTGAGACAGAGATCAAAAATAGCAAGGAGGAAAAGAAATGATTTTTATTCTTCAGAAAACATTGATTTTTACCATTCCGCTATTGATCGTTGCCTTAGCAGGTATGTTTGCGGAACGTAGTGGTATTATCAACATTGCATTAGACGGTATTATGATTTTCGGTGCTTTCATCGGTGCGGTTGTGACACTATTATTACGACAGAACGTTCCGTTCTTCGTTGACCATAATCAGATTACGTTTGTGGTAGCGATGCTTGCGGCAGCTGTTGCAGGTGCATTATTCTCACTTCTACTTTCCGTATCTGCGATTAAGTTTAAGGCAGACCAAACAATTGCTGGTACAGCATTAAATCTTCTTGCGCCAGCTGTTGCGCTCTTCTTTATCAAGGTATTTACAAGTAAAGACCAGTTAGAGATGGGTACAGCTGTCGACTCCCTTGGACAACGTCATGACTTTGGCTATGTTATCCAAAATAAAGAAGCGACTGGTATCTTTGCGGTACTATTTGATAAGGCTTATATTTCAACCTTTATTGCAATCGCATTATTTATTATCTTATCTATCTTCTTATACAAGACAAAGACAGGTTTACGTTTGCGTGCATGTGGTGAACATCCACAAGCAGCTGACTCTGTAGGTATCAATGTCTATAAAATGCGCTATCTTGGTACAACAATCTCTGGTGCGCTAGGTGGATTTGGTGGTTACTTATATATTGCGACAGTTGCCAATGGTACAGCTTCTGGTGCAGTAGCAGGCATGGGATTCTTAGCAATGGCTATCATGATATTTGGTAACTGGTCACCACTTGGAGTTGCGTTTGGCTCCTTGATGTTTGGATTCTTAAAGTGTTTAAGTGTAGTCTATAACCAGATTCCACTTACAAAGAGTTTACCATTACCAATGTATTTCTATAACATTATTCCTTATCTCGTCGTATTGATTGTGTTAGGCTTCTCTAGTGGAAAATCTAGAGCACCTAAGGCAGAAGGTATTCCTTACGATAAGGGAACACGTTAATCATAAAGATAGAGAAGTTGCGGAAAGCAACTTCTTTTGTGTTTTACAACTACCAATTTGATAAAATATATTGCACACTGTATAATACATATGATTAAATAATCACAAATAAAATGTAGTGAATCATACGGGGGATAGAGAATATATGGAAAAGAAAAATAAAACTAATGATGAAGTAGATGTTTCTGAAAAGAGGAAAAAAAGGTTATTGATTTTATTGTATGGCATTATAGGGATAGTGGCAATTGTAGCAGTTGGTATTATCTGGAATAAAACTCAAAGTGGAAATAGTGTTGCTAATAACACTCAACAGAGTAGCACACAAACTGATAAAGACGATAAGAAAGACAACAAGCAGTCTGATAAGAAGAACGACCAGAAGAAGGATGACAAGAAGGATTCTACATCTAAGGATGATAAGAAATCTGACGAGAAGAAGAATGATGTGAAGGAAACTGAGAACAAGACTGAAACAAGTAACAACTCAGGTAACACAAATTCTACTAACAATTCTACTTCTACTACTGTTAAGCCAAGTAACAACACAACAACTACTACAACAACTAAGCCAAGTAATACAACAAGTAACAACACAAGCACAACAACAAACAATAACTCTACAAGCAACAACAGTTCTAGTCAGCCAACAGGTTGCACACCAGTTTATGAGACTGTAACAGTAACTGATGTACCAGCTCAGCCTATCTACGGTGAAGAGCAGTACTTAATCTCTCCTGAAGAACCAATCTATCAGGAACGTGGTGTTTATGTAACTTCTGATGGTGTTCAATTTGAAGTTGGTCAAGAAGATGAACTTGTTGATTACTGTGGAGATCATGCTGTTTCTTACTATGTAACAACTGTTAAGACTCAGGTTGGTACAAAACCAGCTCAGTATGGTACACGCCAGGTTGTTACTGGTTATACAGAACCTGTAACTCATACTGAACAACGTCAAGTTGATTGCAAGTAATCGAGCATATCTTTAGAATTAAATATGAGGTGAAAATATATGTGTAAGTTATATTTTGATAATGTTAAAGATATTTTGGAGGCATGTAATACTGCCAAACCATTAAGCGATTGTGAAGATGTATTATGTTTATTAAAAGATGAGAATATACAAGGGAATCCATATAGACTACTTGCTGAGAAGTTTCAGAAATATAATAAAGGTGAGGGTGGCAGCGAAAAAGATGATGACTGGAACTTTTATCAATATTTGAAGAGTTTAAAATGTAAAATGCAATATCATTTTCCAAAGAAAGATGGAACGTTTATTACGGTAAAAATCGATCTTTTAGACCCAATAGATAAGAGTACAAAATTAGTTGAAGGTAATGGAAAAGTAACTGAGTTTATCGATCCTAAGTGGCATCTTGTTGTGGCATATTATGCATATAAAGATGCAAAGTTTAATCACACAGATAATGAATTTGCATGCAAAATTAGTAATGAGATAAAAAGTGGATTGAATACAAAATTTAAATCTGAGGTTCTCACACTTTGGATGGAACGTGCATTCGAGAAAAAATGATAAAGGGCATGTTTGCCCTTTTATACTATCCCTTCAATTATTTGGCACATTAGAAAAAAGATGGATGTTGTGGTAAAATAGAAATGGTGAAAGTAGGTGATTTCTTTGTATAAAGTAAAAGATATCGTTGTCTATCGAAGAGATGTATGTCGCATTACAGGAAAGAAACGCAGTGACTTTACGGGGGAACAATGCTATATTCTTGAACCGTATTTTCCTACTTCTGGATCTGTTTCTATTCAGGTTCCAGTGTCTAATAAAGCAGGTCACTTACGTGATTTGATTACAAAAGAGGAGATTGATCAGTTGATTATTGATACACCTGATTTAGAGACTCTTGAAAGTAAACCTGCAAATATGAAGAGTCAGTATGCTTCACTGTTAAAAGGAAATGATATTAGTGAATTAGTACGTATCATCAAGACTTCGTATGGACGCAATCAAGAGCGTCTTGAACAACATAAGAAGTTAGCTTCTATCGATGATGAATATTTACAGATTGCTGAGAAATACCTATATGAAGAACTTTCTGTTGTGTTAGATTTATCAATTGAAGACACAAAGGAATATTTTGAAAAAGAGGTAGCGAAGCTAACTCTTGAATAAGAGGTGACTATGGAGAAAAATGATACACTATTACAAGCGTTTGAATGGTATCTTCCAGATGATAGTCAACATTGGAATAAATTGAAGGTGCTGGCACCTTCTTTTTCTAATCTGGGAGTAACATTGGTGTGGTTACCACCAGCATATAAAGGTGCGGGTGGAGTACATGATGTAGGATATGGTGTCTACGATTTATACGATCTTGGAGAGTTTGATCAAAAGGGAACAATTCCTACAAAATATGGTACAAAACAAGAATATCTAGATGTGATTAGTGCATTACAAAAAGAGAATATATCAGTTCTTGCGGATATCGTTCTTAACCAGAAAATGGGTGGTGATGCAGAAGAAACGATAGATGTCATTAAATCGGATCCAAATAATCGCAATGAAGAGATCGGTGGTGATTATCAGATTACCGCATGGACGAAATTTACCTTTCCAAATCGTAAAGGAAAATATTCAACATTTACATGGAATGCAAGCCATTTTGATGGTACTGATTGGGATGAAAAGAAGAAACAAAGCGCAATCTATCTTATTAAAGGAAAGAATTGGGATCCAAATGTAGATGGCGAACATGGAAACTTTGATTATCTGATGGGTTGTGATATTGATTTTGAAAATCAAGAAGTATTACAGGAATTCAATCGTTGGGGTAAATGGTATTTGGATATCACTGGTATCGATGGTATGCGTCTAGATGCGATTAAACATATAGATAATCAGTTTTTTAAGGCGTGGTTACCTGACATGCGTGCATATAAAGGTGAAAATTTCTTTGCGGTTGGGGAGTATTGGAATGGTGAACTTAGTAAGCTACAGGAGTATCTTGCGAATGTGTCAGATTGTATGTCTTTGTTTGATGTACCGTTACACTATCAGTTATTAAATGCATCCGATACAAATGGCAACTTTGATATGCAAGAACTATTTCAAGGAACACTTGTACAAGCTGATGCATGGCATGCGGTAACGTTTGTAGATAATCATGATACAGAGCCAGGACAGTCGTTAGAATCCTTTGTCTTACCTTGGTTTAAATCACTAGCGTATGCGTTAATTTTATTGCGTATAGATGGCTTACCGTGTGTATTCTATGGGGATTTATATGGAATCCCTGCTAAGAATATTCCTGCGGTGGCTGAGCTTCCTACATTAATGAAGATTAGAGAACTATATGCTTATGGTGAACAACATGATTATTTTGATAATCCAAATGTGATTGGCTGGACAAGAAGTGGTAATGATGAATTTAGTGGAAGTGGTTTGGCTGTTGTACTAAGTAATCAAAGTGGTGGTTCTAAGAGAATGTACATTGGCACCAATCATGTAGGGAAAGAGTTTAGAGATATATTAGGTCATGTTACAGAGACTGTAACGATTGATAATG
>ERZ773045.209-NODE-209-length-31609-cov-8.595455_pt1 | contig 31609 bp, 25 predicted proteins | sample MGYA00580635_ERZ773045 | MGnify/ENA primary metagenome ERZ773045 (study PRJEB29015, sample SAMEA2738115) | human oral metagenome | biome: human oral; feature: human-associated habitat; material: saliva | place: China | collected 2261 ...
AGCATTTTTTTATTTAAAAACTTTTTACATAAAATATAAACATTAAAATATGTGTTTATTTGTAAATTATTGTTTGATATAACAAAATATAAGAAAAATACAATAATAAAATTCTTGAAAAAACGGCTTAAATATTGTAATATAGTAGGGTGTATAATGTTTTTAAGAGTGTATAGAATAATATTAAAATCTATACAATTAAGAATATTTATAATGTAAAAAAGAAAGTTTTTTTAAAACTAAAACAAATTAAATAAAAGAAAGAGAGATTTATTATGGGTCGTAAATGGAATAACATTAAGGAAAAAAAAGCCGCTAAGGACGCTAACACTAGTAAGATATACGCTAAATTTGGTCGTGAAATCTATCAAGCTGCGAAAAGTGGTGAACCAGATCCTGAAAGTAATAGAAATCTAAAAGTTGTTCTTGAAAGAGCAAAAACATATCGTGTACCAAAAAATATTATAGATAGAGCCATTGAAAAAGCAAAAGGTGGTAGTGAAGAAAACTACGACGAATTACGCTATGAAGGTTTTGGAGTTAGCGGAACAATGGTAATTATAGATACTCTAACTAATAACGTTAACCGTACAGCTGCAGAAGTACGTACAGCATTAGGTAAAAATGGAGGTAACTTAGGTGTTACTGGTTCAGTTAACTATATGTTTGATAACACTGCAGTTATCGGTGTTGAAGGAAAAAGTGCAGATGAGTTATTAGAAATCCTTATGGAAGCTGATATTGATGCTCGTGATATCGTTGAAGAAGAAGAATTAGCAATTGTTTATGGTGATCCAGAACACTTCCACGAAATTCAAGAAGCATTAAAGGCTGCAGGTATTGAAGAATTTGAAGTTGCTGAAATTTCAATGATTCCTCAAAACGAAGTAACTTTAAGTGAAGAAGATAAAGCTAAATTTGAAAGAATGTTAGAAATGCTTGATGACTGTGAAGATGTTCAACAAGTATATCACAACGTAAACTTAGAAGATTAGGTAGAGCTAATGGTAAAAAAAATAAAAAAGAATAATTCATATAGCTATAATGATAGAAATATAGCTCCAAAATCAACAGCAAATGTACCTGAAGAAACTAATCAAGAAGTACCTGATTTAACAGGAGGAGATGCATCATCTGTAAAGAGAATAATTGCTTATGTAATAGATTTAGCTATTTATTTACCAATAGCACTTTTATTCCAATATACAAGTCGTAACCTTCGAAATATAGGTGGACCTGAGAATGAAAGAAATGCTTTGTATATGATGATTTCAATAATAATTTTTGCGATATTATTATATGGATACTTACCAAGTAATTGGAAAGGGCAAACTATAGGTAAAAAAATCTGTAAAATAAGAATAGTTCCTACTGATGGTAAGAAAATAGATTTTTCTAAATATTTAATTAGAGAATTTTTAGCAAAAGTAGTTTTATTCTGGTTTACTATACCGTTAGTATCGTTCTATTTCTTGTATCAAAAATATGTAGCAAGAGAAGTAAATCCTGTATTGTTACATGATAATTTACTTAATACAAGAATAGTAAAAGTACAAGAAAAATAAATTTGTTATAGTTGTCTAAGTCCAATTAAGATTTAGATGACTATAATTTTATCTGAGAAAAGAGGTGTAAGTATGTTAAAAATAGATAGACATAGTTATATTTTAAATGAATTAAAGAAAAAACATTTAGTTAGGGTAAATCGTTTGGCTATTGATATGAAAGTAACTGAAATGACTATTAGACGTGATTTAAAAGAACTAGAAGATTATGGTCATTTAACTAGAATTCATGGTGGAGCAAAATTAAAACCGAAAAACTTTTACCAAGAAGATAATTTTAATAAAAAAATATCTGTCAATGTTGATGAGAAAAAAGAAATAGCCCGTAAAGTAGCTGGATTAATTAAAAATAATGAAACTATTTTTATCGGAGCAGGAAGTACTACTAGTTATTTAGCGGAATTCTTACAAGATAGAAATATAAATATCGTAACTAACTCTATGACAGTATTTGAACAATTTAAAGATAATCCATCATGTGATCTTATCTTTATCGGAGGAAGGTATAGACCAAAAACAAAAGGTTTTGTAGGATATTTTACACAAGATGCTCTTAGCAAAATAAGTGTTAATAAGGCTTTTGTAGGGGTTAATGGTATTGATTTAGAGAAAGTAACGATATCTGATGAGGAAGAGGGGCGTTGTAATGATACTATATTAAATAACGCAACTGAAAGATATGTCCTTGCGGATCATAGTAAGTTTTCAACTCATGCTTTTTATTCATTTTATAGATTAAAAGATTTAACTGCGATTATTAGTGATGATAAGCTTGATGAAAATATAAAAGAACAATATAAAAAAGAAGTATCAATATTATAAACATAACTAGTCTTTGGATTTGTTTAGTCCATAGGCTAGTTTTTTTATTAAAAAGGCTAGGAAAATTTATTCCTAGCCTTTATTTTTAATCCTATTTGAAAATAGAAGTTTTGAAACTATCTGTTTGTTGAAGAAGTTTCTTGAAGACAGCTTCTTTTAGTTTTGTTGTATTATTTGTAGATACTGATTTACTACCATTGTTATTTGTTTTTATAGTTGCGGCATCTTTAGCTGCAGCTTCTTTGAATAGGGCAAGTAAATCATTATATGAAGAAACTGTTGTTCCATTTATTTCAAATGTTGATAAACCATTTGAAGCTTTGTCTTTAACTTCTTTGTAGTATGCTTTTTTGAATTGTTCTAATGTTGAGAACTTACCATCAGAGATTTTGCTGATGATAAAGTCATCACCTAGAGTATTTTTACCACTGTTCTTAGCTTCTTGTTTATATTTATTAGTAGCATAACCTAGGAATCCTTTTTCATATCCATAGTAACCCCATAATCTAAATGTATTATGTTTAAATGACATTCCTCCAGGAGAACCTTCACTTGTGTTACCACCGTAGATACCTGTCATCATAGGCACGTTGACATATGCAGAAGCAAAATCATTAGGTTTATAGATACCATTTCCTGGTCCGCGGTTTGTCATAAAGTTATTATCTACTAAGTCATCAACTGAGTTAAGTTGAATTTCTTTTTCAGCATCATTTAGAGCACGAACATTGTCAAATTGGTTTTTCGAGTCACCTCTCATTTGTTTATCGACTTTCTTGAACCATAGATTGTTTAGTTCTTTATTATTTTGACCAAGAACTGCATCAGCTTCAAGGTTATCTAACATCATAAGAGTATCGTTATAACCTTTCATATAGTTATCAATATCTTCGCGTGATTTAAGATCATTTGGATTAGTATTATACCATTGGTTACCATCGTTAGGTCTTTCGAATGCCATATTTAATCCTAATGCTCCGTATTCACCTTGGTGCCCTTGTGTAGCAGGTGATTGAAGCATACCTTGCGCATAGGCTTCAACATCTGTACCTTCACGGCGACCGAAATCACCGAAGTAAACAAGGCGGTCATTTAAGTGAGTAGTCTCGTGCGTGAAAGCAGAAGCTCCGTATTCACTAATCATATTAGACATTACGAATGTTACTTTAGCACGATTATCATATGGATTATCGTAAATACTTGCATAAGCTCCAGCAACAGCTCCGTTATCACCGTAGTATTCTCCTACAGGTCCGTAGATTTCACGGATTGGAGCGTATACTTCAGTGCTGTTTTTGAATTGGCCATAACGTTCAGGCCAACCTGGCCAACCGTGACCCCAAACATAGAATCCTTCCCAAACAGGAGATACTATATCTTTGAATAATTTATTCTTAACTTTATCAAGAGATAATCTATGCCAGAAGTCAAGGTAATTAATTTGACGTTGTGCGGCTAAATCAATCTCAGGTTTTAGTTTTTCTAAAGTAGTGTTGTATTTATTAGCTGTTCCGTAAGACATAGTATCATAAGTAGAAATTAGGAACATTTCTGTCTTATCTAGATTCAATAATGGAAGAATCATTTTTTTGTGTAATCCACGAGTTAAGTTGTCGTAAGCACGGTATTTATGCTCACCAACACCTTCATTTTGAGAAGCTTTTTCTACTACATAGACTTTATCTTTTGTAGCATCGATGAACCAATCGTTCATATTATCGATATTAGTGAATAGTTTTCTATTGTAGTCTAGGAAGCTATTTAAATCTCCAGATTTAGTATATTTAGCTAGAACCTCACCGAAAGCATCGTATGTTCTTGAGCCACTGATATTATTCTCTTTAGATCCGATTTCAATTAATCTATCAAGAACATCAATATTTTTACCGTAGAAATCAGGTTTAAATAATATTAATTCTTTAATGTTAACATCATCGAATTTAACACCGTAGTAACGATTTAAGTACGTTAAACCTAATAATAGGGCAGCTTTATTTTTCTCAACTTTATCAAGAATCATTTGTTGGGCTGCAGGAGAATTATTAAGTTGGTGATCTTCATTTTCAACGAGTTTAGTTACTAATGTATTTAAATTAGCTTTTACATAGTCGAAACTTTCTTCTAAGAATAGATTTTTAATCGCATTTACTTTATTTGGTCCTGTTCTACCAAGTTTTTGGTAAATTGGATCAGATTGAAGCTCGATAGGGCTTAAGATATCTACGATACCGTTGATTAAAGCGCTGTGATCTTTTTGAACGATATTAGGTGTATATTTAATACCTAAGTCAGTTACAGTGTATTCTTTAACATTACTTAAACCTTCATCGCTAGAAGATAAGTTGAAGTAATCTTTTGTTCCATCTGCATAATGAACGATAATTTTGTTTGCATCACTTAAGTCAGTTACAAAGTTATTGTTGTTCATAGGTGTAACTGAAAGAACCTCTTTAGTATTTAAGTTGTGGTTCTTATCTAGTTTATTAGCTTGATATACAATGTAATCTTTGTTGTAGAATGGTTGTAATTTTTCAATGTTTTTATAAGCTTGTTTGTATTCAGGATTATAGTCTTGAATATTATTGTAGGCTGTTTCGCTAGTAGTTACATTGTTTATTGTATTCATACAATATGGTTCACTTTCGAATTTATCGGCTGTGATGTTATAACCAGCAACACGAGTATCAGCTTCATCTTTAGTTAAATGTTTAAGTTTGTTAGGGTTTTTAGTATCTTTACCAGTACCATCTTCTTCAGAACTATATCCAATTACTCCGAATAATTCTTTTACAAATGGTCCACCATCTTCATCATTAACATCATTAGAACCAAATATCTCTTGTCCTTTGATTACTTTAGCGTATGTTACGTTATTTTGGACAGTTCCATATGGCCATGTTTTAGCAGAAATACCACCAACATTTCTAGTATTTTTAACATCAAGTACTCCTTTGGCAACAGAGTTTGTTAGTTTTGCTTTAGTACCTGATAACCAGCTATTTAGCATATATGTAACAAAAGGAACAAGCATACTAGCGTTGGCATTATTAGCTGTGATTGTAGCATCAACATATGCTCTATTAACAAATCCCATATAGTTAGAACCAGCAATACCACCAACTGTTGAGTTATTACCTACAGAGTTGATTTTTCCAATAAATGCTACATTTTCAAGTTTACCATTTTCATCTATTTTATTAACTAATCCAGCAACATCGTTATTACCAGTAACTGAACCAGAAACTTTAACATCTTCGATTAAACCGTTGTTTTTAATATTAAATCCAATAGTCGCAATTTGGTTTTGACCTGGTTTATCTATCTCAACATTTTCAAAGTTAATGTTTTTAATAGTACCACCGTTAATAACATTAAATAAAGGATTTTCTAAATCGTAGATACCAAAACGTTTATCACCATCACTTAAAAGCTTACCAGTAAATTCACTAGTAATATAAGATTTTCCGTTAGGAACAATGTTGCGAGCGCTCAAGCTTTGACCAAGTTTGAATTCGCCTGAAGGATTAGCTTGAATAGCATTTACTAATTCTCCAAAGTCATAGAAAACATTGTTTTCACTAGGTTTAGGTTTAGCAATGTGATAAGTATATGTTTCAGCAAAATTATTATTTGCATTACGTTGCACTAAATTATCAGCTACTGCAGTTACTTTGTAGACTTGTTTTCCATCAACTGTAGTTTCTTCGATTTTTTGGACAGCTAATAAATTAGTTTTGTGATCGTTTGAAGTAATTTTTAGATAGTAATTACTTAAATCTTCAGGAATAGAAGATAAACGAGTAGCGTCTATTTCTGTTTTGTTTTCATATTTTATTAAATCAGTTCGTTTAATATCTTTAATTTCAATTTTCTTAAGGTCTAGTTGGATAGGTTGATCAGCAAGAGTTTCAGTTTCTTCACCATTTCCACGGTCATAAACCATAGTAGTAGATAATGTGTACTCTTTGTAGTAGTCAAGGTTATCCAGTAGAGCATCCAGACTATCTTTAGTTAAATCTACAGTTTTTACAACAGTATCACCTTTTTTCAGTGTTGCTTTAATAGATTTAATTTCAGTGTTAGTAGGATTATCTAGAGTATACTTAGCTGTAGCAGTACGGTCTAAGTCTTTTTTCTCAATATTAGTAAAAGTTAATATAGGTTTTTCACTAAGTTTTACTAAGTTCTCAATAGCTTCTGTAAGACTCTTAGTAGCTTCATCCACTTTGCTTTGAGTAGCATCACTATCGTTAAAGATAGTATTCGCAGATGCTAAAGTATTTTCTAAATCTTTCCATGTTTGAGTAGTGTATTCTTCTTTACGTCTGCTGTTTGCAGAGTTAATAACATTTTGTAAAGCTGTTTTATCTACAGCAAGAGCTTTTATTGCATCTTCTAAAGCTTTAGCAGCTTCATCAATTTCGCTTTGTTTTGGAAGCGGAGATGTTTGGTCATTGACTTCTTTAGCTTTTAATTCTGCTTTTTGGAAGTTACCCCAAGACTCTTTACTGTAATCAGCTTCTTTTTTAGTTTCAGCAATGTTTAATTGATTTTTCAGCTCAGTTTTATCTACTGTTAAATTATCTATTGCTTTTTTCAGTTTTTCAGCAGCTTCATCAATTTCTTGTTGAGTAGCTTTTGGATTGTTTTTAACATCTTCTGCAGCTTTTTTAACTTTTTCTAATTCATTCCAACTATCATTACTGTGGTCTGTATCTTTTTTAGAACTTGCATCAGTTAATTGCTTTTCAAGTGCAGTTTTATCAATTTTTTCTTCTTGTTTGTCCTCTGGTGTCGGTGTTGGAGTAGGAGTAGGTTGTGGAGCAACTTCTTCCTTAGTACCGACAGCTATTATCTTATTAATAGGTTGTTTTGTAATTGAACTTCCAACTACTTTGCTAGTTGTAACTCCATTTGTTGTAGTAAATTCTGTTGTTACAGTACGTTCACCGTTAACACCCTCTTGAAGTACTTTAGTTTGCCCTTTAGGCAGGGTTGCATCGTTTTGAGTTACAGTCTCAAAAGGAACAACTTCTGTAGAACTTTTAGTTGAGACTACAGGTTTAGTACTAGTGTCCGGAGTCGGAGTCGGTGCTGGACTCGGAGTTGGTGTTGGACTCGGAGTTGGTGTTGGACTCGGAGTTGGTGTTGGACTTGGAGTTGGCGTTGGGCTCGGAGTTGGTGTTGGGCTCGGAGTTGGTGTTGGACTCGGAGTAGGAGCCGGAGTTGGGCTCGGTTTTGGAGTAGGAGCTGGAGTTGGGCTCGGCGTTGGAGTTGGAGTCGGAGTTGGAGTCGGAGTTGGTTGCGGAGCAACAACTACTTTAGTACCAACAACAACTACTCTGTTAGTAGGTTGTTTAGTGATAGAATTACTAATAATTTTACTAGTTTTTGAACCGTTAACTTCAGCAACTTCAGTTAAAATAGTACGTTCACCGTTAACTCCTTCTTGAACTACTTTGCTTTGTCCTTTTGGTAGATTTGCATCGTATTGAGTAACAGTTCCAAAAGGAATAGCTTCTGTAGCAACTTTCAATTCCGGTTTATTCTCAACTAATATTTTATCTCCAGTATCAGGTGTTGTTTTATATTGGAATGGAGTAGTTGGTTTATTTCCTAATTTTTTATTTCCTTCTTTAGTTGAAGAATTAGGTAAAGTGTCTAAATCTTTAAGAGTAAAGTAACCAACATAACAATAACCTTCAATATCTATAACACCATTAGCCAATTCGTTAGAATTATTAATAACTTTTTGATTGTTATATTGAACAAGTTGTTTATTCTCAAAAGCAAATGATTCATAAGGTAAAACTATACTTTGACCCATTGCCCCAATTAATACAACGCTTAGCACTTTATTTCTATGTTTTTTAGAAAGTAAAAGAACTACAAGAACAGCAGAGCCAAGACCTAATCCAGCAAGAGGAAGTGAGCTTTGACCTGTGTTAGGTAATGTTTTTACCTCTGTTGAATTTTTATCTTCTTTGTGCGTGCAGTTAGCTTCTTTTTTATAAACCATATAATAAGTTTCGCCCTCATTTATATCGTTAGGGACGCTTTTCTTAATTAAGGTTTTTTCTGCCTCTGTTAATTCATTTTCCGCTAAGTAAGTGAACTTAACATTAGTGCTTTTTGTTTCAGCAGCATGAACATCAGTTGGTACAAAACTACCAAAAATTAAGGCACCAATAATAACAGGCGCCGCACCAAAAGAAAGCTTTCTAATAGAAAACTTTAAAACTTTATTGTTATTTTTATTATTCTTCATAAAATACCTTTTCTCCTAGTTTGTCTTTTATTGCCATTATATTCTATCAAAAAGAGCGCTTTAATGCAAAGAAAGTAACATAAATTTTAGGATAAAATATTAAAATAAAAGAAGTGAGAATTAGTCTGTAAATTATATAGAAAAAATTATAAAACAAACAAGGTTACTGTAATATAATTTAAAAATTATGGAAAACAATAATCTTGAAGTAGCCAAAGGTTACGGAATGAATAAAAAATAAAGTGGTTTAATAATATATATACTTCTGAAACATTAAAGTAAAAGCAAGTGTAGTTTTCAGTATGTAAAAAAAAATATAATTATAGTTATGTCAGTTAATCTGACATAATATTAAAATAGTTGCCAGAATAATGTGAAAAATGGTATAATATATAAAAGGGTTGTAATAGAACAGAGAGAGTTATAAAAATTAAAAAAAATTCATATTTATATGAATCAAGGAAGGATGATTTTTATGTCTAGGGATAACAATAATAGGCGGAAAGATGAGAAAATAGTTAAAAAGGCAATAAGTTTGGAAACATATGTTTTCTTAGGAATTTTCTTTTTAATATTTGGATTAATGGCTCATAAAATGGGAACACCATTAATGTTTAAGACTATGATGGCAACAGCTCATGATTTATTACTAAATACAGTATTCTTTATTATGGCGATGGCTGTTATAGCTGGTGCAATAAGTGCACTTTTATCAGAATTCGGAGCGATAGCTTTAATTAACAAAATATTTGCACCCTTGATGAGGCCTCTTTGGGGAATGCCAGGGGCTAGTGTAACTGGGGCAATTGCAACATATTTATCAGATAACCCTGCGATTATTCCATTTGCGAAAGATAAACGATTTGTTTCGTTTTTCAAAAAGTATCAAGTACCAGCATTATGTAACTTAGGTACAGCGTTTGGTATGGGTCTTATCGTAACAATGTTTATGATGGGACAAGGTGATGGATATATTAAAGCAGCTATTATAGGTAATATTGGGGCAATTATTGGTAGTATTGTCAGTGTACGTTTAATGCTTAGACAAACTAAAAAATATTACGGTGATGAAGCAAATGATCCAGTTGTTGAAATAACAAATGATGATGATTCACCAGAAAAAGTAAGAATAATAAGAGATGGAAATACATTCCAACGTGTTTTAGATACTTTATTAGAAGGTGGTAAAACAGGGGTTGAAATGGGATTAGCAATTATACCAGGGGTACTTATAGTTTGTACATTTGTAATGATGTTAACATTCAAGATGCCAGCAGATGGTTATACTGGTGCAGCTTATGAAGGTGTAGGATTCTTACCATGGCTAGGAGAAAAATTAACATTTATTCTTGAACCATTATTTGGATTCAAATCAGCAGAAGCAATAGCCTTCCCAATAACTGCATTAGGAGCGGTTGGTGGAGCTATTTCACTAGTACCAGAGTTCCTGAAAAGCGGACTTATAGGAGCTAATGATATTGCAGTATTTACAGCTATGGGTATGTGTTGGAGTGGATACTTAAGTACACATATCGGTATGATGGATGCTTTAGGAGTAAGAAAATTATCTTCAAAAGCTATAATTTCACATACAATCGGTGGTATAATAGCTGGTATAATAGCCCACTACTTATTCTTATTAATAGGATAGAAAAAATAATTTAGTAAAAATATATTAATGAATGCCAAGTGCTTAGCGTGCTTGGTATTTTTTTGCGTTCATAGTCTATGTAGACTATAAATTAAGAAGCCAAATTTTGATAAATGGTATAAGGTATAGTATAATTAACGAAAAGTAGTAAAAGAAGCTAAAAAGACTTTGCAATAGAGTTTTTCAGTGTAGTTACTAAGAAAAATAAATTGATGAAATAAATGTTTATAATGAATAAGAGGGAAAAGATGGAAAATTATAATAATGATAAAAATACATATATCACACGTATGAACAAAACAGCCTTATCTAAATTCGATGTATTAAAACCTTATTTAAAGAAAAAAACTAAAGTACTTGATTATGGTTCAGGAATTTCCCCTGAGTTTATTAAAAGTGTTCAACAAACAGGTGCGAAATACTATGCTTATGATATTTCACCTACAGTACAAAATGAATTAGCTAATTTAAATATCGATGTTATTACAGATGAAAATTTAGCGAAAAGTAAAGAAAAATATGATATTATTTTTTTGTCAAGTGTCTTTCATGAAATAATAAGTTATATGTCTCGTCGCGAGAGAACTAAAGTATTAAAACAAATATATAGAAACTTAAAAAAAGATGGAAAACTTATTATAAGAGATTGGGCCAATAACAATTCGGATAACCTATATACAATAAATACGAAAAGTGAAAAAGCTAGCAAAGAAGTTGATAGATGGGTTAAAAAACTTAAAGAAAATTCAATTATACAAAATGTCGAAAAGACTAATAATAAAGAATACAAAACTACAGAAAAAGAAGCATATGAAGTTATATTTCATGTAGTTTGGGGCTTACAGTCACTTGAAAGAGAAAGTAAAGAAGAATATAATATTCAAGATTATTTAGAAAAGTGGTTACTTAAGCCATTAAACTTCAAAGTATCTAGTATAATAGAAGAGAAGGATGAGAGTTATTTACAGTATTTACAAAAATATTTTAAATTAGATGAAGTACCTTTTAATACAAAATGTATATTAGTGTTAGAAAAAGAAGAGTTACGATAGAAAATATTAAGAATCAAATATAATTTTTTCAGTACCTTGAATCAAAATAATGTAAGTAGTATAATAAAAAAAGAAATGTCTTAATAAACTTTTTAGTATAAAATAAAGGAGAAAAATAAGTGGATAGATTTAAGAGTTTTAATTTTTATTATACATTACTGATAACTGCAGTAGTATCAGTCGGTGCTAAGTATTTAGCTACATTACCTGCTTTAAAATTATTTGGGCACTTAGTTATAGCCTTAGTAATAGGTATGGTACTGCAGTTATCAAAATCATTAAAAGCTCAAACTAAAGGAGATATACCTTTTATAAGTAATAAATTTTTACGTCTTGGAATTATTTTATTAGGTTTTAAATTAGCATTAGATAAATTACTTACAGAAGGTAAGAAAACATTACTTTTAGCCTTCTTTGTAGTTTTATTTATGATAATTCTTACTTATACAATGTGTCGTATTTTTAAAGTTGATCATGAGCTTGCTTTATTATCATCATGTGGTTGTGGTATTTGCGGAGCTGCTGCGGTAATGGGTGTAAGTGGACAACTAAGAGCTAAAACAGATAATAGCGTATTAGCTGTTGCGGTAGTAGCTATATTAGGAACAGTGTTTACATTAATAGAAGTTACATTAAAACCGTATTTAGGATTAGAAGCCTATAACTATGGTATCTTTACAGGAAGTAGCTTGCATGAAATAGCTCATGCTGTTGCTGCAGGTGGAGCAGGAGGTCAGGTTGGTCTAGATACTGCTATACTAGCAAAATTATCTCGTGTACTTATGCTTATAGTGGTCGCAATAGTTTTATTTGTGATTAATCGCCGTAGTAATGATGAAGCTCAAGGTAAGATGCCAATGCCATACTTTATTATTGGTTTTATCTTTATGAGTATCTTAGGTAGTTACGTTAGCTTTTTAAAACCGTTAGCACCATATTTTGTTGATGCAGCATATATCTTTTTAGGTATGGCTATGACAGCATTAGGAATGAGTGTTAATTTTAAAGTTATAAAAGAACGCGGAATGCGTGTGTTTGTAGCTTGTTTCTTATCATCAACTATTCTAATGATAGTATGCTATTTAATTGCTAAATTTGTATTTTAATACACTCTGGGAGAGTAATTCATATTAATTAAGAATTATTCTCTTTTATTATACAAATTACTCAATATTTTAGGTTACTATTTTTAAAAACAAGTAAAATTTGATATAATATAAAGACATATAAAAAGCAATAAAAAATTAAAAAGAACAAAGGAGAATAATAATGACAATAACAAAATTATTAGGGATAAAGTATCCAGTATTTCAAGGTGCTATGGCACAAATTGCAAGATATCAACTAGCATCAGCTGTGTCTAATGCTGGAGGACTGGGAATAATTGCATCTGGTGGAATGAGTCCAGAACAATTAAGGGAAGAAATTGTTAATTGTAAAAAACATACTGATAAACCTTTTGCGGTTAATTTAATGTTAATGATGCATAATATAGATGAGATTATCGATGTAGTTATTGAAGAAGGTGTAGGAATCGTAACAACAGGTGCAGGGACTCCAAGAAAACACATGCCAAAACTAAAAGAAGCAGGAATAAAAGTTATTCCGGTTATCCCATCTGTAAAAGCAGCTAAAAAAATGGAAGAACTTGGTTGTGACGCCGTTGTTGTAGAAGGTATGGAAGCAGGAGGACATGTAGGTGAAAGTACTACTATGGCTCTTTTACCACAAGTAACAAGTGCTGTAAATATTCCTGTTATTGCTGCTGGTGGTATTGCGGATGGAAGAGGAGTAGCTGCTGCATATTGCTTAGGTGCAAGTGGAGTTCAAATGGGAACAGTATTCTTAGCTACAGAAGAATGTCCAGTCTCAGAAAATTATAAAAATGCTATTATAGAAGCGGTAGATACTTCAACAACGTTAACTGGTACAAAATTTGGAGCGCCAGTAAGAGGAATTAAAAACGAATTAACTAAGAGATATCATGAATTAGAGGAAAAATCAGCAACTCTAATGGAATTAGAAGAATTAACATTAGGTTCATTAAGAAAAGCAGCCTATGAAGGTGATGTGGAAAATGGATCTATAATGTCAGGGCAAATCGCTGGTTTAGTAAATGAAATAAGACCAGTTAAAGATGTAATAGAAGGTATATTTGAAGAAGCTCAAAAAGTTTTAGAAAAAACAAAAATAGAATTTTAGTTAAATGTATTAAAAAAGGAATATAGAGTGATTTGTATAAGTCACTCTATAATTATTTTAAGGTATTTTTGCGAAAATAAATAAAGGAGAATAGTATTGTGCAGAATAATGAAAATAAAAGCAATGAACTTGAGAATCAGATAGAAAATGCTTCTCAGTTCGAAAAAGAAAGCAACGATGGACAGTCTAACAAAAAAATAAAATCAAAATATTTAAATGAGAAGACAGTAACTATTGTGCTAACTTTAGCGGTTGTTTTGATAGCGGTAGTATTTCTCTTTATACGTTCGAATAATACTGTAGGAGCAAAAATATCTCAGGAAGCAGCTCAAGGATTTGTAGAAGCGATAAATTCAGATGACTATGAAAAAGCTAGTAATTATGTTTATTATGAAAATGATGATATAAGAAAAGATGTAAAAAAGGAATTAAAAGATAAAGATAAAATACAAACTAGTTTACATAGACATATGTATAAGACATATAAAGACTATAAGATAGTCAGTGTAGATGAATCAGGTGATGAAGCAAGGGTGACGTTAAAACATGAGAGTGAACCTGGTAAAATAGTCTATAGTGATTTTAAGATGAAAAAGGTAGACGACAGGTGGTATTGCGACATAATGTAATTTTATGTGTAAATACTAAAGGAGAGAAGTATACATGGAAAATCAAGATAATAATATTAAAAATGACTCACAGTTAAGTGAAGAGAATAATAAACAACAGAATAAAAAGTCTAAATGGGTAAATAAAAAAAATATAACAATCATTTTAACGTTATTGATTGTTTTAATAGCAGGAATATTTTTATTTATTCGTTCATCTAATGCTTATGGAGCAAAAACACCTGAAGAAGTATCTCAAAAATTTTTAGAGGCGATAGAAAAAGAAGATTATTTAAAAGCTAGTGATTATGTTTACTATAAAAGTAAAGAAGAACGAGAAAATATTAGAAACGATTTGAAAAAGGAATACAAAAAAGATGGTGAAATAAATTGGACCAAAGGTGAATATAGTCACCTGCATCTTATATTAAAAGACACTAAAATAAATGAAATAATAGAACAAGAAGGAAGAGAACCTTATGCTTTGTTGAAAGATAAACCGGATTCTAACAGGGATCGACCAACAAGGCGTTTAATGTTAAAAAAAGTAGACAATAGATGGTATGTTAATTTAGAATATGACAATAAACCTAAAAAAGCTAAATAGTAATTTTATGAATAAAAAAGTAAAAATAAGCAATAGTTACTAGTTAAAAAGTTAGTAATTATTGCTATTTTTTATTTAACGGTAATATGCGTTTTTATAGTTTATAACAAAGATTGACAAGTCTATAATAACAATATTATAATATTTAATGACTGTAATAAATAAAAAGTAGAGGATTGTAAATATATGGCGGAATTTGTAGTTGGACCAAATAATTCATCTTTTTTTAAAAAGAGAAAACACTGGACCTTATTAGAAGCGATAGAAGAGGCTAAAGATGGGGATACTATAATGATATCAAGTGGATATTGTTATGAAAGTGACAAAAATATAGTAATTACAAAAAATATTAAAATTGTAGGGGATTTTGATTTTGAATCAAAAGATAAGTCGAAATTTATACCGGAAATAAGAACAGGGGTATTTGTGAGAAAAGGAGCGGAAGTTACTTTAAAAAATGTGGCTATTAGGCTAAATAGAGAAAAAAGTAACGCACTTAACGTAAAAGATTTGGCGGCTATTGTTGGAGAAGGTTTAATAATAGAGAACGCTGTTAAAACGGGTGAAAATTATCCAATTATATATGCAGATGATAATGCAAGTATAAAACTATCTAAATCAGTAGTGCGCCCCTCTTCTCTAGAAGTACATAAAGTTTATGCAAAAGATGCAAAGTTAGAAATAAATGCGTCAGTAATTTATGCAAGTATAACTATGTATAATACGAAATTTAAAATAGATAATACTACAGTAGATTATAATGCTTCTAATACTTTATCTATAAAAGAAAAATCAAAAGGTAGTATGTACAATAACCTTATAAAAGGTGGGGATGTAAAAGATAATATCCCGTGCGTATTTGTTAAAGAGTCGGAAGTATCAATAAACTCATCGACGATTTCTCAACCAAACTACAGTAGTGCGCTATGTGTAATTAATTCAACAGTAAATCTTACAAATATAGCAACTAGTTCAGCTAAAATTTATGATAGAGCAGTAGTGAGGGTTGATGAACACTCTATTTTTGAAGAAAGTATCTTTGTTGAAGAAAATTCAAGATTTACAGGGGATGTAATATCGATTTTCGGTCGAATGAATGGAAAGATAAATTTATATATTGCTCAAAATAGTGAAGTTAAGTTTAATCTTATAAATATGGGAAGATTATCAGTACCTCCTATAAAAGTAGAGAGGGACTCATCATTTGATGTAGCAAAACTAAGACAAATACAGTATAAAGAAGAATCAGGAAGTTTCGAAATTGATGAAAGAAAACAACCTGTAGTTGTTGCTGAATCATTAGAAATAGAATATTTTGGAGAAAAAACTGCTTTTGAAAAATTAGATGAGATGATTGGTTTAACTAAGGTGAAAACTGAAGTTCGAGAGTTTATTGCGTTAGCTCAGATGAATAAACTTAGAAGAGAAAAAGGATTAGAGGATGCGCCTTTAACACTTCATTCACTATTTTTAGGAAATCCTGGAACAGGGAAAACAACCGTAGCAAGATTAATAGGAAAAATATTATATCAAAAAGGTCTTATTAAATCTGATAAATTCGTTGAGACTTCGCGTTCAGATCTTGTTGGAAAATACATAGGGCATACAGCTAAACAAACTAGAGAGGTGCTAGAATCAGCTTTAGGTGGAGTGTTATTTGTAGATGAGGCTTATACTCTTGCGACAGGTGGAGAAAATGACTTTGGTAGAGAAGCAATTAATGAAATATTGAAATTTATGGAAGATAATCGTGAAGATATAGTAATCATCTTCGCAGGTTATACGAAAAGTATGATGGACTTCTTAGAAACGAACGAAGGTTTAAGAAGTAGAATACCAAATCATTTTAATTTTGAAGATTATACAGTAGATCAATTGTACAAAATTGGTTTATTAGAATTACAAAACCAAGGTTATAAACTTAATCATGAAAAATATGCAGAATTTGTAACGCATAACTATAATATAAGCAATGATAATAGTAATGGTAGATGGATAAGAAATCAAAATGAAAAGCTAAGAAAAAAACTAGCGTTACGTTTACTGGATGATATAAATGCAGATATAACTACAATAACTGATGAAGATATGGAAAGTGCAAAACTTTAATAAAAATAGTATAAAATCATTAAATAAAGTAAGTAAATATGTGTTTTTCAAAGAGAGAGTTGTTAAAACTCTCTCTTATTTATAAAATCTATAAAAATAATACAAGAAATTTTGACAAGTTATTCAAATTTAAGTATAATATTTAAGGTAAGTTTTAACTATATTTTAAGTATAGAGTAATTTTAAGGAGAAAGTATCGGTATGGATAAAAATAATAGTTCTAAAGATATAAATTTAGAAACAGATAACCAGAATAATAACCAACAATACGGGAACTATGACCAACCAAACGGTCAATATAATAACCAACAATATGGAAATTATAACCAACCGAACGGCCAATATAATAACCAACAATACGGAAATTATAACCAACTGAACGGTCAATATAACAACCAACAATATGGAAACTATAACCAACAAAATGGTCAATATAATAACCAACAATATGGAAATTATAACCAACCGAACGGTCAATATAACAACCAACAATACGGAAATTATAATCAACCGAACGGTCAATATAACAACCAACAATATGGAAATTATAGCCAACCAAATGGCCAATATAATAACCAACAATACGGAAATTATAATCAGCATAATCAACCATATGGTGGTCAATCGTACGTTGGACCAAATAGACCTCAGGAAAATAATATTAGAGGAAATCAACGAAAAAGTAAGAAGATTGTTGTGCTTAGCTCAATATTAATAATATCTTTAATCGCCATAGCAGCAACTTTTATGTTTTTCAGTAAAAACATAGGTGCTAGCAGTCCAGAAGGGGCAGTTCAAGGGGTTATAGATGCGATGAAAAAAGAAGATTTTGTAAAAGCCAATAATTATTTTTATTATTCAAGTGAACAGACTAGAAAAGAAAAAGAAAAAGAGATAGAAAAATTATTAAAAGAAGATAAAAATGGTATTTTGAGTAAAATTGCAGTGGAAAATATTAAAAATAGTAAGGTTTTAGAAGTGAAAAATAAAACGGAAACAACTGCAAGAGTAAAAATATCAATGGGTAATGACATTTCAACTAGTGTAGATGTAAAAAAAGTTGATGGAAAATGGTATATAGACGAGACTTATCCGCTTTAGTGAAATGATATTTTAAAATGTTATAGAAGTAATGTGTTTGAAGTTAACAAAAAATATAATAAAATTTATAAATTAAGTTGACTAAAACTACAGAATAATATATTATTAATCTATGTATTTTTTTATAATTAAAAGGAGGTTTTTATGATGAATCAAAGACAAAAGAATGTGACGTTTGGGTCAGCGATGACTAATTTCTTTAAAGGATCAGTAGATTTTTCAGGGTTTTCATCAAGATCAGAACATTGGTTTCCGGTTGGAACATTCTATTTAGTTTTTGCGGGTATTTATACAGCTATATTCTCAAGTGTTTATAGCCAATATAACCAAATTGGATTCTTTAAAAATATGATCAGTTTTTCGGATGCGATTGATCTTTATATTCGATATAATAGAGATTTTGCTTCATTAATATATATAATTACAGGAGTATTTATTTTGTTACATATTCCGATAACTGCGAGTTTTTGTAGAAGATTAAAAGATGTAGGTTTTACAACAGCCGCTGCATCAATATTAATAGTTTTATATTTTATATTGGCATACTTTTTTGTGCCGTTAATAACACCTATATATGTTGTTGTATTCTTTTTTGTATTAATGTCTTTACCAACTAACAAACTAGAAACAGACAGTAATGATGATTTTTCTAAATTCTTATTTAGACAAACAATGAGGGCTCAACAATATTATGGTCAATTTAACAATAATGGACAAACATTCTATCAAGGTCAAAATGGTGGTCAATTTAATCAATATGGTCAACCGATGAATGGTCAACAAAATTATCAAAATGGACAACAACCATATAATCAAAATTCTCAAGGGAATAATGGTTATCAAGGATATAACGGTCAAAATCCTCAGGGATATGGTCAGCAACAATTCAATCAATATGGTCAACCAGTAAATCCAAATTATCAAGGACACCCAAACCAAGGATTTAATCCAAACGGACCAAGACCACAACAACCAATGAGTCAAGGATATAATCCAAATCAAGGTCAAAATCCAAATGGACCAAGACCACAACAACCAGTAAACCAAGGTCAACCAAATCAAGGTGTAAATCCAAATGAACCAAGACCACAACAACCAGTAAATCAAGGTCAAAATCCAAACGGACCAAGACCGCAACAACCAAGCCAAGGGCCAGTGAATCAAGGTGTAAATCCAAATCACCAAGAGCAAAGCCCTGTAAAAGAAGCTCCAAAGCCACAAGAAACTGTGCAAAAACAAGAGATTCCAACTCCAGAGGTTAAAGAAACACCAGAAGTTAACGAGTCAGTTGAAGTAAAAAAAGAAGTAAATGAAACTCCAAGTGTTCAAGGTGGAGTTAAGAGTAGAAGACTTCAAAAGTTAAATAAACCAGAAGAAGAACAAACTATTCTAAAAAGAAGAAATAAATAATTAGCTAGAAAGATAGAATCCTAGGGTTCTATCTTTTTTTGTCTAAAAAAATTCAAATAATACTATATTGTTCATAGAAAAAAATCATATTAAAAAATTAATTTATCTAGGATATTATTTAAATATAGTATTAATCTAGTATATAATATAGATGAGAGATAATGGAAAGGAACAATTATTATGACAAAAATAGCTATTTCTTTTTCTAATTCATATATGGGAAAAGTCCTAAATGGAATAGATAGATTACAGGTAAAAAGAACTGAGTATTTAGAAAAAATAGGTATTACTCATAATATAGTAAGTACCTTAAAGAAAAATATAGGAAAAGAGAATCACATATTAAACTATTTATTTTCAAATGGATATAATATAACGAATAAAGATAACAAGGAACTATATATAAGTAATGAAGATAATGAGATAATTATCGATATGAATAATGGGAAATACACATTTAATGGAGTAGAATTCTCGTCATATTATAGTTTAATAACACATTTATTAAAGGTATTTATTCCAAATGATGCATTGTGTTTTTTTGATTGGTTTGGAGAACCTATAAATTATTTGTTTGAAGGAGTTAAACATGCTCGCACGATAGGTGTGGTTCATTCGAATCATATTTGTAGTTATGTGCCATCGGTAACTAATAATCATCAACTTTGGCATAGAGAGTTTGATTACTATATAACTACTAATGATATTCAAACGGAAGATCTCAAAAAGAGGTTTCCTAAAAAAGCTAATAGAATCTTAACGATAGTTCCTTATGATACCTTTTATTTAGACGAATTAGTATTGCCTGAAGACAAAGTATCTCGAAATACTAATATGCTACAATTAGTTACAGCTAGCTATCTAGAGGATAATAAGTGTATTGACTATCTGATTCAAATAATGCGCTTAGTTGTAAATAAAAACCCTAATGTTTATTTAAATATTTATGGACAAGGGACGCAGTTAGAGTATTTACAAAATTTAGCTAGTAGTCTAGGTGTTAGTAATAATATTTATTTTCACGGGCATTATGAAGATGCGACTATCTTAAAAAAATATGACGTTTATGTTAGTACTTCTCCAAATGAAGCTTTTGCGACAGTTTTATTAGAGGCGATGTCATTAGGGTTGCCGGTTATAGGTTTAGATGTGTTATTTGCGAATAAAAACTATATTAAAAATGGTTATAATGGCTATCTTATACCTTATTCAGTTGTAAGTATAGAATCAAAAGCAGATATTTATTTTGAACAAATAGCTATGTATACTGATTTTTCAAATAAGCTACTAACGTTAACGAAAGATGAGATAGATACATTAGGGGAAAATGCCAAACAGTTTGTTGAAAGATTTTATGGAGAGGGTAGAGCTGTTCAAGATTACAATAAGTTACTTGAAGATGTAGAAAAAACAGAAGAGGATCCTTACATACCGATTAAGAGAGGTGATTTATGTACAGGTCTCCATGTAAATCATGTTAAAGTTCCTCGAGATTGGTCTTATGTTATGCAGTCATATAACAATTCATATATTTGCGATTTGGATGTAAATATAATAGCTACAACTGAATTTAATGAAGGAGAATTTCCAATTATAAAGAAAATTAAGTGGAAAGAATAGTGTTTTATATAAAAGAACATATTTTATAAATTTTACATAAAAAAGTTTAAGATTTAAATATGAAAGTTATAGAAATCGCTTTATTGATAGGAATTCTTATTGATAAGTAGGGATATATTGTGCTATAATGGAGAGGTATAATGTAAAGGAATAATATCGAATTTATGAAGATAACAAAAAAATAAACGTTTGAAAGAAGGAGATATCATGAAAAAGAAATTGCTTTTATTAACTTTATCAGCAAGTAGTTTACTAAGTACGCAACCAGCGTTTGCAAATGACTCACAATCAGATATTGAAGCAAAATTAAATAGTGTAGAGTGGAAAGGATTAAAAGCAGCTAAAAATCGTGGACCAAATATTGCACACCTGGATAAAACTAGTTTAACTGCGGATGAGGTAAAGGCAATCCGTTCTTTAGAAAAAGATGAAAGAGTGAAAGAATGCTCGGTATATAAATTAGTTTATGAAAAAGATGGTTCTGCGCCGAAAAAACCAAAAACATTACCTAATACTGGGGACGTAATAGGTTATGGTTATTTAGTTGGAGCAGGAGTTTTAGCGGGATTAGCATTTTACTTACTAAGAAATAAACAAGGAAGAAAAATGCTTGTCATTATGTTAGTGGGAGGTGGTTCATTAGTATACGCAATTAACGATGCTAATGCACTTACAGGAAAATCAATAAAACCTTCTATCCTCGTGGCTAGTAATAATGTAATCAATGCACCGGAAATAGATGGTTATCGTTTTGTAGGTGTCATTGAAATGGAGGGTGTTTGTCTAATAGATCCAACGCCGACACCAACGCCGACACCGACACCGACACCAACGCCAACCCCAACACCAACGCCGACACCAACGCCGACACCAACCCCAACCCCAGAACCACAACCAGAAAATGAAGATAATAATTATGTTACGGTTAAACCGGGGACACCTTCTCCGGCAAGTGCACCGATTATGTCGCCGTTTGTTTTAGATTTTAGTGATCAATATGAAGATGCACAAAAAGATAATCTAAAAAAACTTACAGATTTAATATAGAAATAAATTAAATGCTTGTAAAGTAACTTTGAAAAATCAAAGTATTTTACGGGTGTTTTTCATTAAAATAATAGAAATTTTCAAAAATTTCATAAAACAAGGATTGAAATTTTATGAAAAGTATAAAGTAAACATAGGTAATAATTACTTGTTCAAACGTTTGTTTTGTTATTATGATAATTGTTGTCAAAATAATAAATAGTATGATATAATAAAAATTAAATAAAGGAGAAAAATATTAAATTTACAAAAATAACAACAATAAAAGGGGAAGGGTATATCATGAAGAAAAAATTATTATTATTAACATTATCGGCAAGTAGCTTATTATACGCACAACCAGCACTCGCAAATGATGCTAAAACAGATGTGGAAGCTAAGTTAAGTAGTAATCAGTGGAAAGGTTTAAAAGCAGCTAAAAATGGAGGAGCAAATATCGCTTATATAGATAAAGCTAGTTTATCCGCTGAAGAGAAAGCTGCAATCCGCACGTTAGGAAAAGATGAAAGAGTAAAAGAATGTTCAGTTTACAAGTTGGTTTATGAGAAAAATGGAGCACCAGTCAATAAACCTAAAACATTACCTAATACTGGGGATGTAGTAGGTTATGGTTACCTAGTAGGAGCAGGTGTATTGGCAGGATTGGCGTTCTATCTATTAAGAAATAAACAAGGAAGAAAAATGCTTGTTATCATGTTAGTAGGAGGAAGTTCATTAGTGTATGCAATAAATGATACTAATGCATTTTCTGGGAATCCAGTTGCTCCAACTATACTAGTAGCTAGTAATAATGTAATTAATGCACCGGAAATTGATGGCTATCGTTTTGTAGGTGTAATAGAGTTGGAAGGAGTTTGTTTAATTGACCCTAATCCATCGCCAAAACCAGAACCGAAACCAGATCCAAAACCAGAACCAGATCCAAAAGTGACACCAGAACCAGATCCAGAGGAACCACAAGTTAAGCCAGGGACACCGTCTCCGGCATGTCCACCTACTATGAACCCTAACTTGCCTTCAGAAGTTCCAACAGGTGATCCAGGAACACCGTCTCCAGCGTGTCCACCGACTGTGGTACCAAATCTACCTACACCTCCAAGTTCACCTGGTGATGAAGTGGGAACACCAGCTCCAGCAAGTTCACCAATTATGGCACCATTTATGTTAGATTTTAGCGATGAGTTTGAAGATGTGCAAAAAGATGAATTAAAGAGAATAGCAGGTCTATTTTAAAACAAATAAATAATACCTATAGAGAATCCTAAAAAATAAAGATACTCTATAGGTATTTTTTTGTTATTAACTCAAAATGAGTGTGTTTTTATCGAAACGATCAAATAAAATGAAAAACAATCTTTTAATTGCATAAAAACATTCAAACCAAGCGATAAATTTGATTGTTTTTGATTGTTTTTGCTTGAATTTGATTGAACAGTTGTTATATATTAAGTATAATGAATTTGGGAGTTAAGGAGAATAAGAAATTGGTAAATGAAAGACAAAATAATATTTTAAAATTATTAGAGGAAACAGGTTCTGTAACTTTGCATGAGCTAGTAAATTTCTGTGATGTATCAGAAGCCACAATAAGACGTGATCTTACAACTTTAGAAGAAAAGAATTTGTTGTACAGAACTCACGGTGGAGCTGTGAAACGCTCATCTGCACGTGGAAGTGAAGAAAGTGTAGCGATGAAACGCTCAGAATACCTAGCGGAGAAGAAAGAAACTGCAAAGTATATTAATCAAAGTATAATTCAATCCGGTCAAACGATTTATTTAGATGCAGGCACATCTACATATGAATTAATTGATTACTTACGCGATAAGAAAATAACGGTAGTAACAAACTCTACATATCATTTACCAAAACTTATTAATAATAAAATACATACTATTATTTTAGGTGGAACTTTGAAACATTCAACACAGGCAGTAGTGGGACCTGCGGCTATTGAACAATTAAAAAATTATAGTTTCGATATGTGCTTTATTGGATGTAATGGGGTTGATGAGAATTTTGGAGTTACTACAGCTGATGAAAGTGAAGCATTTATTAAGAATCTAGCTATTCAAAACAGTAAGAAAAAATATGTTTTATCAGATAAAACAAAATTTGGACATAGAAAATTCCAAAAATTTGCTGAACTAGATGAAGTAACGATTTTATCTTATGAGGTACCAGAAAAATATAAAAGTTACAAAAATATAATAGAGATTAAGTAGAAGGAGGAAGTGTAAGTGTATTATACTATAACTTTAAATCCAGCGGTAGACATGTTAACAACAGCAGAAAACTTTGCTCTTGGAAAATTAAATAGAACAGGGGAAGCAAAGTATGTTGTTGGTGGAAAAGGTATCAACATTTCAATGTTATTAAAAAATGTTGGGGTAGATACTTGTGCGTTAGGATTTGTAGCAGGATTCACAGGATATTTCATTAAAACAGAGTTAGACAAACTTGAAGTTAAGTATGATTTTGTTGAAACTTTAGGTGCAACTCGTATCAATATGAAGTTAACTACCGAGACTGAGACAGAAATTAACGGTCAAAGTAGTACGGTGAGAGAAGATAATGTTAATGAATTCTTTAAAAAATTAGATAAACTAACATCAGAAGATGTAGTGTTTTTATCAGGAAATGTTATTGCAGGAATGGGTGTAGAAGACTTTAAAGCTATCGCTAAAAAAGTATCTGAATCAGGTGCGACATTAATAGTTGATAGTAACAAAGACTTAGTGTTAGATACATTACAATATAAACCATTTGTAGTAAAACCTAATGAATTTGAATTGGGTGAAATGTTTGGTGTAACATTAAATGGCTTAGATGAAATATTAGATTATGCTAAAAAACTTCAAGAACGTGGAGCAAAAAATGTACTTGTTTCACGTGGAGCAGACGGCGCAATCCTACTTACAGAAGCGAATGAAGTGTTTGAAGTGAATGTAGCAAAAGGAAAAATTGTTTCGACTGTTGCAGCTGGAGATAGTATGTTAGCTATGTTCGTTGCGAAATATAACGAAACAAAAGATTATGCTGAAGCTTTAAAATATGCCTCTGCAGCAGGAGGAGCTACATCATTCTCAGTAGGTGTAGGAAGCAAGGCTCTAATTGAAGAACTTGTGCCTCAAATCAATGTAAAAAAACTAAAGTAGATTAAACAAAAATAATTAAGGAGACTTTTTTAATGAAATTAACAGATGTTATTAATTATGATTTAACACAGTTTGGTTTTAGTGCGGCAAATAAAAATGAAGCATTAGACAAATTAACTACTATGTTAGTAGAAAAAAACGTTATTAAAAGTAAAGACAATTTTTTAAATGCTTTATTAGCGCGTGAAGCTCAATCAACAACAGGTGTAGGAGAAAATGTTGCGATTCCTCACGCTAAAAGTGCTGATTTTGACAAAGCTATGATTGTTTATGCTAAAAGTAATGAAGGTGTTGAGTGGGAAAGCTTCGATGGACAACCAGCTAAACATATTTTCATGATTTGTGCACCAGATGGTGGGGCAGATGAACACTTAAAAGCATTAGCTTCATTATCTCAAGCTTTAATGGATCCTGAAGTAAAAGCAGGTTTAGATGCTGCAACAACTAAAGAAGATGTAGAAAAAGTATTTTCTGACTTTGTAGCTAAATCAGAAGCGCCAAAAGAGGAGAAAAAGGAAGAAGCTAAACCAAGCGGGGAAAAACCTTACATTATAGCTGTTACAGCTTGTCCTACAGGTATTGCTCACACATTTATGGCAGCTGAAAAAATAAAAGAAACAGCTAAAGAAATGGGACTTGATGTTAAAGTTGAAACAAATGGTCAAATCGGTGTAGAAAACAAACTTACTAAAGAAGATATTGAAAGAGCAGCAGGTATTATCGTTGCTGCCGATAAAAAAGTAGAAGTTGCTCGTTTTAACGGACGTCCAACAATTATGACAAAAGTTGCTGATGGTATTAATAAACCAAAAGAACTTATTCAAACTATTTTAGATGGTAAAGCACCAATTTATAATCACGATGGAGCAGAAGATGAAGCAGAAGATTCTGCTGGAGATGAAAGCATTTGGCGTCAAACTTATAAACACCTAATGGAAGGTGTAAGTAATATGCTACCATTCGTAGTAGCTGGTGGTATTCTTATTGCGATATCATTTATTTGGGGTATTAACTCATTTAATCCAGAAGATCCAAGCTATAATAAATATGCTGAAGTGTTCTTCTACTTAGGTAAAATTTCATTTAGTATGATGTTACCGATCCTTGCTGGATTCATTGGACGTAGTATTGCGGACAGACCAGGGTTTATTGTTGGTATGGTCGGTGGTATCCTAGCTGATCCAAGTATTCTTAGTCTGAAAAGTGATGTATTAGCGTACACACCATCAGGATTCTTAGGAGCATTAGTAGCTGGGTTCTTAGCTGGAGGAATAATTTCATTCCTTAAACTAGCGTTCAAATGGATGCCTCGTTCATTAGATGGAATCAAACCAATTTTCTTATTCCCTATCTTAGGATCACTAATCATGGGTATATTAATGATTTATGTAATTAACGCTCCAATGGCGTCAGTTATGGTAGGATTACAAAGTTTCTTAGGTGGTTTAAGTGGAAGTGGAAAATTCATCCTTGGTTTCGTAGCTGCAGCAATGATGGCTATCGATATGGGTGGTCCAATTAACAAAGCGGCATATGTAACAGGTACAGCGCTACTAACTGCTTCAGGAACAGCAGGAAGTGATGTAATGGCGGCAGTAATGATTGGTGGTATGGTACCTCCATTAGCGATTGCTGTTTCAGCAACAATTAATAAATCTATCTGGCCAAAATCTCAACGTAGTGGTGCATTAGTGAACTATGTAATGGGGTTAGCATTTATTACTGAAGGAGCTATTCCTTTTGCAGCAAGTAATCCATTACGTGTAATTCCACCATTATTCTTATCAAGTGGAGTTGCTGGAGCATTAAGTATGGTATTTGGTTCTGTATCAAAAGCACCGCATGGTGGTATCTTTGCGATAGTAGTAGGTGCAGTAAGTAATCCATTAATGTACTTACTTGCATTAATAGTAGGTGCGTTATTAGGTGCAGTATTATTAATTGCTTCACTAAATTTCAGAAAAAATAAATAGTATTTAATAGCAAAAATCCTTAAAGTCTTTTGAACTTTAAGGATTTTTTTGTTGTTTAACTAAAACTTCCCCAGTAGCTAGTGCGGATGTTGTTTTTACAGTTGCCTGTAGCCATATAGCGGCGTTCATTAGAATAAGAAAGATAGCTGATCCAGATAAAACCTTCATTCATGATATAACTATCGTAGTTGACTTTTTCACCGTAGGAGTAATTAGCTACTACATGACCTTGGATGCTAGGTTTATCTCGAACGTTGATAGAAGTAACATTAACTTTGAATTGTCCAGTTTCATCTGTTCGTTGCCATGCATCCTCGTTGTCGTAGCATGGTCTAATAAACCCTACTAGGTGAGTATCATCTCTTGTCATCAACTTAGCTGTACCACCTCGAGAAGGAGTGCCGTCAACATTTTGCTCTACAGAGGTAATTATATTGCCTTGTACTTTGATAACAATACCGACATGCCCATATATATCCCAAGGTCCCCATTGCCAAATAGCTATATCGCCTGGTGCTATAGTACTTTGTCCTTTTAAATACCTACGCCAACCTTTAGGAAGTGGATTTTTCAGATAATCAATAGCGTTGCCAAACATACGATAATTACCAAAGTATTGCGTATACGCCATAGTAAGGTCTACGCACTGTGCTCCATACATACCATCCATATCAATCCAACGATAAAGATTATTTTTAGCCCAATTAACCATAGCTTCTTGTGTAGCCATAAGAATCCTCCTTTATTTTAAGTTGGTAGTTTTACTATCTAATTTAATTTCGATAATTTTAATTAAATCATTAACGCTTTTTCCAATGTTTTGTAAGGTTTTATCTAGTTTTACTATAAAAAACACCGCAACAAATATTGGGAAACCTACAGTATTAATAAAATTAAGAATATCCATAATAAAAAAGGTGCGACTTTCGCCGCACCCGCCTCCTTCCAAATTATTGAAGAACAGTTTCTTCAGTAGTTACATAAGAGGCTTTTTTAAATTCTGCTAGTGTGCGTTTTTCATTATTAAAAACTTTTGTAGCAATAATTTTTTGACCTACAGCTTCAGCCTCCGCTTTTGTTAAATTATCTTTTGGATAATTTAATGTAATATGATAAGATTTTTTATCTGCAGTAGTAAAGTATAAATTTAATTTTTTTTGCATAGTTTAGTTCTCCTTTATTAGATAAGTTCTTTAGTTGTTACAGTTATATTATCGATAGTTTTTGATAATAATTTTCCTATATTATCTCCAACATCTTTTAAAGTAGTCTCGTCAACAGTAGTGTTAGCGTCGAAAGTATAGCTTTTTACGACTTGTTTGTCACCTTTTTCTTCAGCGTAGTTTAATTTTAAAACTTTTTTTAATATTCTCATGTAAAAATCTCCTTTTATATATTATTTGTTTTTTTGTCTTAGGCCTCTGACACTATATATATCGAAGAAAAATTTAAAATTTCCCAAAAAATGTTTAAGAAAATAAAATTAGTAAAGTTAATGTGAATTTATAATGAAAATGTGGTATAATATATTCACTGAAAAAGTGTGAAATGTGATTAAACCGGAATTTAATATACACATTTAAAGGAGTTTTAATTATTATTAAGGTACAAATACTATAATGTAAGGTGATAGGTTTTGAAAAGTTATAGTTTTGTATTGGAAATTTTGAAAAAATAAAGAAGAAGGACTGATAAAAGTGAAGGATAACAAATTATTAAAAGTTTTATGGGGGATTGTTCTAGCGATCTTTTTATGCAGTGCTATCTTTATAGGGATAAGTTATTTCTCTGGTGGGGATAGTTCATCAAGTAAAAAATCAAGCGAAAATTCAACGACAACTACAGACAAAGATAAAGATAAGGACAAGGACAAGGACAAGGAATCTTCATCTGACAACAAAGATGACGAGTCTTCATCTGATGATAAAACTGATGAGCAAAAATATAGAGAAGGTCAAGACTCAGACAATAGCTCTTCAGACAACTCTTCAAATAACTCATCTGATAACAATGTTTCTAATAGTAGTTCAAGAGAAAATAGAGATAATAACTCGAATAGAAGCAATAGATCATCAAATAATAGCTCAAGAAACAATAGCTCAAATAGTAATAGAAACACTAACACATCAAGACCAAGTGAAGATAATAGCAGTTCAAATGCTTCAACATCTTCAACACCAGGTACATTTAAAAACTCTCAAGATGCACACAAATATGCTGACGAAGAAATTAATCGTCTAGCTAAAGAGAATAAAAAAGGTTACGAGTACACTTTAGGACGCAATAATAAAGGTGAAGTAACTGTAAATATTAAACCAAAAAAATAAGTTTAACTAACTTAAGTTGTGTGCAAGTACAGAGCTTAAGTTAGTTTTTTAAAAAATTAATGTTCTAATTATATACTGTAAATGCTTAGTTTTAACTAACTATCGTTGGTTAAAGAGCTGGGAAAAATCTTTGAAATAACACTAAAAATAGAAAATTTATATAAATCTTAGCTAATTATTAAAATTAGTGTTATAATAAAATATGAAAATTATCTGATAGAGGAAAAACTAACTATGAAAAATAATAAACTATTTAAAATAATGATAGGACTTGTGTCTGCAATAGTAGTTGTAGGTGTAGTCTATTTTGGTGTTAGTTATTTTAACGGAGAGGATAATCAGAAAAAGACTAATAACCAAGTTACAGAAAAGAATGAAAGTAAAAATGAAGATAAATCAAATAATAAAGAAGAATCATCAAATAAAAACGAAGATAAAAAAGATGATAACAAAAGTACTAATCAAGAAAGTCAAGGAAATCAGCAACAATCTGGTTCACAATCTAAGCAATCATCGAATAACAATGCTAAGAATGTAATCACAAGCCCTAGCCAAAGGTCAAGTAGCTCTAATTCATCTAGTGGTGTAATAAAATCACAAGAGTATGGTGGGAAAAAGATTTCTGGGAATGAAGGATTAGGAACAACAGGGAAAGTGTTTAAATCACAAAAAGAAGCTATGGAGTTTGGGAATAGTGAGGTTGCGCGTCTTGCTAAAGAAGATCGTAAATCAAGACAATTCTCTGTAAGTAAAGTAGCAGCTGACGATGGTTCAGTATTAGGGTGGACAGTTGATATATATTTAGACAATTCAACTTCAACTAATAGTAATGATAAAAATGAGAGCAACTAGAAAAATCTAGTTGCTCTATTAAAATTAGGATAGAATTATGAATACTCTTTGTTCTTTAAATATAACACAATAGAATTGTCTAGTCAAATAATTGAAAGTGTTTTAATCAAGAGGGGAAATATGCGTATAGGAATAATAGCTGAATTTAATCCACTTCACAGTGGTCATAAATATTTAATAGATCAAGCAAAAAATATAATAGAAAACAATGGCGGGGGAGAAATCGTCTGTGTTATGAGTGAATTCTTCACGCAAAGAGGAGAAGTAGCTATAGTAGATGGTTATATTCGAGCGACAGAAGCTGTTCGAGCAGGTTGTGATATGGTGATTGCTCTTCCTTATTTAGCAAGTGTTGCTTATAGCGACGATTTCGCTAAAAAAAGTATAGAAATTTTATCGAACTCAGGAATTACACACCTTATCTTTGGAACAGAAGATACTTCAATCGAAACATTTGAAGAAATTTATAATAAACAACAGAATATAACTGAAGAACAGTATAGAAAATTGTTAAAACAAGGATATAACTTTGCGACTATTAATAGTAAAATACTAGGGTTACAAAATGATATTCCAAACTTTATTTTAGCGTATAGTTATTATAAAAACATTCGTAAATATGCTCCTCATATTAAACTTTTACCTATTAAAAGAGAAGGTCAGGGACTTAATAAAGAAGAGGTGGAAGATAAACGATTTTTAAGTGCTACAGCAATTAGGAAAAATATAAATAATAGTGTAGTAACAAACTACTTATCTAAAGAGATGATTGAAAGTATACGAGCAAGTAAAATTTTATCGGAAGAGGATTTTTTTGACTTAATAAAATATAAGATATTCTCTCTAGGAAAAGTAGGATTAAAAAATATATATGATGTTAATGAAGGTCTAGAAAATAGAATATATGACATGGCAAATATAGCCACTGATTATCAAGAGCTAGTAAATAGTATATCTACAAAAAGATATAGCAAAAAGAAAATCCAAAGAATATTATTACACATATTAACTAATACTACAAATGATGATTACAACGAATTTTTTGGAACAAAAATATTTAGAGTATTAGCGGCTAAAGAAGACAAAGCTAGTATAATACGAGAAATAAATAATCAAAGCAATATTACTTTAGTACCAGTTTTAAATAGTAAGACTAGCGGTTATTTTGTTCACGATATAAAAGTAGCTCGTATATATAATTTAAAAGCGCAACAAGAAGATATATTTAGAAAAAATA
>ERZ773045.215-NODE-215-length-30968-cov-4.042603_pt1 | contig 30968 bp, 22 predicted proteins | sample MGYA00580635_ERZ773045 | MGnify/ENA primary metagenome ERZ773045 (study PRJEB29015, sample SAMEA2738115) | human oral metagenome | biome: human oral; feature: human-associated habitat; material: saliva | place: China | collected 2261 ...
TAAAAGTTTTTTTATATAAAATAAAAGTGCATAAAAAAATATAATTTTACAAAGTGAAAATAATACGTTAATGTATTAACATACTCACGGAGGTGTAGAAAATGCATAAAAAATTTATTTTCATAACAAATAATCCGTCAATTTTTCAAAAATATCAGAATCATGATAGTATTTTTGTACAGTATTTAGCTGAATATGACTTTTGCGACATCTTAAGGGAAACACAGCTTTATAGAAAAAGGCTATCATTTAATGACTCATCCCCTGGCTAGTAATTTGAAACCTAAGCAATGTCCATACAAGTCAGTATTGCTCTCCAAAGATATCGCTGTATTTTCTGCAGAAAGGGATTCAGAAATCATAAAACTCAGTATTCAAACAGCAGATAAGTTAAGTAAGGGGATGAAGAATCCCAGATGGAATGAAAAGTGTTTAAAGGACTTTCAAATTATTGAGATGTCTGTAGTGGAGTCAGCCCTTCAGTCTTCTTTGTTAAGACAATGGGTGATGTAGAATTTAGTTTATAGTTTATAACCTCGGCCGGGTTTATATAGATAATTTAACTTTAACAACTGTCTCACCGGTGTGTGTGACGAAAATTGCCAAGGAGGAAATTTTGCATGAAATTGGAGTTAGGAAGAATTCATATTGCAGATGTACAATTTGGCGACAAGACGGAAATTAAGGGCAACACTCTTTACGTGAATGCCAAAGAATTGTCCGATTTGATCTTAAAGGATGATCGTCTACTTTCTTGTCGCATCGAACTGGCTAGGCCGGGAGAATCTATTCGTATCACTCCCGTGAAAGATGTTATCGAACCTAGGTTAAAGGTAGAGGGCCAGGGATGTGTATTCCCCGGTGTAATGGGAAAAGTTACTGAAGTTGGACATGGAAAAACTTTGTGTATGGATGGCGCTTGTGTAGTAACAGTTGGAAAGATTGTAGGTTTCCAAGAGGGAGTCATTGATATGACAGGACCTGCTGCAGACTATTGCCCCTTCTCTAAAACGCAGAATGTTTGTGTAGTAATCGAGCCCAAGGATGGCCTTGAGACTCATGTTTATGAAAATGCCGGTAGAATGGCAGGACTTAATGCTGCCGTATATTTAGCTAAAGCTTTGGAAGGGCATGAGCCAAAGGAATGGGAGGTCTTTGAAACCAAGCCTTTGCTTCAGCAAGTTGCCCAATATCCTGACTTACCTAAGGTAGGGTATATCCATATGTTGCAATCTCAGGGACTTTTACATGATACCTATTACTATGGTGTAGATGCTAAGCAGATTGTTCCTACTATTATGTATCCTGAAGAAATTTTTGATGGTGCAATTACTTCCGGCAATTGCGTGGCACCCTGTGATAAGGTGACGACATACCATCATTTACATAATCCGGTCATTGAAGATTTATTCAAACAGCATGGAAAAACTTTGAACTTTCTGGGAGTTATTCTGACGAATGAGAATGTATTCCTGATGGATAAGGAAAGACATTCTGATATGACTTCTAAATTATGTGAGTATCTTGGATTAGATGGAGTCCTGCTTACTGAAGAGGGTTATGGAAATCCGGATACTGATTTAATGATGAATTGTAAGAAGACGACACAACGGGGAGTGAAAGTTGTTCTGATTACAGATGAGTTCCCCGGAAAAGATGGAAAGTCATATTCTCTTGCAGATGTTTGTGAGGAAGCTGATACCATGATATCCTGCGGTAACGGTAATGTAGTTATTCATTTCCCCAAAATGGATAAGGTTATCGGCATGGAAGATTACATCGAAATGCAGATAGGCGGTTGGGTTGGCTGTAAGCATGAAGATGGATCCTTTGATGCGGAAATTCAAATTATTATCGCTTCTACAATTGCTAATGGATTCAATAAGCTTTGTGCAAGAACTTATTAATCGCGAAGGAAGGAGAAAATACTATGGGAAAGAGAATAGTACACTATATTAACCAGTTCTTCGCAGGAATTGGTGGAGAAGAAAAGGCGGATATAGCTCCGGAAGTAAGAATGGGTGCGGTTGGACCCGGAACTGCTTTACAAAAGGAGCTGGGAGATGGATATGAAATAGTAGCAACGGTAATTTGTGGAGATAACTATTTTGGTTCAAATATTGAAAAAGGGGTGGTTCCTCAACTTTTAGAGCTGATTAAGGCAGAAAAGCCGGATGGCTTTATTGCCGGACCCGCTTTTAATGCCGGACGCTATGGTGTGGCATGTGGAACCATGGCAAAGGCTGTTCAAGATGAGTTGGGCATTCCTTCTGTAACTGGCATGTATGTGGAGAATCCGGGAACAGATATGTTCTATAAAGATGTTCATATTATTGAGACAAAAGATTCCTCTGCAGATATGAAAAAAGCTGCTCCAAAGATGGCTAATCTTTTAAAGAAGAAGATAGATGGTAGCGAAATACTTTCTCCTGCAGAGGAGGGGTATATTCCACAGGGGATTCGTGTAAATTACTTTAATGAGAGAAGAGGATCTGAGAGAGCGGTTGAACTATTAGTAAAGAAGATTAAAGGTGAGGAAATCTATACTGACTATCCAATGCCTGTCATTGACCACGTGGCACCTGCAGCTCCATTAAAGGATCTTGCCCATGCTAAGATTGCACTCATCACCTCCGGTGGAGTTGTACCACAGGGAAATCCTGACCATATTGAGTCATCGAATGCTACAAAGTGGGGAAAGTATTCAATTGCCGGTATGGATCATGCAGATAAGGCGGATTTTACCACAATACATGGTGGATATGATAGAGCTTTTGTCATGGAAGATCCTGATCTTTGTATTCCTGTGGATGCTTTGCGGAACCTGCAAAAGGAAGGAGTATTTGGAGAACTGACCGATTACTTCATTACAACTACAGGTACAGGAACTGCAACAAATAGTGCTAAGCGTTTTGCGGAAGAATATATACCCATGTTAAAGGAAGATAATGTGGATGCTGTCGTCATGGTCAGCACGTGAGGAACCTGTACAAGATGCGGTGCATCGATGGTAAAAGAAATTGACCGTGCAGGTATTCCTGTTGTTCATATTTGTACTGTTGTACCTATTTCTTTGACGATTGGAGCAAATCGAATTGTCCCGGCAATCGGTATTCCTTACCCATTGGGAGATCCAACTAAGGGTGAACCTAAGAGCTATGAAATTCGTGAAGCTTTAGTAAGAAGAGCTCTAAAGACATTGACAGTTCCTGTTACAGAGCAGACTGTATTTGAAGAAGACTTTTAAAATTGTTTTTCGTGTCAATCCTAAAGATGGCAGGAAATAGGATAAGATGGAGAGAAATATGGACAAGAAGAAATGTAGCCTAGGAGCAATCATAGGATTCTGTGGCGCCTGTATTGCTTTCTATATCGGAGCCGGATTTGCTACAATGCAGGAGGTCATGCAATATGAAGCCTCCTACGGGAGCAAACTTTGGATTGTAATTTTAGTTATTTCAGTAATTTATATTTACACGAATCTATCTTTTGCAACTAATGGAAATCGCTTGAGTCTTTCAAGAGGAGGAGACATTTATAATCACTATTGCGGAAAGTATATTGGCACTTTTTATGATTACTTTTCGGCCTTTTTCTGCTATATGTGTTTTATTGTGATGTGTGGAGGAGCAAATTCAACAGCTACTCAGCAATGGGGACTTCCCAATGGTGTAGGTGCAGTGATATTAACTGCTTGTGTCATTGCAACAGCAATATTTGGCTTGGATGGAATATTAAATGCATTAGGCAAGATAGGTCCATTGATTATTGTAATTATACTTTTGGTTTCCGTTATGAGTGGAGTAAAAGGTATAGGAAATTTTACTGCTAACCTGAAGCAGGTGGATAGTGGAGACTTGAAACTGGCTCAGGTAGGAAATGGAAATCCTTTACTTTCCGGCTTCTCCTACGGAGGATTTGTCATCCTTTGGTTTGCGGCATTTCTGGGAGAGGTTGGGGCAAAGAATAAGCTAAAGGAAGTAAATTATGGTATGTTACTTTCTACAGTATTTATTATGGGAACGGCTGTACTTGCCAGTATTGCGTTGATTTGCTATATCGGTGAAACAGGACATGCTGATATTCCTGCATTAGTGCTTGCCAATAGTATATCGCCTATTCTTGCCCAAGCACTTGCAATCATCATCTTTTGTGGAATCTATACCACTTCCGTTCCGCTACTATGGACCGGTGTTGGAAAGGTGGCAAAGGAAGGAACACAGAAATATAAGCTACTCACTGTAATTGGAGGTGTTGTAGGTTGCGTGATAGCTTGTTTTCTTCCCTATAAGGGCTTGGTAAATGTTCTGTATGGTATGAATGGCTATCTTGGTTTTATCCTGGTAGGATTTATGCTGGTATATGATATTCGTACCAGAATGAGTAAAACAAAGCTGCATTCCAAGATGGCAACAGCAGAACATGCTATAGCGTAGGTTTTTATGAAATCTTTTCTATAAGAAAAATATATGATGGAAAAGTCGGCAGTTGTAGCTAGGGCTACTTCTGCCGATTTTTCTATGATTCGCTTTTCATTATATAATTGTTTTTATTACGATTATTCCGTCGAAAAATGTTCCGGTATGACAATTATTTCATCGAAAAACGTTCCGGCATAACGATTATTCCATCAAAAAACGCAAGTATTCGTAAAAAAAGATTGTTCAATCCATAAACTTTTCTTATGCCTCCTTGGAAAAACGCCGATTTATACCTTGGCTTATTAACGTGAGAGAATAAAGCAGATGCGATGTAGAAATTGTTTTTTCAAGGAGGAAAGAACAGAATGAAAAAGGGTATTGGGGTAGAGAAGAAGCAGAAGCGTTCTTCCATCAGCACAAGATTATCGATGATTTTAGGAATTGCCAGTGTATTGGTGTTTTTTGCCATGAGTGTGGCAATCATTAAGACAGGAGAGCATTCCATCAGTTCAGCTCTGGACAACAACTTAAACGATAAGGCCACCATGGCCATTGGAGATTTGCAACAGGTTATTTCTCGTTTGGAGTCTATTTCCATGACACTTGAAAACGGCATTCACAGCATGCACAGTCAGCATGACGGCATTGGACAGGCGCCGGAGAATCAGTGGATGGTAAAGGACAGAGCTACCGGAGAAGTAGTCAATAATCCGGGGATGGGAGCAACGACCTTCCGCTCCAGAATTGTGAATGCGGAGCTTCCCGCTTCTCGTTACAATGCGGAAACCGTGATTTTGGATTCTTTACAGTCCGCCTTAACCGACAATAAGGATTTGGTAGGAGCAGGAATCTTCTTTGAGCCAAACGGTTTCTCCGACAATGTTTCCGATTACGGGGTATATATGTCCGCAGAGGATTTGGAAAAGAAGGGGGTTATGGCCTACCAGTACAGCTTTTACAAGGACGCTTCCTGGTATAATGGGGCAAAGGATTCCGGAGAAATGGTATTAACCGATGTGTATAGCGATACCCTTCATCCGGATATTCAGATGATCAGTTTGGGAAATCCTATTACTGATGAAAACAATGCCTTTGTGGGAGCAGTTATTCTGGATATTAACACTAAAGTATTCAGCACCATTCAGCAGACCGATGAGCGTTTTCCCTCTTTGGCAACCAACATCTTAGATGCTAACGGAAGCTTTTTGTATTCCATGAAGGAAGAGGCAATTGGAAAGAAGCTGGAAGAAGTTTTGGATAAGGATACCTATGAAATGCTTCGCCAAAATATGGATAAGGAGGAAGCATTTACCGCTACGGTGGTGAATGCAGAGAGGGTAAAAGAGAGAATGTACTTCCGTCCATTAATCATTCACGGTTCCACCTTGTGGTCTATGATTAGTATCGCCGACAGTGAATTTATGGCAGCCAGAAATCAGTTGATCATCATGTGTGCCGTTTTCAGTATTGTAGGTCTTATGATTTTGATTGCCATCAGCTTCTTCCTAATTAAGAGGGCTTTAAATCCATTACAGGGAATCGCTTTGGCAGGAAAAGCTGTTGCGGAAGGAAACTTTGATGTAAAGGTTTCCTACAATCAGCAGGATGAAATCGGAGACTTGGCGGTTGCCATCCAGAGTGTTATGCAGCATGTTCGGGAAATCATTTCCGATCTTTCCGAGAAATTAGGAGAATTGGCAAAAGGAAACTTCCGTATCTCTTTGGACAATGCGGAGCAGTATCCGGGAGCTTATCGTCCTCTTCTTACCTCCCTTCAGGAAATCACCAATGATTTAGATAAAACCATGTCGGAGATTAAGACCAGTGCCAAGGAGGTTAACGCCGGTGCGGAGCAGGTAAGCTCCGGCGCTCAGGGACTTTCTCAGGGTGCTACAGAGCAGGCATCTTCTATTGAGGAATTAAGTGCTACCATGAACGACATTTCCACCCAGATTAAGGGAACTGCGGAGATGGCGGTGAAGGCTTCCGGGCTTTCTCAAAGAACAGAGGAGGCTGTAGGCCTTAGTAACCAAAAGATGGAAGAAATGTCCAGGGCAATGCAGGAAATCACCGAGAAGTCCAATGAAATCAGTAAGATTATCAAGACCATTGATGATATTGCCTTCCAGACCAATATCTTATCCTTGAATGCGGCTATAGAGGCGGCAAGAGCCGGTGCAGCAGGAAAGGGCTTTGCAGTGGTTGCGGATGAGGTAGGAAACCTGGCTCAAAAGTCTGCAAAGGCGGCACAGAATACTTCCAGCCTTATTGAGGAAACCATTGAAGCAGTGGAAAAGGGAGCCAAGATTACGGAAGAAACCGCAGAATCCTTGACAACCGTATCCAACCATGCGAAGGATATTAATGACATTATCACAAATATCTCCAGCGCATCGGAGGAAGAGGCTAGAGGCGTTTCTCAGCTGACAATGGGAATCGATCAGATTTCCTCTGTGGTACAGAGCAATACCGCAACGGCAGAGCAGTCTGCGGCAGCTTCTGAGGAGCTTTCCGGCCAGGCCAATATCATGAATGATTTGGTAAATCGTTTTCAATTAAAAAACGAGGACTAATCAGAATACACTTAAAATGAGTTTTCATAAAAATATGCATTAAGCCTTCATGAAAATACGACTGTATAGGATAGAATGAGCGTTTAATACTATACTTAAGCTTAAGCATAAAATAAAAAAGACTGCCTCTTGAGAAACTGCAAACCCCCGGTTTTGGGATAATGCAGAGTCCCAAGGGGCTGTTTATATTCTTAACGAGTATCACAGGATGTGACACTTAGTTTACAGGGGACATCTTAAGTCTTTTGTGAAAAATAAAGAAAGTGCCGGGAAAAAGGGAATTTACCTTATAAAAAAGTCTAAGTCGGACGATGAATTAGAGAAGAAAACAGGAAGTAGTATTTTTCAAGGAGGAAAAACACAAAATGAAAAAAAGAAGCAATACCACTGGGACATCCTTTTGGAAAAAGATGAAGCTCAGTTCAAGAATGTCTGTGGCAATAGGACTTCTTAGCATAATTTTAATGGCAGGCTTAAGCATAGCTATTATTTCCATGGGAAAGACTGCCATTTACGGTGCTTTACGAGGAAATATGGATGATAAGATTCGTTTGGGAATTGCAGATCTGGATAACGTGGTTACCCAGGCTGAGGTTACGGCGAACACCATTAAGGAAGGCATTGTAAGTATATATGATCAGAACGATATGGCAGGAGGGGTTCCCTCCCATCTTTGGACCATTGAGGATGACCAGCACAATATTTTAGAGCCCACCACTATGGCAGGAACCATGTTCCGTTCCCGAATTGTGGATGCAGCGATTCCCGCCAGTCGCTATAATGCGGAGACAACTCTTTTGGACTCCATTTATGCTTCTTTAAGCAATAATGAGTCCTATGTGGGAATCGGTGTTTTCTTGGAGCCGAATGCTTTTTATCAGGGTATCGAAAACTATGCGCCCTATATGAGCAGAACTGATGCGGAGAAGAGAAAGCTGATGGTTTATCCCTACAGCATGTATTCTCAGAAAGACTATTACCTAAAGGCAAAGGAGAATAAGGGATTAAATCTGACCAATGCCTATGAAGATGAAAGTGCAGCAGGGGGTTGGGTAGTATCCGTCATCGAGCCGATTATCTATAAGGATGAGTTTAAAGGAATTGTTATTGTCGATATGGATATGTCTTCCTTTGAAATCATCGAACAAAAGGATGAACGTTTTGAAAGCCTATACAGTAATGTCTTTGATACCAACGGTCATATCATGTTCAGTATGAATGAAGAGGCGAATGGTAAGCAATTAAGTGATATTCTTCCGGCAGACAGTATGGAAAAGCTTCAATCCTACTTGGATCAGGGAGAACCCTTCAATACCCATATTCAAAATGAAAATGGAGACCTGGTGCAGTTTAATGCCCGTCCTTTACAGATAGAAGGCGTAACCTGGTGGGTAGCCATCGAGGTTTCTGAAAAGGAATATACCAAGGCAATCAGTAATATGATTATGCTGGCAATTCCCCTTTCCGTTCTGGGAATTGCGCTCTTGGTAGGCTTCAGCTATTTCTTCATCAAGAAGTCCTTGAATCCATTAAAGAAGATTGCCGACGTGGGAGAATCCGTGGCAGAGGGAGACTTCTCCAAGGAAATTAACTATCCTTACCAGGATGAAATCGGACAGATTGCCAAGAGCATGGAAAAGGTTGTGGAACGAATCCGAAGCATTATTCAGGATTTGGCAGGAAAGTTGGAACAGATTGCCAAGGGAAATTTCTCCTTCGAATTCTGGAATACCCAGCTTTATAACGGGGAGTATGAGCCGTTACTTACCAGTCTTTACGATATTTTAGACGATTTAAATGTAACCATGGGAGAAATTCAGAACAGCTCTCATATGGTAAACTCTTCCGCTATGCAGGTTAGCGGTTCCGCTCAGACCCTGTCTCAGGGCGCAACGGAGCAGGCATCTTCCATCGAAGAACTCAGCGCAACCATGAATGATATTTCCGTAAAAATCAAGGAAACAGCGGAAATGTCTCAGCATGCTTCCGGACTTTCCAAGGAAACCGGCAGTGCGGTAGGAACCAGTAACCAGAAGATGAACGAGATGTCCAGAGCAATGCAGGACATCACCGAGAAGTCTCAGGAAATCAGTAAGATTATTAAGACCATTGATGATATTGCTTTCCAGACCAATATCCTTTCCTTAAATGCGGCTATCGAAGCGGCAAGAGCAGGAGCGGCAGGAAAGGGCTTTGCGGTTGTAGCGGATGAGGTAGGAAACCTTGCCCAGAAGTCTGCAAAGGCGGCTCAGAACACTTCCAGCTTAATCGAGGAAACCATTGAGGCGGTAAATAAGGGAGCAAGAATTACAGAGGAAACCGCAGAGTCTCTTTCTGTAGTATCCCAGAAAACCGAGAAGATTAACGGTATTATCACCTCCATTTCTTCCGCATCCGAGGAAGAGGCTGAAGGAATCAAGCAGCTTACTACAGGTCTTGACCAGATTTCTTCCGTAGTACAGAGCAATACTGCAACAGCGGAAGAGTCCGCAGCAGCATCTCAAGAGCTTTCCGGACAGGCAGATCGCTTGAACGAATTGTTAGAGAAGTTCCAGTTAAGAACAGAGCCTTACAAGAGAGAATTAAATGGCTTTGCTGCAACCAAGAAGGATGAGACTGCTCCGGTAGCTACTCCGGTAGTTGATAATATAGAAGCCATTCCTGTATTGGAAAAGACGGAAGCTTCTCAGGCAGTAGAGGAAGTGAAGAATGCTCCAATTGTGGAGAAAGCAAAAACAACTTCTGCTACAGTAAGATTAGAAACGCCGGTGGCAAAAAAGGAAGAGAAGCCTGCTGGACCAAAGAATGAGAAGCAGGAAGAACAAAAGCTTGAGAAGCCGGTAGAAGAGAAGCCGGTGGAAGCGAAGGCAGAAAAAACGGTAGCTAAAACCGAGAAAAAGCCCGAAGCTAAAGCAGAAGTAAAAGCTGCGGAAGCAGATGAGCTGAAGGAGGAAGAAACTCCTGTTAAGAAGCCGGTAGAAAAGAAAAAGGCAAAAGCTGCGAAAGCATCCGTTGTAGAAGAAGGACAGGTTTTAGTGGATATCAGCGGTATGGATGGTATGGATTTATCCCAGATTCCCATTCCCGGAGATGCTCACTATGTACCGCAGGATGGAGTAAAGAAGACTCCGCTGCAGAAGCCGGAAAAGCTTTCCACTGAGGAAAAGGCGGAAAGAGAAGAGGCTTTAGCCAAGGATTTAGGAAAAATCCGGAAAACTGAGTATAAGAGAAGTATTTTACCGGATGATGACAAGTATTAATTAGTCAGTATCTTAGAAAGAGGATCGCCATTGTGCCGGTCCTCTTTTTCTTGATTCTTAAAGAGTTTCGCAGGAATATGTGGGAAATCTTTCTTAAGCACCCGGAATAATAACAAGCTTCTGTCCTTATTTCTTACGTGGCAGGAGTATCGTAAGACCGTAGTAAAGGAGAATATAAAACTTAAAAATAAAGGAAAATACCTTTGCTTTTATGTAAATTGCGCAAAAATCCCCCTTGGAATTTGTGCAATTTTTGTGTATACTGTTGCATATGGAGAAGAAAAGATTTGCTGACGGTGTATTAACCACTCTCTGTTATGTAGAGAAAGAGGGAAAATGGTTAATGCTTCACCGGAATAAGAAAAAGGAAGATATTAATAAAGGAAAATGGATTGGTGTAGGAGGGCATTTTGAAGCGGGTGAAAGCCCGGAGGATTGTCTTTACCGAGAAGTTTTCGAGGAGACGGGACTGCATGTCCTGAGCCATCAACTAAGGGGAATCGTAAGCTTTTTCTATGGAGAAAAAGATTGTAGCTATATGTTTTTATTCACTGCCGTACTGGAAGAAGGTCCTTTAAAGGAATGTTCGGAAGGTGAACTACAATATTTTTCCTATGAAGAGGTGAAAGCATTACCCCTTTGGGAGGGAGACCGGATCTTTCTGGAATTGTTGGCAAAGGGAGAGGGATTTTTCTCTTTAACTTTACGATATGACCGGGAGGGGAAGTTGTTGGAAGCCATTTTGGATGGGAAAGAGAATTTGCTCTCATCCTAAATGCCGAAAATTTTCCCATTTATTAAAAAAATATAGTGCCATACAAAATGCATTATTGCTATTAATAACAACGCCGATATTTTTTTGTAAAAAAATACGCATGGGCTATGGGAGAATGTAAGGGTTAAGGAAATGAAGAAAAGCATAATACAGATTTTAGAATTGCCGGTATTACTGACCATGGCACTGGGGCTTTTGGCCTGCGGTACCAAGGTGGTCAGTTCTACAGAAAGCCCCTTTAGCAAAGAAAGGGGCGGTTTTAGTGTGAAAGAAGAGCCCTTGGAAATCACGGTTTGGACCTATTTTTCCGGTATTCAACAGGAGGCCTTTCAGCGGACGATTAATCGCTTCAATGAAGGTCGTGGAAAGGATATCGGAGTAGAGGTGAAGGCCTATAACCCCGGTTCCACCTTGGATTTGCAGAATAATTTATACGGGATTAACCAAAAGAAATTAGCCCAGGGAGATTATCCGGACATCGTCAGCTTGCATACCGATACAGCGATGATATTGGAAGAAGGGGTTCTCACAGACCTGGATTCCTATTTCAGCAAGGAAGATTGGAGTGCTTTTGTGCCGAGCTTTCTTGAGGAAGGGCGATTGGGGAGGAAATATGGAGGCGTAAAGATTTTACCTGTGGCCAAGTCCACGGAGCTCCTCTATATCAACAAAACGGATTGGGATAGCTTTGCGGAAGCTACCGGAACATCTCTTTCGGAATTAAGCACCAAAGAAGGCTTACTGAGGGTTGCAGAAAAATACTACCAGTACACGGATTCACTTACGGAAACGCCGGATGACGGCAAAGCGTTCTACGGCATTGATGACTATGCGAACTATATGCTGGTAGGAGCCAGAGAGCTGGGTGTGAATTTAATTTCTGTAGATGAGGAAGGAAATGCTAAGGTGCAATTCCCCAAAGAAGTGATGAAAACCCTGTGGGATAATTTATATGTTCCTATTATTAAAGGCTATTTCACCTCTGAGGGGCGTTTTCGCTCCGATGATGTGAAGACAGGAGATATTCTGGCCTATACCGCATCTTCCGCTTCCAGTGTTTACTTTCCGAAGGAAGTGATTATTTCGGACCGGGAACAACATGCCATTACCGATATTGTTTTGCCGGCTCCTCACTTTGAAGGAGGGGAAGAGATTGCGATGCAGCAGGGGATCGGCATGGGTGTTGTTCAAGGAAATAAGAAGAGAGTGGAGGCTTCCGTTCAATTTTTAAAGTGGCTGACCAGCTATGAGGAAAATGCCCAGTTCGCCCTTTCTGCAGAATATCTTCCGGTACGTGTAGACAGCTTTACCGTGGAAGCTATTGACAAGGAAAAGGGGAGTGGAATGGATCCTTCTTTGGAAAAGGCTTTGTCCACCATGTCTTCCAACACCTTGTATTTTACCCCTTCCATCATTAATCTGGCAGAAATTAGAAAAGCTCTGGAATATGAGCTGCAGGATAAGGCTTTGTCGGATCGGTATAAGATTGAGACTGCAATGGCTTCCGGCGTATCCAGAGAGGATGCTATAGCGGAGTATGATAATGATGAGAATTTTGAACAGTATTATGAGTCTTTATTACAGGAAATAAATTATTTGTTGTCAGATAGTTAAGACTCCTTATCAATAAGGGGAGCGAAAGTTGCCAAAGGACGCGTATGAAGAAACAACCGATTTTTACGAAAATATTGATTCCTTTGATGGGTTTGGTTATCTTGGAGATTTTGATTTTGATGATTTCTATTTATGGTCAGGGCTTGTTTTCTCTGATTCATAAAAATTCCCAAGATATCATCGAAAGTCGTGTGGAAGCTAGACGAAATTATCTGGAAAGCCTGATGGTGAATCAGTGGATGAATGTCAGCCAAACCGTGCAAAAGATTAATCTTTTGGCAGATGGGCTTGTGGATGCGGGAAAGATGGACATTGAGACTATTGATGACAGTTCTGAAAATGCCGCTCCTTTCTTAAGTGCAGTCAGTATGGACTTAATCAGTATGATGCGTACCAATCACGTTACCGGCGTTTTCATGATATTAAATGCGGATAACTTGGAAGATAGTATGACGTCCAAGAAATATATGGATAAGCCGGGCCTGTACTTTCGAGATTTGGATCCGGAATCCAGAGCCAGCTCGGAAAACTTGGATTTACTGATTGAACGCTCTCCTCTTTTGGTGGTACGAAATACCCAGATTGCTACCGATAAAACCTGGAATACCAGTTTTCAATTCGGGACGGCAGATGTGCCATATTATGACTTTTTATATGAACCTACTCAAGCGACCTTTTACAGTAAGCCGGATGTGACCTGGGAGGATATGGGATTTTGGAGTAAACCCTATACCTTATTCGGCGAAACCAGAGAAGCCATTGCCTATTCAGTTCCCCTACGGCTTTCCGACGGACGGGTGTATGGGGTTCTGGGAGTGGATATTTTGGTGGATTATTTGAAGCAAAATCTGCCCTCCAGAGAATTGGACGGTAGTGGAACTGCCTCTTATTTTCTCAGTATTCATAAAAGCGGAAATGCAGAGGGAAGCAGTACAAGCTATCAGGATATCATTCAGCTCAATTCGATAGAAGCTACGATAGGAGAAGACCGGGAAGGGAAAGTTGTTTCGGATAAGAAGAATTATTTTACTTTCAGTATGCCTTTACATCTTTTTTCCACAGTAGGACCTTTCACTGATATGGAGTGGCAGTTGGGAGCGGCTATTCCCTATAAGACGATGAATCGATTTGCGGATAGGATGACCTTCGTCATGTCCGTTACCATTATTCTGACTCTGGGTATCGGAATCGTGGGAAGCCTTGTGATTTCCCTATTTTTGCAAAAGCCTATTCGGAAGCTGGCGCTGGCGATTCGCAGTAATAAGACGACGGATAAACTTCGTCTTAGAGAAACCGGCATTTTAGAGATTGATCAAATGTCGGAGGCTCTGGAGGATTTGTCCGATAGGCTTTTACAGGAACAAAGGAATCTGCAATACGAAAGAGACCATGACTTCCTTACAGACCTTTATAACCGAAGAGCCTTCGGACGAAGAATCCGAGAGCTTTTGGAGAAAAAAGGCGGAGGAAATGCTATCGGTGCTTATATCATGATGGACCTGGATAATCTGAAGATTGTAAACGATACCTACGGTCATGAATATGGAGACAAATATATCCGATGTGCTTCCGATGCCATGCGAGAAGGATTGGGGGATGAAGCCATTTATTCCCGTATTTCAGGAGACGAGTTCAATGCCTTTATCTTTGATGAAGAGGGAAATCGCAGTCGTATCAATGCCTTGATTGAAAGATTGCAGGAAACCATTGATAAAAGTTTCATTATGCTTCCGGATGGAGAGAAGAAGCAGCTTCGACTTTCCGGCGGTGTCAGCTGGTACCCCGAAGGAGGAACTAACCCGGATCAGCTACAGAAAAATGCGGACTATGCTATGTATGTGGTGAAGAAAACCACTAAGAGTCAGATTCGTGTCTGGAGTGAAGCAACAGATTTAGGTAAGGAGAAAGAAGAAAAGAAAGAAGAAAATAAAGAAGAGTCAAGACTTAAGTTAGATGCTCCAAGACAGGAGGCAGAACTTAAGAAAGAGGAACGCAAGACTGAGTTGGAATCTAGGGAGAAAGAGCCGGAGACGGAGCAGAAGGCTTGACTTTTCTTTCATTAGGCAATAAACTGTCGGATGAAAAGCGAAGATGGCGCCCAGTACAAAGGGAGAAAAGATAGCCTAGAGAGAGGGACCTTGGCTGAAAGTCCTTTCTATCTTCCCGATGGAATCTTCCCGCCGGAGCTGTTTTTGTGAAAGAGAGTAGCAAAAACCGTGGAATACGTTACATTCAAAATGAGGGTTCGATTATTATGTTAGCTTTATTTCGGAGCTAAGGAATCGAAAAACAGGGTGGTACCGCGAGCAATCGTCCCTGTCTGTTTGAGAACAGACAGGGGCTTTTTTATTACTAATTTTTTATTACTAAAAAAGAACAAGTCTAAAAAGCTTCTCAAAAGAAAGCGGATTTCCTTTGTAAAAGGAAGCAGAACAAATAGTAAAGTGGAAAGGGAAGAGCGTATGGATCATCAAGTATTGCAAGAGATTGTAAAACGGGCGGAGGAACAGATTGCAGGTTCCAAGGATTTAACAGCCTTAAACGACATCAGAGTACAGTTCTTAGGGAAGAAGGGAGAGCTTACCGAGGCCAAAAAGCTTTTAAAGGATCTTAGTCCGGAAGAAAGACCAAAGTTCGGACAGCTGGTAAATGAAATGTTCCAAAGAGTGGAGCAGAGCATTAAGAACCATGGAGAAGACCTGGAAAGAATTCTTCGGGAAGCCAAAATGCGGGAAGAGACTATTGATATTACCCTTCCTGCCAAGAAGATTCGTTATGGCCATCCCCACCCCAATACCTTGGCTTTGGAGGAGGTGGAGAAGATCTTTATCGGCATGGGCTATGAAGTGGTAGAGGGACCTGAGGTAGAGTATGACAGCTACAACTTTGAGAAGCTGAATATTCCGAAAGGGCATCCGGCAAGAGATGAACAGGATACCTTCTACATCAATTCCAATATTTTGCTTCGTACCCAGACCTCCTCTGTGCAGGCCAGATATATGGAGACCCATAAGCCACCTATTCGCATGATTTGTCCGGGCAGAGTTTTCCGTTCCGATGCGGTGGATGCCACCCACTCCCCCTCCTTCCATCAGATTGAGGGATTGGTCATTGATAAAAATATTCATTTTTCCGACTTAAAGGGAACGCTGGATTTGTTTGCCAAGGAGCTTTTTGGACAGGATACCAAGACCAAGCTCCGTCCCCATCACTTCCCTTTTACAGAGCCTTCCGCAGAAGTGGATGTGTCCTGCTTTAAATGTAAGGGAAAGGGTTGCCGTTTCTGTAAGGGAGAGGGCTGGATTGAGATTTTGGGCTGCGGTATGGTGCATCCCAAGGTTTTGGAGAGCTGCGGCATTGATTCCAAGGAATATAGCGGTTTCGCTTTCGGTGTGGGCCTGGAGAGAATTGCCCTTTTGAAGTATGAAATTGATGATATGCGTCTTTTGTATGAAAATGACCTGCGTTTTCTGGAGCAGTTTTAAGAGTTAGGGGGAAAATATGAATACATCCATGAATTGGCTGAGAGCCTATGTTCCGGGACTTTCCGTAAGCGGACAGGAATTCCGGGATGCCATGACATTGGCAGGAAATAAGGTAGAAACCATGGAGGATTTGGGGGAGAATCTGGAAAAGATTGTTACCGGAAAGATCCTATCTTTGGAGAAGCACCCGGATGCGGACAAGCTCTCCATTTGTCAGGTGGATATCGGAAACGAGCAGATTCAGATTGTAACCGGTGCACAGAATATGAAGCAGGGAGACGTGGTCCCCGTGGTTTTGGACGGGGGTAAGGTTAAAGTTGCCCATGACGGCAGTAAGCCCAAGGATGGCGTGGAAATCCATGCCGGAAAGTTAAGGGGCGTTCCCTCCAACGGTATGATGTGCTCCATTGAAGAGCTTGGAGGAGAAAAGAACTTGTTTCCGGAAGCACCGGAGAGCGGTTTATACATTTTCCCGGAAGGAACTCCGGTGGGAGTGGATGCGGCAGAACTTTTAGGCCTTCGGGATATTTTACATGAGTATGAGATTACCTCTAACCGTGTGGATTGCTTCTCCGTGCTTGGTTTGGCCAGAGAGGCGGCGGCGACTTTTAATCAGGCGCTCCAGTATCCAAAGATTGAAAAGCTTGGCAATCAGGAGGATGTTTCTTCTTATCTTTCCGTGGAATTAAAGTCTCCGGAGCTTTGCAAGCGTTATACTGCAAGACTGATTAAAAATGTGCATTTTGCTCCTTCCCCCCTTTGGATGCAGATCCGTCTTCGTACCGCAGGGATTCGTCCAATCAACAACTTCGTGGACATCACCAATTATGTGATGCTGGAACTGGGACAGCCCATGCATGCCTTTGACTACGACACCATCAAGGGACATAAAATCATTGTGGAGAGAGCCAAGGAAGGGGAAAGCTTCACCACGCTGGACGGCGTAGAGCATGAGCTTAGCGACAGTATCCTCTGCATTAAGGACGGGGAAAGAAGCATTGCCTTAGGCGGAATCATGGGAGGAGAGAATTCCATGATTACCGATCAGGTGAAGAATGTAGTTTTGGAGGCGGCTTGCTTTGACGGCACCAATATCCGTCTTTCCGGAAGAAAGTTGGGACTTCGTACGGATGCTTCCGCCTACTTTGAAAAGAGCTTGGATCCAAACCTTTGCGAAATGGCTATGGATAGAGCCTGCACCTTGATTGAAGAGCTTGGAGCAGGAGAGGTAGTGGGAGGAATGCTGGACTGCTATCCTGAAAAGCGGGAGGATACCAAGCTTACAGTTTCCGTTTTTGACATCAACAATCTTTTAGGACTTTCTCTTTCCGGAGAGGAAATGAAGAAGATTTTGACAGCTTTGGAGATTTCCGTAGAGGTAAAGAACGGTGCAAATGGGGAGGAGCTATCCCTTGTTATCCCAAGCTTTAGACAGGATTTGGAGAGAATGGCGGATATTGCGGAGGAAGTTGCCCGTTTCTACGGCTATGACAAGATTCCCAGCACCCTGCCAAAGGCTACCACCGTCGGGGGCAAGGCTAAGGATTTACAGTTAAATCAGAAGCTTCGTCATTTGGCAGAGGCTTTGGGCTATTCTGAGAGCTATTTCTATTCCTTTGAGTCCAAGAAGGTTTATGAGAAGCTTTTATTCCCTAAGGATGCCATGGAATGGCAGCAGATTACCATTGCCAATCCCTTGGGAGAGGATTTCTCCGTAATGCGTACCAGTTCCGTACCGGGAATGTTGCAGGCATTAAGCTTAAATGAGCATCACAAGAATAAGAATGCCAAGCTTTTTGAAATGGCTAAAATTTATATCCCCAAGGCTCTTCCCTTGACAGAGCTTCCGGAGGAGAGAATGACCTTAACCCTTGGATTTGCTGGAGAGGGAGATTTCTTTAGCTTAAAGGGAGAGGTGGAGGAACTGCTTCGTCAGTCCGGCTTACAGGGAAATTTCCACTATGATAGAGATTGCGAAAAGGCATTTTACCATCCGGGAAGAAAGGCAAATATTTCTTACGAAGGAAAGCTTTTAGGCTCCTTGGGAGAAATTCATCCGGAGGTATTGCAGAACTTTGATATGAAGGAAAAGGCTTATGTGGCCATTCTGGATTTAGAGGCTCTTTATCCTCTCTCCGGAGACTTTAGAAAGTATAAGCCGGTGGCAAAGTTTCCGGCGGTTACCCGTGACTTCTCTCTTTTAGTACCGGTAAATGTGATGGCCGGCGACTTGGAGGATGCCATCCGAAAGGGAGCGGGAGAGCTTTTGGAGAAGATCGAGCTCTTCGATATCTATGTGGGAGCACAGGTACAGGAGGGCTACAAGTCCATGTCCTATAAGGTTAGCATCAGAGCCAAGGACCACACCCTTACAGAGCAGGAGATTGTAGGATGTACCAATAGTCTTTTGAAGGCTTTGGAGGAGAAGGGCGCAAGACTGAGGGATGCATAAGCCATAGCCTCGTAGTTCATAACGAGTATCGCTCGCAAAGCGTGCGATATCTCGTTTGAAAAAATAGATTTATTATACGCAAAAAGCCGAGGGGGATTTCTCGGTAGACACGCTTTCGCTAACTTCGCTTACGTAGCGGTACTAAGCTCGAACTTCGCTTTGCTCGTTCTTGCTAAGTACCGACGAGCTCAGATTGTCTACCTCAAAATCCCTCATCGGCTTTTTGCTTGCCGAATCTATGGTGAAAATCTATTGAAAAACTACTACGGTATGGCTTATAGCACAAGTCTAAAGGGGATTCTTCGGTATACATGCCTTTGCTAACTTCGCTTTCGTAGCGGTACTAAGCTCGAACTTCGCTTTGCTCGTTCTTGCTAGGTACCGACGAGCTCAGATTGTCTGCCTCAAAATCCCCCTCGGCTTTTTGCTTGCCGAATCTATAGTAAAAAATCTATTGGAAAACTACTGCGGTATGCCTGGCGGCATTAAGCGAGGGGATTTCTTCGGTATACATGCTTTCGCTAACTTCGTTTACGTAGCGGTACTAAGCTCGAACTTCGCTTTGCTCGTTCTTGCTAAGTATCGACGAGCTCAGATTGTCTACTTCACTTGAAAAGCTGGGGGACTCATGCTAAAAATATTCTGTTGAGTCTTATTGGAAGGAGTGCTTATGGACATTTACGGAAAGAAGAGAAATGAGTTGCTGGCGGAGACGGTTATTAATGGCTTAAAGTCTCGAAATATGACCGGCTATTATGCCAAGGACAAGGAAGAGGCTTTAAAGCTAGCTTTAGAGCTGATTCCCAAGGGCAGCAGCATTTCCATGGGCGGTTGTATGAGTGCCATGGAAATCGGGCTTGTATCTGCCTTAAAGGAAGGGGAATATAATTTCATAGATAGAAGTCAAATGGAGCCCAGAGCGGCACTGCTTGCGGCCTATGATGCGGATATATTCTTAGCTAGTGCAAATGCTATGACAGATGATGGGGTACTGGTAAATATTGACGGCAATGCCAACCGGGTATCCTGTATCGCCCAGGGACCGAAGAAGGTGGTTTTTATTGTGGGAATGCAGAAGATATGTCCGGATTTAGACAGCGCCATGAAGAGAGCCAGAAATGTGGCGGCTCCCACCAATACCCAAAGGTTTGATATTAAGACACCATGTAAGGTAACGGGAAAGTGTTCAGATTGTAAATCTCCGGATACCATCTGCTGTCAGATTTTGATTACTTGCTATTCTCGCCATGAAGACAGGATTCATGTGATTTTGGTGAATGAGGAATTGGGATTTTAGACATAGATTAATGAAGTGATTAAAGATAAGAGGCTTCTTACTGCTAACGAAAAAGGAGCTGTAAAAATTGGTTTTTACAGCTCCTTTTTCTATACTCTGATATTCGCCTTTTTGAATTCCTTTTCCAATTCCCTTCTCTGTGCCTTTTTCTTCATATCTTCTCTCTTATCGTAAAGCTTTTTACCACGGCAGAGTCCCATGTTCAGCTTCACAAGACTTCCTTTAAAATAAAGGGAAAGGGGCATCAAGGTATAGCCCTGCTCCTTGATTTTTCCCAGAAGTCTATGGATTTCCTGCTTGTGCAGCAGAAGCTTTCTGTCTCTCAAGGCATCCTTATTGAAAATGTTGCCCCGCTCGTAGGGATTGATATGCATGCCCACCACAAAACATTCCCCGTTTCGAATCTGACAAAAGGCTTCTTTAATGGAAGCCTGGCCCAAACGAAGAGACTTTACCTCGGTTCCGAAAAGCTGAATTCCGCATTCAAAGCTTTCCTCCACAAAGTAGTCGTGAAAGGCTTTTTTATTATTGGCGATTTGCTTAATGCTTTCCTTAGTCAAGACTATTGCCTCCTTCTGCATCTTCCGGATAGTAGGGAAGAAAATCAATACTTCTGCTCAGGGTGTCCACCGCATAAACGGAAATCCACATTGGATCCCCCATGTGGAAGGTCTTTCCGCTTGCCTCGCCTCTAAGACTGATTTCCTCCTCATTGAAAATGTAGTAGTCCTCTGTCATAAAGCGAAGAGGAATCATGCCCTCAATGCTGTTTTCCAAAGTGACATAAATGCCGTACTGGGTAAGACCGGAAATCCTTCCCGGGAAGACCTCTCCCAAGAAGTTCTTCATGTACTGACATTTTTTCAGCTTCATACAATCTCGTTCCGCTTCCTCTGCCCGTCTTTCCCGAAGAGAGCTTTGGCTTGCCACATCCGGCAGAATCCGCTCATAATGCTTGCGCCTCTTCTCATTTTCCTGATAGGCGATGTTTTCCTTAATAATACGATGAATCTGCAGGTCGGGATAACGGCGGATGGGAGAGGTAAAATGGCTGTAATATTTACTGGCCAGCCCGAAATGTCCCTCCGGCTCCGTACTGTACTTGGCCTGCTTTAGGGAACGAAGAATCATGCTGCTGAGCATGGCTTCCTCCGGTTTTCCCTTTAATTTGGAAAGCACATCCTGCAAAGCCTTCGGTCTAAGGCTATCCGGATCCTTTGCCGTTAAACTATAGGAAAAGGAGGAGAGAACATGGGAGAGATTCTGCCATTTTTCCCAATCCGGCTTTTCGTGAATACGATATAAAAAGGGGATATCCCGCCAGTAATACTCCTCTGCCACGGTTTCATTGGCAATGAGCATAAATTCCTCAATAATCTTATGGGATTCTTCCCTTTCCTCTGCACAAATTTTGGAAATATTTCCATTTTCATCAAAATACACCTTGGATTCCGGAAAATCAAAGTCCAAAGCTCCTCTGGCCATTCTGGATTTTCGAAGAAGTCTCGCCAGCTCCCGCATTTTCGTAAGAAGCTCATGGAAAGGCAGATAAGAAAGCTTCTCCTCCGGGTCCTCCCATTCCTTGTCCTCTAAAAGCGCTGTTACCTTGTGATAGGACATTCTTTTATCAGAGCAAATGATGGAGGGCGTGATTTCGTGGGAGAGGGGGCGACCTTCCCGGTCAAAGTCCATAATACAGCTAAGGCAAAGTCTGTCCACTCCCTCATGGAGGGAGCAAATGCCGTTGCTTAGGGCCTTCGGCAGCATGGGAATTACCCGGTCTGTCAGGTAAACAGAGGTACCTCGCTCCAAAGCTTCCAAATCCAGAGCGCTTCCTTCCTTCACATAATCGCTCACATCCGCAATATGTACATAAAGTCTATATTCTTCCTTCTCCGGAAAATATTCCAAAGAAATGGCATCATCCAAGTCCTTGGCATCCTCTCCGTCAATGGTGATGGTAGTAAGTTTCCGAAAATCCTTTCGTCCCGGCTCCTCCGCCTTTTCAGGAGAAACGGCATTGGGAAGCTGATTGGCCTCTAAAAGCACATCCTCGGAGAATTCCTCCGGCAGGGAGAAGGAGCGAATCACGGAAAGCACATCCATTCCCGGATCATTTTTGTTTCCCAAAATCTCCTTCACTTCTCCTACAGGGCAGGAGAGAAGAGGGCTGATTCTTTTCCGGGGAATACGACCTCTCGGGGCTTTATTCTCCTTGGAAGGACCATAGGAGAGGATTTCCAAAACCACCTTATCTCCGGGCACAGCCCCCTTGTCCCTTCCCGGGGAAATTAAAATGCAATCCGGAAGCTTGGGATTATCCGGGGAAAGATAGAGTCCTTCCCGCTTTTCCTTTACAAGACCCAGCACTTCCTTGTTGGCCCGTTCTAAAACCTTGCTGATTTTTCCCTCTGCCTTGCTGCCGTTTTCAGATTTTTTGGTAAGTATGACCTTTACCAGATTCCCGTCCATGGCGTTGCCGGCTTCTCCCTTGGGAATATAGACCTCTTCCTCTTTTTCACTTAGGGAAACGAAGCCGAAGCCTCGCCGATTGGCATGAAAGATCCCCTTTTGGGAGAAACTTTCCGCCCGGCTGTATTTCCCTTGCAGGGAAATGCCGATAACGCCCTCCTCCTGCATTTCCATAAGAAGCTCTTGAAAGGCAGCCTTTTCTTCTTTGGGTACGCCAAGAAAGAAGCAAAGTTCCTTTTCCTTCATGGGGTGGTAGCTTGGATCCTTGATGAGATCCAAGATGATTTTCTTTAATTTTTCCCTTTGCTCTTCCCGCATTTTACTCCTTTTGTTTTTTAATCCTTTAAATCCTTTAAATCTTTTAAATTCTTGAATGCTCAAAGAGTTTTCCGGTGAACTCTATGAACGCTCATTTTCTTAGCCGTTCTATTTTTCTGTATGGATTATCTTTGAATATGAGAAAAAGCCTGCATAAAATGCAGGCTTACCATACAGAGGAAATAATCTTACCAAATAATGTCCAGCACCAATGCCACAGCAAAAAAGGCAAAAGCCGCAAACTTGGTAAACTTCTCTAAGTTCCCTTCAACGGAACGACCTCTATTCTTCTGCCAATAGCTGTCTGTTGTACCGGAGAGAGCGCCTAAGCCCTGACTCTTTCCTTCCTGCATCAGAATAATGGCAGACAATGCTAAGCCCAGCAATACAAATACAATAACCAAAAAAATCTTCATGGAAAACCATTCCTTTCAAATTTACATACCGACTGAGTATAGCATGATAGGGATAGGCGAGGCAAGTATTTTTTATGGAAAAACAGTGCTGAGACTTTATGGAAAAAACTCACTAAGGCTTAGCTATAAACTTACAAATCGGATTTCCTTTGGAAGAGAACTTCTCCTCATATTCCGTCATCACATTTCCCTCATTCAGAACAGGATCATGGTGTAAATCTCTTGTATTTGCCAGAATCTGCCAGTGACATTCCTCCAAGCTTTCCAAGGAATAGCTAAATAGGTCTTGATTATCGGTCTTCATTTCCAGGAAGGCGTCTTTTGCCAGAATTTCTTTGTAAATCTTTAAAAAGACAGGACTGCTGAGTCTTCGGTTTGCCTGCCTTTTCTTAGGCCAGGGGTCGGAGAAATTCAGATAGATTTTTCCGATTTCTTCCGGAGCAAAAACATCTGCCAAAAGTCTGGCATCTATACTGACGTAGAAAAGATTATGGAGAATAAGCTCCGGTTCCTGCTTTTCTCTTCTTTGAATCGCTTTCAGTAAAACGCTGTCGTAACGCTCAATGCCGATATAGTTAATCTCCGGATTTCTTTTGGCCATTTCAAAGATAAACTGTCCCTTGCCCATACCGATTTCGATGTGCAAAGGATTGGTATTTCCAAAGAGCTTTTCGGAAAAAGCTCCCTTGTACTGTTCCGGATTTGATAAAACATAGTGAGAATTTGCCACAAAATCTTCGGAACCGGGGATATGACGTAAACGCATAGGTACTCCTTTATAGATGGTTTTGGATTAGAAGAGTGGAATTCCGTAGTAATTTAGTAAAGAGCTGTATAATTAAGAAAAACATCTTGCGGAGAAATTGGTATGGATTACTAAGCTTTTAGCATCACCTGGAAAGAATGCGAGCATTCTTTCCGCATTGCGTAGGGCAAGGCGGTGTAGTCGGAAATGCTCGCATTCCCGATTGCGCCACCTTTGTCCTACACAAAAATGTGCGGAGCACATTTGGTGATGCTTGGTAAAGAAGCAAATGAACATCGTGCAGTATTCATTATTTGTTTGCTGAAGAGCTCCTTGAAATTCAAAAACTCTTAAATCTTTCCCCTTAGCTTTTTCTTCTTTATCCCTGATTTTTACTGTTTTTTTATACCTTACCGGCTCTCCTCCTAATCAAAATTAAGATTTTCTTTATAGGATAGGAACAGTGCCTATGGTATCATAGAACAGCGTTTTCATCTATAGAAATAAGAGGTACAAAAATCTATGCAAGATCATATACGGAATTCAAAATTATTCCATAGAGGACTTTCTCTTGTCTTAGTAGCCGGTCTATTAGGGCTTACTGCTTGTGAGAAGAAACTTGGTGCTGAGGAGCAGGCGGCTTCTTCTTCGGATATTGTTCTGACAACGGAAGCGGAGTCGGAAGGTGTTATGGCTATTGCGGCTCTTGGCTTAAATGCCAATGTTCTTCCCTCTATTGAAGGAGTTACCATTGACGGGCAGGCAGAGGACTTAGCACCGGTTAATCTTACCGTAGGTGTAATTAATTCTGTTGTTAAGGATTTGCAACAAAGATTGATGAACCTTGGCTATATGGAGGAGGATGAACCGACTACCTATTACGGAGATGCCACCTCCAAGGCCGTGCAGTATTTCCAAAGACAGACAGGACGGAAAATGGACGGTATTACCGGCGTAGACACCTGGGATGCTCTGATGTCGGAATCCGCCCCCCATTATGCGGCAAAGCTTGGTTTTCAGGGAGACGATATCACCAAGATTCAGTACCGTTTGTATAACCTGGGATATCTTACGGAAAGCGGTCAGATTAACGGAACCTTTGATCAGGATACGGAAACTGCGGTGAAGAAATTACAGGAAGTTAATAAACTGACGATAGACGGAACAGTGGGCCAGACCACTTACAATCTTCTATACTCCGATGAAGTAAAGGCCAATATTATTGCTCTCGGAGAACAGAGCGAGATAGTAAAAAAATATCAGAATCGTCTGATTGCATTGGGATATCTTTCCGGAGAGGCGGATGGAAATTTTGGACTTAGTACGCAAAATGCCATTCGTGCCTTCCAGTCCAGAAATGACCAGGTAGTGGACGGCTACCTGGGTCCGGATACCAGAAGTCTTATGGACTCTGAAAATGCCAAGCCCTTCGGTATGCGTCTTGGCGAACAAAGCGATGATGTAAAGAATATGCAAAATCTTTTGGTAAAATACGGCTATCTTTCTCAGGATAAGGCCTCCGGCTATTTTGGAGAGCTGACAAAAGATGCAGTTATTGCCTTCCAGTCTGTGAATGGTTTAGGAACGGACGGAACCGCAGGAGCCAAAACATTGCAGCTTCTTCAGTCCGGTACAGCCAAGTCTAAACCAAAGCCCAAAGCAAAGGCTAATACACCAAGCCGTGGCAATAGAGGCGGTGCAGCCGGAGGAAATTCCGCTCCGGCAGGAAGAGGAGATACCGGCTCAGGCGGAAGTGTTTCTTCCGGCATCGGAGGCGCAACAGTTTCCGGTTCAGCAGGAGCTTTGATTTCCATTGCCTCCTCCAAAATCGGTTCTCCCTATGTATGGGGAGCTAAGGGTCCGAATTCCTTCGACTGTTCCGGTTTTGTATACTGGTGTTTGAACCAGGCCGGCGTGGGAACTTCCTATATGACCTCCTCCGGTTGGAGAAATCCGGGGCGTTTCAAGAAGGTAAGTATGGGAGAATTACAGGCAGGAGATATCGTAGTGGTAAGTGGCCACGTAGGAATTTATGCCGGAGGTGGCTCCGTTATCGATGCATCATCCTCCAATGGCCGCGTGGTGCACAGAAGCTTATCCGGCTGGTGGGCCAATAACTTTATAACCGCATGGAGAATCTTCAGCTAACAGCAGTAGAAGACTGAGCAAGTGAAGAACTGTAAAAACCAATAAAGAAAGAAAAAGATGCAGTATAGGTCTGAAATAAGAGGTATCTGGGCTGGTAAGCCGACCAAGTGAAGGACTATAAAACTCAACAAAAGCAGCGATAGATGCAGTATAGGTCTGAAATAAGGGGCAATCTGAGCCCGTCGGTACTTGCGAAAAACACAGAAATTGTGTTTTTCGATTAGTATCCGCTACGAGGCGAGGTTAGCGAGAGCGTGCCTCCGTTTCAGACCTATACTGCATCAGAGCGTATTTTCTACATTGCTTACAGTCCATCACTACGAAGGGCGAACATAGCGGGAGCGTGCCCCGATTTCAGCCACACACTGCATTAGAGCATGCTTTCTTCATTGTTTACAGAATTCCGTTAGAAAGACTGGACGAAACGGCATTTTTCCCTTATCTTTAAAGGATAGGAAAAGAGATAGCAAAAGGATAGTCAGCACATTCCTTTTTTATACAATATCCACCCGAAGGGAGAGACTTATGGGAAAGAAAACAACGTTGGTAATCATGGCTGCGGGATTGGGCTCCCGTTATGGTGCGGGCATTAAGCAGTTGGCAAAAATTGGTCCCTATGGAGAGATTATCATGGATTATTCCGTGCATGATGCCCTGGAAGCAGGCTTTGAAAAGCTGGTTTTTGTGATTCGAAAGGATATTGAGGCGGACTTCCGGGAAATAATTGGGAAGAAAATCGAAAAGATTGCGGATGTAGATTATGTTTTTCAGGAAATCACGGCACTGCCTGAAGGATTTTCTGTGCCGGAGGGGCGCACAAAGCCCTGGGGAACAGCCCATGCATTAATGCAGTGCAGAAAGCAGGTACAGGGACCCTTTGGAGTGATTAACGCGGATGATTTCTACGGAAAAGAGGGCTTTCGTCTAATCAATAATTTCTTACAGGCAGACAGAGCGGATTCCGGTATGATGGAAATGTGCATGGCAGGCTATCATTTGGTAAATACCCTTTCCAAGTACGGTTCTGTAAATCGTGGAATTTGCCAGGTGAATGCAGAAGGCTATCTTCAGTCCATTTCCGAAACCTACAATATTGAACGCAAGGAAGACGGCATTTTACGAGGAGAAAATCAACAGAAGAAAGTTGTGGAGCTGCAGGAGGATGCCATTGCTTCCATGAACATGTTTGGACTTCCGGAGCATTTTCTGGATGTACTGATTGAAAAATTCCCTTCTTGGTTGGAGAAATACGGCAAGGAAGCGAAGTCTGAGTATCTGTTGCCCAGAGAGGTGGATTGCCTGATGAAGGAAGGAAAGGCCAGAGTAAAGGTTTTAGAGGATCATGACCGTTGGTTCGGTGTGACCTATCAGGAAGACCGTGCATTGGCGGAAGAAGCTTTACGGGAATGTATTGCAAAGGGCTTATATCCGGAACAATTATATCGCTAAGGGAGTATATTCGGAGCAGTTGTATCGCAAAAAGGATACATCCCCAAGTTATATTGCTAAAGGAATGTATCCGGAGCAGTGATACCGTTAAGTTAAGATAGGGAGTAGGCTTTGGCGGATCGGGAAAGAGAATCAAGAAAAAGGAAATTAAAGCAAAGGGTCATCATCGGAAGTAAGTCGGAAGAAGGTCTTTTAGAAGAACGGCAGGACGAAGAGAGAAAGGCAGAAGACAATCCGTTTTCTTTAACGGCGAAAAACTTTTGGCTTCCTTTTTTGTTGATTCTTTTCTTTCTTTTTGCGGTAGGCTTTTTCTTTTATGGAAGAAGACGTTTTGGACAAAAAGAACTTCTATGGAAGGACAGTCTGGAAGAAAGTAAGGGCGTAGAGGAGGAATACAGCTATTTTCCTTACCGGGATGGCGTAATCAAACTTAGTAAGGACGGGGCGAAGTATGTTTCTTCCCAAGGAAAGGTGCTTTGGGATCAGGCCTTTGAAATGGGACGAGCTCTGGTTTCGGTTTCCGGAGACTATGCGGTAATCGGTGAGCAGGGCGGTACCAGGCTGTATATTTTTTCTGCCCAGGGACTTAGCGGGCAGGGGGAAGCGCCCAGTACCATAGAAAAATTACGGATTTCCGAAAAAGGTGTGGTTTATGCGCTTTTGTCGGAGGATCAGGGAACCTATATCACGGTATTTTCCAAGGAAGGCAAAAATCTGGACATCGGCATCAAGTCGATGATGTCGGGGGACGGTTATCCCATGGATTTGTCCGTATCTCCGGATGGGACGGAGCTCTGTGTAGCATTTGCCCATTTGGAACAGACCACTGTGAAATCCAGAGTGGTTTACTATAATTTTTCTTCCTTAGGGAAAAATGCCGGTGCTGACCGAGTGGTAGGGGGCTTTACCGATGATTTTTCCGGCGGCATTGTGGGAAGAGTACAGTTTTTTACTGATGAGGAATCCTTTTCGGCGTATGATGGGGGCTTGGCTTTCTTCTCCACGAAAGTCAGAACCAGTCCGGAGCTGAAGAAAAAGGTAGAAATTCCGGAAACGATTCGGATGATTTCCTATGATAAAAATTACCTTGCAGTCCTTACGGATCAAAGGGGCGAGCCTCAGGAGGATGCGGGAAAGTCCGGAGGCAAAGAGGGTACAAAGGGCGGCAATACTAAAGAACCGAAGACAAAGAAACAAAGTCCTGTAGCAAGTGGAAGTACTCTTACAGAAAGCAAAGAGAATGTCGGTAAAGAAAAGCAAAAGACGAAAAGTTCTTCCGGAAGAAAAAAGGAAAAGCAGGAAAAACCCTATAGACTTTTGATTTTCCGAAAGACCGGAGAGAAAATTTTGGATAAACCCATAGACTTTATGGGCAACAACATGGAATTAAGTCAGGACAAGGTGATTCTCTATCAAGAGAAATATTTTAAAGTTTATGATTTTCACGGCAGACTGCGTTATAATGGGGAGACCGAAGAAGGTTTGCAATACATTCGTTCTTTGTCAAAAATTCAGTTCGGGGGAACGGATTTATTCTTGGCATATCGAAACAGGGAAGAGGCTATTCGGGTAAAATAGAAAAAGCTTCAGCCATGTGCTTTTAAAAGCATTTAGAAGAGTAAGGTGTGTAGCCGGCTACAGAGGAGGGATAAGATGAATCAATATTGCGTAGGCATTGATGTAGGGGGTACTTCCGTAAAATGCGGTATCTTTACCTATAACGGCGTACTGTTGGACAAATGGGAGGTGCTCACCAGAAAGGCGGAGCAGGGAAAGTATATTCTTCCGGATGTGGCTGAGGAGTTAAAGAAGCATTTGGCGGAAAAGACCATTGCCTATGAGGATGTGGCAGGAATCGGGATCGGTGTACCGGGACCTGTAGAGCCGGACGGACATGTGCCTGTTGCGGTAAATTTAGGCTGGAAAGACATTTACCCGGCAAAAATCATGAGAGAGCTGATGGGCGGAAAGATTCCCTGTGCAGTAGGAAATGATGCCAATGTGGCGGCCCTTGGGGAGCTTTGGCAGGGAGGAGGAAGAGGTTTCTCCGATATGCTGATGGTAACTTTGGGAACCGGCGTAGGTGGCGGTTTGATTCTGAATGGCAAAATTGTTACCGGAGCTCATGGTGCAGGAGCGGAAATCGGACACATCCATGTGCGGGATGTGGAGGGAGAACGTTGTGCCTGCGGCGGCATGGGTTGTCTGGAGCAGGTGGCTTCCGCTACCGGAATAGTGAAGGAGGCGGAGCGTTTTCTTCGGATGTTCAGAGATCCTTCTTCTCTTCGTATCTATGGAAAAGCCCTTACCGCAAAGATTGTTTGTGAAGCGGCTAAAGAGGGAGACATTCTGGCCAGCACAAGTTTAGAATGCAGTATGCGTTATCTGGGAATTGTTTTGGCACAGGTTTCCATGATTGCGGATCCGGAGATTTTCGTTATCGGTGGAGGCGTTTCTCGAGCAGGAGACTTCCTCTTACAGATTATTAAGAAGCATTACGAGGAGCACACACCGATTTTAAACAAAAAGGCGGAGCTGATGCTGGCTAAGCTTGGAAATGATGCGGGGATTTACGGTTGTGCAAAGCTGATGCTGGATAAGGAATAATTTTCCCTATAAATAGGCATAAAATAGAAATGCTTTGAATGGATATCGTCTAGCGGAAGTAAATCCGGACAAGTTCGTCCAAGAGTAGAAAGGGATAGAATGAACCAAAAGGTCTTAAAGACATTGGAGTTTTACAAAATCATAGACCGTTTAGTGGAGGAGGCGGACTCTTCTTTGGGAAAGGAGAAGCTGAAGGCCTTAGAGCCTTCTTCTTCCTTTTTAGAGGTGGAGCAGAGTCTTTCGGAAACAGAAGCTGCCCAGGATCGCATTCGTTTAGGGGGAGGAATTTCCTTTCGGGGAGTCAAAGAAATCCGCCCCTATTTTTCCCGTCTGGCCCTGTCAACGGCTCTTTCCATTCCGGAGCTTTATGATATTATCCTGATTTTAGAAAAGACCAAGAAGGCAAAGGAGCAGGGAGAAGAGCGAGAAGATGCTTTACAGGAGTATTTTCAGGCTCTGGCCCCCTTGGATGAAGTCCGAAGAGAGTTGCAACGCTGTATTCTTTCCGAAGAGGAGCTGGCGGATGATGCCAGTCCGGAGCTTTCCCATCTTCGCAGGAAGGAAAAGGGCTTAGAGGAAAAAATCAACCAGGAATTAAACCGAATTTTACAGCATGGCCGTTCTATGCTACAGGACCCGGTGATTACCCTTCGAAACGGGAGGCACGTGTTCCCGGTGAAGGCGGAGCATAAAAATGCTTTTCGGGGAATTGTTCATGATGAAAGTAGCTCAGGGGCTACTCTTTTTATGGAGCCCTTCTCCATTGTTCAGTTGGAAAATGATATGCGGGAGCTTTTGTCTTTAGAAAAGAAGGAAGTGGAAAAGATTCTTCTACAGCTTTCTCTTTCTTTAGAACCCTTCACGGAGGAACTAGGGGAAAATGTAAAAATTTTAAGCCATTTGGACTTTGTTTTTGCCAAGGCTAAGCTGGCCAAT
>ERZ773045.216-NODE-216-length-30942-cov-3.550782_pt1 | contig 30942 bp, 28 predicted proteins | sample MGYA00580635_ERZ773045 | MGnify/ENA primary metagenome ERZ773045 (study PRJEB29015, sample SAMEA2738115) | human oral metagenome | biome: human oral; feature: human-associated habitat; material: saliva | place: China | collected 2261 ...
TCAGGCTAACCAGCAGCCACAGGGAGTTCTTTCTCTCCTTAGATAAGCTTTATAGTATTTTTAAGACCATTGGAGTTGAAAGAAAAAAGAAGAGGCAAGGTTCATCTGCTGATTCTTTTCTTCCGGTGGAGTCCCACTTAAAAATAGAATGGATTATTATGTCTATAGAAAGAAGTTATCATAGTTTAACTATGGTGACTTCTTTTTTTGCACGATCCTCTAGCAATCTTTTCCCGGGAAATCAAAGGGTAAAAGGAGCGATTTCAGTTAGATGGAACTAACTTTCAGTATTTTTTAAAAAACAAAAAAATTTTCAAAATCCGTTGACAAGAACAAAAAAAGCGATTATAGTATGCCATGTTGATAGTAATTATCAATTTTGTTTTTTGAAAGCCTCAGGAACTTTTGAAAGACAAAGCAATAAAAGAAAGGACGGCCGATGAATTATTCACGACAGCGTGCAGAGGTACTGGATCAGATTAGGGAGCATGAAGACCATCCTACTGCAGATGTAATATTTGCAGAGCTACGCCAAAAGGATCCTAGCATCAGTTTGGCAACGGTGTATCGGAACTTAAAGTTACTTTCGGATTTAGGAGAAATTCGGAAACTTAGCTTCGTATCAGGAGCGGATCGTTTCGATTCTACCGTAAAACCCCATTATCACTTTGTATGTGAGAGATGCGGGAAGGTTTATGACATTCCTATGAAGGTTGCGGAAGCACTGGATTCGGAGGCGGAAATGTATATTCCGGGAGCCATTACAGGTCATGATTTGGTGTTCCGAGGAATATGTGATGAATGTGGAGCTTTGGAGGGCTTCAAGGATTCACAAAAATAAGTTGAGTTTGAGCATTTGCCTTAAAAAAGGCGGAAAAGGAGAGAAGTTATGAAGACTTGGGTTTGTTCAGTATGTGGTTATGTGTATGAGGGAGAGACTGCTCCTGAAAAGTGTCCTGTATGTAAGGCTAGCAGCGACAAGTTCGTTGAGCAGAGCGGAGAGCTTACATGGGCAGCAGAGCATGTAATCGGAGTAGCTAAGGATGTTTCCGAGGATATCAAGAAGGATTTAAGAGCTAACTTCGAGGGAGAGTGCTGTGAGGTTGGTATGTACCTTGCTATGAGTAGAGCAGCTTACAGAGAGGGATACCCTGAGGTAGGTGATTACTACAGACAGGCTGCTTTCGAAGAGGCAGATCACGCATCTCGTTTCGCAGAGCTCTTAGGAGAGGTTGTATCTCCTTCCACAAAAGAGAACCTTATCGCTCGTGTAAAGGCTGAGAACGGTGCTACTGCAGGTAAGGTTGACCTTGCAAAGAGAGCTAAGGCTCAGGATTTGGATGCTATCCATGATACTGTTCACGAGATGGCTCGTGACGAGGCTAGACACGGTAAGGCATTCCAGGGTCTGTTGAAGAGATACTTCAGCTAATCACAACAGTTGGTAAGAGTGTAATGCCTGTCCTGGCAACACTTGGGGCAAGTACAGCAGATTGTACAAAGGAAAAACTTGTTTTTTATTATGGCTATTATAAAATGTTTTTGTAATGGCGCAGGTTGAGTCTTGAAACAGAGGAGGAGCGCTCCTCTGTTTCAATTTTTAGGCAGGCGATAATGCTTGTCGGGAAAGGAGAGTAGCATGGCAAATTATAAGGGAACAGAAACAGAGAAGAATTTATGGACTGCCTTTGCAGGAGAGTCTCAGGCAAGAAACAAGTACACCTATTTTGCTTCTCAGGCAAAGAAGGACGGTTATCAGCAGATTGCAGCAATCTTAGAGGAGACTGCGGCCAATGAGGAATACCACGGAAAGATGTGGTTTAAGGAGCTGGCCGGACTTGGCGGAGGAATCGGAAACACCCAAGAGAACTTAAAGGCAGCAGCTGCCGGTGAGCATTATGAGTGGACCGATATGTATAAGACCTTTGCAGAAGTAGCAGCAAAGGAAGGCTTCCAGGAGCTTGCTGCAAAGTTCCGCCTTGTTGCTCAGGTTGAGAAGACTCATGAAGAGCGTTTCTTACAGCTTTTACAGGGAATCTTGGATGACACTACCTTTAAGGCTGAGCAGCCTACCCTGTGGCACTGCAGAAACTGCGGTTTCATCTATGAGGGAGAGGAAGCACCTGAGACTTGCCCATGCTGTAATCATCCTAAGGCTTACTTCGAGCGTAAGGCTGACAACTATTAAAAAGCACTTCAGCTGAAAGAAAAGTACAGAAATTCTATTCAGTAAAAGTAAGTATCTGTTTTATAAATCCACAGTCTTTTCCATAAAAAGAGGAAGAGACTTGTGGATTTTTTTATGTGCGAAATATTCCTATCTTATATGGACAAAAATGAATTGTCTGAAATTTGAAAAATTAATATTTTTTTCATTGCCGGAGGGCGGAATCCGTGAAAGCTTGCATTGACGGAAGGAAAAGTTTAGGCTAGACTCTAAGCTTAGGGATGAGTTCCTAAGACTGCTGTTTTCCAAGAAAAATGAAAGAAAAAGGAAGATGGCAAAGAGCGTTTTGTATAGAGAAAATTAGATATAGAGAAAGAGGCGTTGCGATGAAAAAAAGTACAGTATTATTAATTCTGGACGGCTACGGAGATCGGAAGAGCAAAGAGGGAAATGCTATCGCTTTGGCGAACACGCCGGTGATGGATCATTTGAAAAAGGATTATCCCTATGTGGAAGGACAGGCTTCCGGACTGGCTGTAGGTCTTCCCGACGGACAGATGGGAAATTCTGAGGTAGGACATATGAACATGGGCGCGGGCAGAATTGTGTACCAGGAATTGACCCGTATTTCCAAGTCTATTCAGGATGGAGATTTTTTTGAAAATGCTGCCTTAAAGGGTGCTGTGGAGCATTGCAAGAAAAAGGATTCCGCCTTGCATTTCATGGGACTTTTGTCCGATGGAGGAGTACACTCTCACATTGAACATATTTATGGACTTTTGGAGCTGGCAAAGCGTGCCGGTCTTAAGAAGGTTTATCTTCATGCTTTTTTGGATGGAAGAGATACTCCTCCCGACTCCGGAAAGCATTTCCTTATGCAGATTGAAAAGAAAATGCAGGAAATCGGTGTGGGAGAAGTAGCCAGCATTGCCGGAAGATACTATGCTATGGATAGAGACAAAAACTACGACAGAGTGGAAAAGGCTTACCTGGCGATGACCCAAGGAATCGGTGAGAAGGCGGCATCCGTAGAGGAGGCTATCAGTGCGTCCTACGCCAAGGAAGTTTTTGATGAATTCGTATTACCTACGGTAATCGAGAAAAACGGAGAGACTCATCTTATTTCTGACGGAGATGCTTGTATCTTCTTTAACTTCCGTCCGGATAGAGCAAGAGAAATCTGTCATTGCTTTTGTGATAATGACTTTAGCTTTTTTGACCGGGGAGCCAGAAAAGAAGTATATTTTGTCTGCTTCACCGACTATGACCCCACTATTCCCAATAAGGAAGTGGCTTTCCATAAGGAAGAGATTTCCAATACCTACGGAGAATATCTGTCGTCCCTGGGAAAGACTCAGCTTCGTATTGCGGAAACGGAGAAATATGCCCATGTTACCTTCTTCTTTAACGGAGGAAAGGAAGAACCCTTTAGCGGTGAAGATCGTATCCTGGTTCCCTCTCCCAAGGATGTGGCAACCTATGATTTAAAGCCGGAGATGAGCTGTTATACGGTAACGGAGAAGCTTACAGAGGCGATTCGCTCCGGAAAATATGATGCTATTGTAGCAAACTTTGCCAATCCGGACATGGTAGGACATACCGGTGTTCTCCCTGCAGCCATCAAAGCCATTGAAGTGGTGGATGAGTGTGTGGGAAAAGTTGTTGAGGCCGTGCAGGAAGTAGGAGGTAATCTCTTCATTCTGGCCGATCACGGAAATGCGGATATGATGGTGGACGAGAAGACGGGAGAGCCCTATACCGCCCATACCACCAATCCGGTACCTTTCATCCTTGTGGCGGCGGACAAGTCGTTAAAGCTGAAGGAAGGGGGATGCCTTGCGGATGTAACTCCAACCCTTTTGGATTTGATGGGTATTCCAAAGCCGAAGGAAATGACAGGAAAGAGCCTGCTGGAGAAGTAAAGAAGTATAGCGTAGAGTGGCAGCATAGCCAAGGATGGAAGTATAGACAAGGCCGGAAGTGTAGTCAAGGACGGAAGTGTAGTCAAGGCTGGAAGTGTAGTCAAGGACGGAAGTATAGCCAAGAACGGAAGTATAGAGAAGCTTAGAAGTAAGGACGCTATAGTACCTGGAAGGAGTTATTCATGAAAATAGGAATCTGTACAGATTCCGGATCGGGAATACGGAAGGAAGAAAGTGAGATATTCGGGATTACTGTAGTTCCCATGCCCTTTCGAATGGGAGATCAGGAGTACTTTGAAGGAATCAATATGAGTCGGGAGCTTTTTTTTGAAAAGCTGGCAGAGGGAGAGGAAGTTTCCACTTCCCAGCCCTCCATGGAAAGTCTCATGAAGGCTTGGGATGCCCTGCTTTTGGAAAATGATGAAATCGTTCATGTTCCGCTAAGTTCCGGACTGTCCGGTTCCACCCAGACAGCTCTGATGCTTTCCCAGGAAGAACCCTATTTGGACAGAGTATTTGTTTCGGATAGCAGAGGCGTTTCGGTTACCCAGAGAATGCAATGCCTCTTCGCCAAAGAATTGGCGGAGAAGGGATATACGGGGAAGGCAATACAGCATCTTTTGAATTCCATTGCGGGAGATAACGGCATTTATATCGGGGTAAGTACCTTGAAGTACCTTAAACGGGGCGGTAGAATTACACCGGTTGCCGCAGCTATCGGCAGTCTTTTGCAGATTAAACCGGTTCTATCCATCAATAAGGGAGGAAAGTTAGACTCCTTTAAGAAGGTAAGGACGGAAAGACAAGTTCGGGAAGCCATTATTGAAGGCTTGAAGGATAGTCTGGAACGAATGGGAGATCCGGAGGCTAGAAAGTCCTATATTGCTGTAGCTTATACGGACAATCTGGCCCAGGCGGAAGAGTTTCGCACACAGCTGGCAGAGACCTTTCCCAATCGCTATGAGGAAGAAATTGTGATTTCTCCTCTGTCCCTACTGATATCCTGTCATATTGGAGAGAATGGTCTTGGCGCTGCTGTGATTAAGCGTCCGGATGCTTTGGAAAATACTTAAGCTTGGGGAGCAGTGATTTCAAACTGCTCTCCATTTGTTTTGATGAGAATTTCTCCCAGCTTGGCCGTTTCCAAAGGAAAGAGCCGATACTTCTTACAGTTTTCCACAGTGCTTTTGTGAGGATGTCCGTAGCGATTCTTCTTTCCATAGGAAAATAAGGCAAATTTTGCCTGGGTTTCAGACAGAAAACTTGGGCAGGAGGAGGTCTTGGAGCCGTGATGGGCAAGCTTTAAAATATCGACTATAGGAGGTTCCTTGCTTTCCCTGCAATTTTCCAATAGAGCTTCTTCGGCTTCCTTGGGCATATCGCCGGTAAAAAGCATACGAAAATGCCCATAGGTCAAAAGGCAGCCTATGGAGTGGGCGTTGGCTTCTTCGATGTAGGAAAAATCATTGGGATAAAAGCAACGGATATGAAGCTGATGGTCCTTGACATAGGGCCATCCTTTTTTTGTCGTAGCGTGATTTTCTGCCATAGTGCTATTTTCTGATATAGTGCTATTTTCCGCCAGAGCATTAACTTTCGTAGGAAGACAGATTCCCTGTTCGGAAAAAACAAGTTCATCTCCCTTCTGCCAATAAGAGATATCCGCTCCGTGATTGTAGGCCAAACGCTTTAACAAGTCATAACGATGGTCCTCTAAGGCGGAGGCGGGAAGAATTAAATGGGATAAGCTTATTGAGGGATTCTTTTCCAAGAGGGCCTGTATACCGCTGATATGATCCCGGTCACAGTGGGTGAGCAGAGCATAATCGATATGCTGAATTCTTTTAGCCTTACAATAGGGAAAGAAAATCTGTTCCGGAAATAAGTTCTTACTGGTGGAACCGTTGTCGATGGTGAAAACCAGATTTCCCTTTCGAAGAACAAAGCCGTCACCCTGGCCCACATCCAGGGCGGCAATTTCCAGTTCCTTAGGGGGCTTGGGCAGGTAGAGAGGAAGGGAAAGTAAAAAGCCAAGGGAGAGTAAAAGGGACAAGAAAGTACGATACACTCTGCAAAGACAGGGGCGTAAAAGTCTTCCTTCCAAAGCTTTGAAAAAGAAGTTTTTTTGCTCGGAAAAACAGTTCATTGGTCCGAAAAAGAAGCTCATTCTCTCGGAAAAGAAAGTTTTTGTTTTGGGAAAGAAAAAGAGAAGGTAGAGAACAAGAAAATAAAACATCACCGAGAGCACTTGCATCTTCCCAAGGAGAATCCGGGAAAAGGGGAGAGCAAGGCTTTTTTCCATGAAAAGATGAAAAAATTGAAACAGGCGATTTACAAGAAATCGGGAGGAAAAGCTAAGAAGACGAAGAAGTAGAAAATCTTGCCCCGGCAGATAGGAAAGAAAGATAGATACTGCCCCAAGGAGAAAGAACAAGGGAAGGAGGGGGAGCAGAAGCAGGTTTAATAAGGGAGCATATAGAGGAAAAGAGAACTGGATTAAGGAAAACAGGGGGAGCAGAGTCAGATAAAAAAGGAAACTGCCTTGTAAACGATGGGGAAGAGTAGAGAGAAAGCAGGGGATGAGCTTAGAAAGAAAAGAAGGAAATTTCAAAAGAACTGAGGGGTGCTTGGAGAATGCAAGCTTATGTTTTTTACAAATCTTGGAAAGGACTTTCTCCTTCTTTTTTCGAACTGTTTTTCCGGGACGTTCTTCTAAAAGGAAGAAAACAAAGAGGGTGAAGAAGGAGCACTGCATTCCGACGGAATAGAGGGAGAGCGGATTAAGCCAAAGCAAAAACAGTAAGGCGAAGGAAAGCTGGGAGAGCAGATCCTTTCCTTTTCCCAGCTGTATGGCGGCAAAACGGAGAAAAAGCATAAAAAGAGCCCGAAAGGCGGAGTGGGAAGAACCGGTAAAAAGAAAATAGGAAAACAGAAAGAAGGAAGTGATAAGAGAAGAAAGTAGGGAGGAGAGTTTTGCTTTTCGAAGGAGCCGGTAGAAAAACTCTCCCAGAAGAGATAGATGTAAGCCGGATATGGCCAGAATGTGAGATATACCGGCACTTTGATATAGGCTTTTTTCAGATAAGGTGATTCCTGAACGTTCTCCTAAGAATAGACTTTTTAAAAAGGCTGCCGTCTCTTCCGAGAAAAGTGCATCTATTCTGTTTCCAAGGTCTTGCTTCAGGGTAAACAGCTCTTTGGCAAAGGGGGAGGACTCTCCTTGGATAAGCTCTATGGTATTGGCTTGAAATACTCCGGAAATTCCCTCTCCCTTATAATAGCGGGTAAGAGAAAACTCTCCTTCGTTTGTGGCAGGGTTAAGCTCTGAAAAATGGCCTTTTACAGAGCAAATCTGCCCCGGGAGCAGAAGGGGCGTAGAGTCATCTCCGGCGGATTCCTTCGGGAGATATAGTATCAGTTTTTGAAAGTGAAGGTCATTTCTTTTTTGATATTTTTCTTTCTTCTGCAAAGGAGAATTCTTTTTTTCTAAAGCAGTGTACGCGATACAGGAGCCAAGAATGATCTTCCATTTCTTTTCCTGCTCCTCGATATACAGTACCTTGCCTCTCAGGACAGTCTGTAAGGGAAGGATATAGTCGATGCTTTCCCTTTCCCGCCGGTAACGATGATTTACGGAATAGAAGTTTAGCATAAACAGGGTAAGGCAAAGGAGGGAGCAAAAAAACAGCCGATTGTTCTTTTGCCGGAAGAGAAATAGGGAGAGAAACAACAGGAAAAAGAGAAATAAGAAACGGTAGGAAAAAGGAATTTCAGGAGTAAGAATCAATTCTCCCAAAAGGGCAAAGAGAGCCAAAAAGAATAGGGGACGGGAAAGAAACATATTGTGCTCCTTGGATGGGGGATGTTAAAGCAAAAAAATTATGGATGATGAATAGCCTGTGAATGCGAAAAGAATACAAAAAGAATGCAAAAAGAATGCAAAAAGAATGTAAAATGAATGCGATAAAGAAAAGTTAGCGGCATGGAAGCCGTAAAGAAAATATTGAAAATAAAAAGATATTTTCCCTATCCTAATTCCAAAGTCGAAAAAAAGCAATAAAAAAACTCCCCAAAATAGGGGAGCCTTTTTGTGCAGTTTACTGCATCTTGTTTACAGCTGTGTAAATCTGAGAAATCTTACGAGAAGCGTTGTTAGCCTTGTAGATGCCCTTGCTACGTGCCATTGCAATCTTCTTCTGTGCCTTAACCAGCATGGTCTCGGCAGTTGCCTTGTCACCGGCCTCTACAGCAGTGAAAACCTTCTTCATGTAAGTCTTTACTTCGGAACGGATTGCCTTGTTTCTTTCATTTCTCTGTGCCGCTACCTGAATTCTCTTTTTTGCAGATTTGATATTTGCCATGATTAAAACCCTTTCTTCCATAAGACTTTCCTGCCGCGGAAAACAAAATCCTATGGGAACAAAATAGAATGTATTCTTGTATTCTCTCTTGTTTTCAAATATCTGGACACGGACAGTTTGAAAACATACGCAACAATAATAGCGAAAACAGCTAGAACTGTCAAGGCGTGTATGCAGAAAAATAAAGGAAATACATGTATGCAGAAAAATAAAGGAAATACATGTATGCAGAAAAATAAAGGAAATACAGAGATAAAATGTAGTATAAATACAGTAGGGAAATACAGCAATAGCATTTTGTGGAAAAATCTTCCTTCTTATGGTATAGTTCCGAATGATTCTATTGCATGAAAGACGAGTTTTATGGGGGATATGCCTTAGATTTAGGAAAGGAACCCCCTATTCATTCTTTATAGGAGACAGAATGGAAAAAATTAAGCAAGAGCGAATTCGCAATTTTTGTATTATAGCCCACATCGATCACGGAAAATCCACTTTGGCGGATCGTATCATTGAAATGACAGGCACCTTGACGGAAAGAGAGATGCAGTCTCAGGTTCTGGACAATATGGACATTGAGCGGGAACGAGGAATCACCATCAAATCCCAGACCGTTCGTATTGTGTATAAGGCGGAGGATGGGGAAGAATACATCTTCAATCTTATCGATACTCCCGGACACGTGGACTTTAACTATGAGGTAAGCCGTGCATTGGCGGCCTGTGACGGCGCTATTTTGGTGGTGGATGCCACACAGGGAATTCAAGCCCAGACTTTGGCCAATACCTATTTGGCCTTAGATCATAATCTGGAAATTATTCCGGTCATCAATAAAGTAGACCTGCCCTCTGCGGATCCGGATCTGGTAGCCCATGAAATTGAGGACGTTATCGGGATTGAAGCCCTGGATGCTCCCCGAATTTCCGCGAAAACCGGTTTGAATGTGAAAGAGGTATTGGAAGCGGTGGTAAAGCGTCTTCCTCCTCCCGGCGGTTCCATTGAGAATCCCTTGCAGGCCCTGGTTTTTGACTCCTTATATGACAGCTATAAGGGGGTTATCATTTTCTGCAGAATTAAGGAAGGTAGCGTTAAAAAGGGCAGCAATATTCGTTTCATGGCCACCGGTGCGGAATTTACCGTAACAGAGGTGGGAACCTTTGCGCCGGGACAGTTTATCCCCGGGGAGGAATTGACTCCCGGTATGGTAGGCTATATTACCGCATCCATTAAAAATATCCGGGATGCCAGGGTGGGTGATACGGTCACCACTGTGGATAAGCCTGCGAAGGAAGCCCTTCCCGGTTATAAGAAGGTGCAGTCCATGGTATACTGCGGAATCTATCCCTCCGACAGCCAGAAATATCCGGATCTTCGGGATGCTTTGGAAAAGCTGCAATTAAATGACGCGGCACTGAATTATGAGGCGGAAACCTCTGCGGCTTTGGGCTTCGGCTTTCGCTGCGGATTTTTAGGCTTACTGCATCTGGATGTGGTACAGGAAAGATTGGAAAGAGAGTACGATTTGGATCTGGTAACCACGGCGCCCTCCGTTATTTACCATGTGTATAAGACGGACGGCTCCATGATGGAGCTGACCAATCCTTCCAATCTTCCGGATCCTGCGGAGATTGCCCATATGGAAGAGCCCATTGTAGAGGCGGAAATTATGGTGACCTCGGAATTTGTGGGAGCCATTATGACTCTTTGTCAGGAGCGAAGAGGCATCTATAAGAGTACGGAATACATTGATCAAACCAGAGCGGTTTTGAAGTATGATTTACCCTTAAACGAGATTATCTATGACTTCTTTGATGCCCTAAAATCCAGGAGCCGGGGCTATGCAAGCTTCGACTATGAATTAAAGGGCTATCAGGAAGGTAAGATGGTGAAGCTGGATATTTTGGTGAACAAGCAGCAGATTGATGCCCTTTCCTTCATTGTCCACGCAGGCTCTGCCTACGAAAGAGGAAAGAAAATGTGTGAGAAGCTGAAGAATGAAATCCCCAGACAGCTTTTTGAGATTCCCATTCAGGCGGCAATCGGCGGTCATGTGGTGGCAAGAGAAACTGTGAAAGCCCTTCGAAAGGACGTTTTGGCTAAGTGCTACGGCGGAGATATTTCTCGAAAGAAGAAGCTTTTGGAGAAGCAGAAGGAAGGAAAGAAGCGTATGCGACAGTTCGGTAACGTGGAAATTCCCCAAAGCGCTTTCATGTCCGTGCTAAAGCTGGATGAGGACTAGACGGCATTTTTTCCATTCATTTTGAAACAATATTAATAATAGTAAGAAAAGTAGACGAGAATAATAGGAGGAGTAAGAAGATGGCAAAGGACTTGGATTACGCAAACATTGGATTCGCATATCATAAAACCGATAAGCGTTACATTTCCTATTGGAAGGAGGGGGCTTGGGATGCAGGCTGTCTTAGCGAAGACAGTAACGTGGTGCTCAATGAGTCCGCAGGAATTCTGCAGTATTGCCAGCAGGTGTTTGAAGGCTTAAAGGCCTATCGCTGGAAGGATGGCTCCATCGTCTGCTTCCGTCCGGATATGAATGCGGAAAGAATGTTTCATTCCGCTGAATTTCTGGAGATGCCGGGATTTCCCCAGGATCGTTTCTTAGAGGCCTTGGATGAAACCGTAAAAGCCAACGCGGACTGGGTTCCTCCCTTTGGATCCGGAGCGACTCTGTATATCCGTCCCTATGAATTTGCCTCCGGCATCGTCATCGGGGTAAAGCCTGCGGATGAATATACCTTCCGTATTTTTACCACCCCTGTTGGCCCTTATTTTAAGGGAGGAGCGGTACCTATCGCTCTCATGATTTCCGATTTTGACCGGGCGGCTCCCCATGGAACCGGAGCCATTAAGGCAGGATTAAACTATGCTATGAGTTTACATTCCCATGAAATTGCGGTGGAAAAGGGATTTACGGAAAATCTTTATCTGGATGCGGGAAAGCGGGAGTTTGTGGAAGAAACCGGTGGTGCCAATGTGCTTTTCGTAGATGAAAAGGATTGCTTGGTGGTACCGAAGTCCGATTCTATTCTACCTTCCATTACCAGAAAATCTTTAATCTACGTGGCAGAGCATATTCTTCACATTCCGGTGGAGGAGAGAGCTGTTCGTTTGGAGGAACTGAAAAGCTTTAAGGAGTGCGGACTTTGCGGTACCGCAGCAGTGATTTCTCCGGTAGGTAAAATTCAGAATCATGAGGAAGAAATTTGCTTCCCCAGCGGTATGGAGAAGCCCGGAAAAATTATGGATGAGTTATATAGAACTCTTATTGCGATACAGGATGGAGAAATGGAAGCCCCGGAGGGTTGGATTCGCCATATTCAGTAAGTAAAAGCCCTGCACAGGGAAGTGCCGGGGAAAGGACATTGTCCGAAAAATTAGGGAAAGTACAGGAGCTTATTCTGCCCTTTCTACAGAGAAAAACTAAAGGAAGAAGATGAATAAAAAAGAAGAAGAAAAGGGAATAGGCTCAGTTGCGTTTATAATTGTGATAGCTTCCATTCAGGCTATTCTGTTTTTGTTTTTGCTTTTGGTCTATATCCGGACCTCTTACCGGAGGTCCATGGTGGGAATTACCTTGAATCAGAAAAAGGCCTACATTCAGCAAACGGTAGATAACTTGGTGCAGGATTTGGATGATCTGCATGATGCTTTGCCGAAAGAGCAGGCGGAAAAACTTTTCCGACAAAGTATTGACCAGCATTATTACGGGGAAAACAGTTATATCTGGGTAAAAAAAGTATTGAACTATGAGGGGGGAGACAATTATGCAGTAACCCTGATGCACCCCAGAGACAAGAGCATGGAGGGGAAATACCTTTCCACCAACGAGAAGCTTTCCGGAATTTTTCATAATAAGGAAGAATTAGACGGAATTCTACGGGATGGACAGGTTTTTACCAAGATCGTTTTCCGTAATGATGCAGGAGAAGAGGTAGATGAAAAAATTATCTACTCTAAGCTTTATAAGCCCTATGACTGGATTATTTCCATGGATTTGGATGTGGAGGATATTAAGCAGGATGTCCATTATATGGATAAAACCATACAGAAGATTAACTATCGAATTCTGTTCTTTTTAGGCGGTATTTTCACCTTTGTGATTGTGTCTTTGAATCTGGTGCTGTTTTACCGTTCCAGACGGAAGTATGTTTCCAGAATTCAGGAGCTTTCAGAGGAAAATGCCATGGATGAGCTTACCGGGGCAAAAAGCAGAAAGGCCGGAAAGCGTATCTTGGAGCATAGTTATAACCGTTATAAAACCATAGGGGTCAATGCCAAGATTTTGATGATGGATGTGGATTATTTCAAGAGCTACAATGACCGCTACGGCCATAGCTTTGGAGATCAATGTTTACAGCATTTGGTGAAGGTGATTCAGGAGACGGTGCGTTCCTCCGACGATGTGATTCGATGGGGAGGAGATGAGTTCCTTTGTGTACTGTATGATTTAAATGATCTTTATGCGGAAAAGGTTTGTAATAAAATCTGTGAAGCGGTGGCAAGCCACCCGATTAAGCATGGAGAGGAAGAGCTGAATATGACCGTTTCCATAGGCTATTCCGGCTTTCATGAAAGCGATGAGGATGCGGAAGAGGTGGTAAAACGGGCAGATCGGGCTCTGTATGACGCAAAGTATCATGGCAGAAATCAGGCTATGATGTATGATGAAGAAAATGATATTTACCGAGAACGGTAGAGGTCAAAAAATTATCCCCGTAAGCCTTTAAATAGGGTTGTAAAAAATCAAAATAATAAATAGATTTTTGGCAATATAGGTCTAAATGAGGGGTAGTCTGAGCCCGTCGGTACTTGCGAAAAACAAGAGAATCGAAGTTTTTCGCTTAGTATCCGCTACGTGGCGAAGCTAGCGAGAGCGTGCCCCAAATTTAGACCTATATTGCTTAGAAAACTATTTTGATTTTACAGCCCCTATTTAAAGTAAAAATTCCGCCAGTAAAACATTGGAAAGATTCATGCCCACTTCGGTAAAACGATAGTGGGCATTGTCATGGAGCAGATAGCCTTCCTTACATTGCTTTTCCAGCACAGCACCAAAAATCTTATGCATATCAACGGAAAAGCGTTTCACAAAGTCGATTTCGGAAACGCCGGCGGTTCTTCGCAAGCCAAGGTAGAAGAACTCTTCCATTTCCTCATCTTTCGTTAAGACTTGCACATCTTCACAAAGCTGTTCCTCGATGGAGGGACGGCTTTTTTGCTTTTGCGAACTTAGAAAAATGGAAGAGGAAGAAGCCTCGTCAAGGCTTTTTTCAAGAGGCCTTTGTCCCGACTCGACAGCGGAAGAATCTCCTTTTTCGAAAAAGGGTAAAGAGAGGTATAGGGGGAGCTTATTTGTATTTTTCCATCGCTTATGCTGAAAATAAGAAGAGGAATGAATACCAAAGCCCAGGTAGGGAACATTGGACCAGTAGCCGTAGTTGTGCACGGAAAAAAAGCCCTCCTTGGCATAGTTGCTAACCTCGTAGGGGGACATGCCCATTTTTCTTGTCCATTCCTTCGTAAGGGCGTCCATTTCCAAAAGCTCCTCCTCGGAGGGAAGGGGCAGCTTTCTCTCTTTGGCTAAGGCATAAAAGCGGGTTCCCTTTTCGATGATTAAGTTGTAAATGGAAAGATGCTCCGGCTTTAGGAGACTGATGTTTTTCAAGGTCTTTTTATAGCTTTCGGGAGTTTGCAAGGGAATCCCGTTCATTAAATCAATGTTGATATTATTAAAGCCCAGCTTTCTGGCCTCCTGATAGGCGGTAAGGAAGGTGGAAAATTGATGCTCCCTTCCCAGAAAACGAAGCTCCTCCTCTTGGGTGCTTTGTAAGCCAAAGGACAGACGGTTAATGCCGGAGCGCTGATAAGCTTCTAAAGCCTCCTTACTTGCGGATTCCGGGTTGCACTCAATGCTGGCTTCCCAATCGGAATAGATAGGATAGCAGTTTCGGATCACTTCCATGGTCTTTTCAATTTCTTCGTATGGTACGGCACTGGGGGTGCCTCCGCCGATAAAGAGGGAGAGGACCTCATACTGCCCCTTTTGAAAATCCCTGCTTCGCCACTCCAATTCCTCCCGGAGCTTTGCCATGTAGGCGATTTTTTGCTCCTCCCCGGAAGGAAAGGAGAGAAAATCGCAGTAGGCACATTTTCTTGCACAGAAGGGGATATGTAGATATAATGCAAGAGGTTTTTTCCCTCGTTTTTCAAATGATTCCAGCAGAGTACGATACTTTTCCATGGAGGATTCCTTTCAATGTTTTCTCCACTTTAGCACAGAGCATTTTTTTCGGCAAGGAGGACAGTTTGGGATATAAAAAAGGAGAAAGAGAAGAGTTTCTGGATGCCCAGAAGAAGATTCAGGAACAGCTGAAAGAGAAGAGTTTTCTGCCTCTTTACCTTCTCTATGGGGAGGAGGATTATTTGCTGTCCTATTATAAGAAAGCCTTCTTCCAAGCTTTTTCGGAAAATGAAGGCATCAACTGCATGGTGGTGGAGGAGCTTCCCCCTACGGATGAACTGATTTCCGCGGTGGAAACCCTGCCCTTCTTCGCCCCATACCGACTTATGGTTTTTCAGGGGAAAAGTAGCGGCAGAAAAAAACTTTCAGAAGATTTTATTCAGTATTTGAAAAACAGCCCCAAAGAAACAGTGCTGCTCTTTATTGAAGAAAAAGTAGACAAACGAAGCAGTCTCTATAAGGTGGTGAAGGAGAGAGGACTCTGTCTTGCCTGTATGGAGCAGGATCAAGCTTTTCTCCAGCGTTTTGCTTTGCAACAGTTGAAAAAGGAAGGAAAGAAGATTCGGGAAAATGTCCTTGGACTCCTCCTATCCAGAAGCGGCAGCAGTCTGTATCGAATTGTAAATGCCTGTAAGAACTGCGTGGATTATATTGGAGATGGAGAAGAAATCACCCAAGAGGCGGTGGAGGCCGTGGTGGAGAAGCTGCCGGAGGACAGAGTTTTTGATTTGATTGAAGCCTTAGGCCGAGGAGATCAGGAAAAGGTCTTTCAATATTACGGAGACCTTCTGCGGTTAGAAGAAAAGCCGGCAAAAATTCAGAATCTGATTCGGAAAAATGTGGAAAAGCTTCTTATCGTCAGAGAATATTTGACAGAGGGACTTCGGGAGAGGGAGATGGAAAGTCGGCTTTCCATGGATTCCTGGAGAGTTCGAAAGTATATCGGCCAGGCCAGAACCTATACTCAGTCCGGCTTGCAAAATCTCTTCCATAGTTTACTTCGTTTAGAAGAAGAGAACAGAAAGGGAAGAATCTCTGACAGCTTGGCTTTAGAGCTTCTATTGGCGAATCAGGCGGAGAATCTTTTGCCTTAAGAGCTTTTTTCATGCTCTGCCCCGGAAGAAATACTCTTTTTAGTGCTTTTTCTATGGGGAAAGAAGCAGGATTTTTTAGAGAAAATCACCAGAAATTCATAAAAAACGGATTTTTTTGCGATTTTGTAAGATAAATGAAAGAAAAACAGAATTCCTCTGTGCTAGAATGCAGAAAGCAAGGAGGATTTTTATGCTTAAACAAATCAAAAAAGGAATCGTTTTTTCCTTGAGTAGCCTGATGTTACTTTCTTCCTTTTCCATTGTGGGAAGGGCGGAAGAAGTGGGAGCGCCCCCTGTAGCCAAAGAAGATGTTATTGAATTTACCGATATCCCTGAAGGGCTTGCCAATGAAATCAGTCAGGGAACAGCAGAAAGTGCAAACTATACAAAGGGTGCATCCCTTGGAAAGTTCCAGCTGGTAGGATACAGCGGAGACGGAATGACATATTCCGGAGCAAAGACCCAAGCGAAGCATACCATTGCGGCAGACTTAACGGTACTGCCACTGGGAACCAAGATTTTTATCGGTGATACCGTATATACCGTGGAAGACATTGGTTCCGGTGTAAAGGGAAAGATGGTGGATATTTACTTTGACACCATGGCGGAAGCCAGAGCCCTTACCCAGAAGGGAAGAGTTTACGAGGAAGTGTTCGTGGCGGTTCCCAAGCAGTAAGATTTAAAGGAAAAGACAAGGCTTGCCTTGTCTTTTTTTATGGAAATTTGTAAACAATCTACACCGTGATTATTCCGTATGGGTCTAAAATTGGGCACGCTCTCGCTAGCTTATTTAAGAAAGTAAATTAAGAATAGATTGAAGCCACTTCTCCAATAGCCTATAATTCTTAATATAAAAGACGGCAGTGCATTGGGAAAGGAGCAGGCAGGAATTCATGGAATTTACCCGGGAGCAAAGACAGGCAATAGAGACAGGGGCGGAGAAGGCCCTGGTGGTGGCGGGGCCGGGTTCCGGGAAAACCACCGTGCTTACGGAGCGTCTTTGCACCCTTTTGGAAAGGGGAGTTCCGGCGGAAAAAATCCTGCTTTTTTCCTTTACCAGAGCTTCCAGTAAGGAGATGGAGGAACGCTTTTTCCGGAAAATGGGGATTAGGGCGGGGAGACCGAGATTTTCTACCATTCATGCCCTTTGCTTTTCCTTACTTCGAGAGGATCTGGGCTACAAAAAAGAAGATCTTGTAAACCTTTATGAGAAAATGGATTGGCTTTCTCAATACTATCTGGAAAAGGGAATTCTTCGGGAGGAGGTGCAGGAGCTGCTTCCCGGCCTGATTGCCCGGATTTCCTATTTTAAATCCATAGGGGAAAGGGAAAGAATTGCCTACCTGCAAAAGGAGAAGCAGGAGGATTTTCTTGCCCTCTACCATTTTTATGAGGAGAGCAGGAAAAAGAGGGGAAAGCTGGATTTTGAGGACCTGCTTTTAGAGGTACTTCGTATCCTGATGGAAAAAGGAGACCGGGCAAAGGCCTGGCAAAGCCGTTTTTCCCACATCCTTGTGGATGAGTTCCAAGACCTTTCTTTGGTGCAGTATGAAATTATCAAGGCTTTGGCGAAATCTCCCAATGCTCTCTTTGTGGTAGGGGATGAGGATCAAAGCATTTACGGCTTTCGGGGAGCCAGTCCCGGCATTCTTTTATCCTTTACCAAGGACTATCCGAACTGCGAAAGGATTTTCTTAAGTGATAATTTCCGTTCCTATAGGGAAATTGTGGAATTAAGCAAGAGGCTTATCGGAAAGAATAAGGAACGTTTTCAAAAGAAGCTACAGGGCAGGCAGGGAAGCGGAGGAAAGGCCAAGTACTATGCCTTGGCCAACGGAAAGGAAGAAGCAAGACTCTTACTCCGGCATATTGAAGAAGCGAAGGAAGAGGGCTGTCCCTTGGAAGAGATGGCTATTCTTTGCAGAAGCAGAAAGCAAATCCCTGCCTTACTGCCTCTTTTTATGGAGCGAGGCATTCCCTACAGCCTTACGGAAGAGGTGCAAAATGTCTTTCAGCACTTTGTGGGAAAGGATATTTTGGCCTATCTTCGTCTGAGCATGAATATTGAAAGCAGGGGAGAGCTTCTGCAAATCCTGAATAAGCCCTATCGGGGCTTGCTTCGGGAGAAAATCCAAAGGGAGGAAAGCCCCTTTTCAGATTTGAAAAAGGCTTACAGAGGAAGAAAAGAGGAAAGAGCCCTGCTCCTTTTGGAAGCTCAGCTTCAGAAAATGCAGGAGCTTCCGGTACAGGAAAGAATCCTTTTTATCCGAAAAGAAATGGGCTATGAGCAGTATCTGGAAAGCTTTGCCAAGAAGAAAAACAGAGACTTTGAGGAATTACAAAGTCTTTTGGAGGAGCTTACGGCCATGGCGGAGCAGACGGAGGGGGTGGAAGCCTTTTTCCGTTTTGTGGAAAAATTCAATGCAGACTGCCTGAAAAGACAGAAGGAAGAAAGCGGGGAAGGGGTTCGGATTATGACATACCACGGGGCCAAGGGCCTGGAGTTTGATGAGGTCTTTTTGCCGGACTGCATTGAGGGAATTATTCCGGATGGAAGAGCCAAAACCCAAGAAGAACTGGAAGAAGAAAGACGAAGCTTTTATGTGGCATTGACCAGAGCCAGAAAGAAAATTCACATCTATGTCACAAAAGAACGATACAGTAAAAAGGTAAAACCCTCCCGCTTTATTCCGGAGCTTTTAGGAGGGTAGGAAGGGGCGAAATGGAAAAGATTAAGATTTTAGTGGTGGACGATGAAGAAAGAATGCAGAAATTGCTGAGTGATTTTCTGAAAATGAAGGATTACGAAGTGCTTTTGGCCGGAAACGGAGAGGAAGCCATTGATTTATTTTTCAAGGAGAAAAGCATTGCCCTGATTATTTTAGATGTGATGATGCCTAAGATGGACGGATGGACCGCCTTAAAGACGATTCGGGAGCATTCCAAGGTACCGGTGATTATGCTGACTGCCCGTTCCGAGGAAAATGATGAGTTAAAGGGCTTTGATTACGGGGCGGATGAATACATTTCCAAGCCCTTCTCCCCGAAGATTTTGGTGGCGAGAGTGGAGGCTTTGCTGCGCCGTTCAGGGGTCCAGAAGGAAGAGCTTTTGGAGGTGGGAGGCATCGTGATTGATGAGGCGGCCCACAGCGTTACGGTGGACGGAAATCCTATAGAGCTTAGCTTTAAGGAATATGAGCTTTTGCAGTATTTTGTGGAAAATAAGGGTATTGCCTTGTCCAGAGAAAAAATTCTCAACAACGTTTGGAATTACGATTACTTTGGAGATGCCAGAACCATCGATACCCATGTGAAAAAGCTTCGTGCCAAGTTAATGGACAAGGGAGAGTATATCAAGACGGTTTGGGGCATGGGCTATAAATTCGAGGTGGAATAGGAGGGTATCTTGGCTGAAAAATGTCGAAAACGAAACAGTTTGCAAAGGCGCTTTACCCTGCTTTTTGCCTTTGTGTTTTCCATGCTTTTGATTCTTCTTCTGGTGGGAAACAGCTTTTTTCTGGAAAGCCTTTATGAAAAACGAAAGGTGCATGTGCTGGAAAAGGCTTATATGGAGCTGGATCGGATTTTGCAGCAGGGAGAGGGCTTTTCCAAGGACTTTCCTACGGAAGCGGAAAGCCAGGAAGGGAAGGAAACTGCCGCCAGTAAATATGTTCGCTTTTTAACGGAGAAGGAAAATATCTCCATTATCGTGATGGATGACAGTAGCGACGGGGTGTATACCTCCTCTGCCAATCCCCAGTCTTTGATTCGCAGGCTTTATTCTTATATTTTTGGGAAGGCGGATGGAGATACCCAGAAGATTTTGAATAAGGGAGATAATTTTTCCATTGTGAAAACCAAGGGGGAAAACAAGGAGACAGGGTACCTTGAGGCCTGGGGATATTTTTCCAACAACAGTACCTCCTTTATGATGTCCATGCCCCTGGCCAGCTTAAGGGAAGCGGTATCCTTCTTTAACTATCTTCTCTTATTTTTAGGAGGCAGTATTCTGTTCTTCGGTACCTTGGCGGTGTATTTTACCGGACGAAGAGTGACAAGACCTTTAAAGGAGCTGGCAAAACTTTCCCAAAAGATGAGCCAACTGGATTTCACCGCCCGTTTTCAGGGGAGTAATCTGGAGGAGATCGAGGTTTTGGGAGAGTCCATGAACAGCCTTTCTCAAAGGCTGGAGGATACCATAGGAGATTTAAAAAAAGCCAACAATGAACTGCAAAGCGATATAGAAAACAAAAATCTGATTGATCAGAAACGACAGGAATTTGTGGCCAATGTTTCCCATGAGCTAAAGACCCCTATTGCCCTGATTATGGGCTATGCGGAGGGACTGGGAGAGGGACTTTGTGAAGATGAGGAAAGCAGAGCCTATTATTCCTCTGTGATTGTGGATGAGGCGAAGCGAATGAACCACATGGTAAAGGAATTGATGAGTCTTTCCGCCATGGAGCAGGGAAAGGATTTACCGGATTTCAGTCTTCTGGATATGGCCAAGCTTACCAGGGGGGTACTTAGCACCATGGAGATTCTTTTGAAACAGGAAGGGATTTCCGTGGAGGTGGATATTCCGGATGGGCTTTTCCTTTGGGGGGATGAGTTCAAGGTGGAAGAAGTCTTGATGAATTATCTGCAAAACGCCATTCACCATGTGGGAGAGCCGAAGCAAATTAGCGTTTATACGGAAAATCGGGGACAAAAGACGGTGGAAATCCATGTACGAAATACCGGAAATCCCATTCCCGAAGAGGATTTACCCAGAGTATTTGAGAAATTTTACAAAGTGGATAAGGCCCATTCCCGTTCCTACGGCGGTTCCGGTCTGGGACTTAGCATTGTAAAGGCCATTATGGACAGCCATCATCAGGAATGTGGCTGTAAAAATACTTTAACCGGAGTGGACTTTTGGTTTACTTTGGAAAAGGGAGAGATGGGAAAAACTTAATTTCTTTGAAATTAAGATGCAAAATAGTATTTCTATGCTATACTGTAGAAGATTCTGAAAGGAGGACTTCATGGAAAATATGAACAACATGAACAATTATGAAAATGATAATATGCAGAACTGGCAGCAGCAGGAAATTCCTTCCTACCAGCGTGAGCTTTCCGGAAGACAATACAATGTACTGATTGGTGTGCATCTGCTCTACGGTCTGGCACTAACCGCCTTTATATGCATGAAGCTGCCATATATTATGCCTCAGATTTATTCTGTACATCCTGTGGCTTTTACTGTAGGCTTCTTTGCTATATGTCTATTTGGAGGAGTTATTGGAAAAAGAGAAAACTATATTCTTTCTTTTATCAGCTATACTCTGATAGTGCTTGCTTTTGGAGCGTCCCTTTCTTTTACCCTTCTATTCTACCCGGTATACTTGATTTTTATTGCGGCAATTTTAACCTTTGTAGTGGTATTAACCATGACAGTGGCGGCAGTCTTTATGCCGGATGCTTTCCTTTCCTTGGGAAAAGTGCTCTTTATTTCCCTGATTGGTTTGGTAATCGCTGAACTTACTTGCGTTGCCTTAGGTCTTTTTATACCAAATTTCCTTTTACTGATTGGTATTTTTATTTTCTCCTTATATGTAGGGTATGACTGGGCTAGAGGACAGCAGTATCCTTCTACTCCCAGCTATGCTTGCTACACCGCATTAGAGCTGTATATGGATATCATTAACCTCTTTATTCGTATCCTTCGCTTGATGGGTAGAAGAAGATAATATTAAGAAACGAAAGAGCTGTAAGTAAGCGAACAGGATAAGGATATTTCGTATTCGTAATAAGTTCAGAATTTTTAAAGGGATTTAACAAGGAAAAGGAAGACAGGGATGTTGGTCTTCCTTTTTTCTCGCAAAGAAAGTATTGTGTTTTTAAGAAAATAAGCACAGTAAACGAAAAGAGAATCGAATGAAAGAAGAAGCGTTGCAAAGAGAAAATCTGCGAAGTGCGATCTCTCGAAGAGAAGATCCGCAGATAGAGATAGAGAGTCTGCAAATAGAAGAGTTGCAAAGAGAACTTAGGATATTGATGCAGGAGATGCTGTTAAAGCATCAGGAATTGGATGCGGAAGTCTTTCGGGTTTGGTGGGAGGAAGAAGGACGGGAGGGACGTTATTTTTCCCTCCAAAGAAGAATTGAGGAACTGGAAGAAGCGGAGTGGAAGAAGAGAATTCTTCCCTATGCCTATGAAGAGGATGTGTTTCATGATATGTAAGCATTGTCAAAGGGAAATTGAAGATTCGGCTACTGTATGCCCCTATTGTAAGACTCCCGTCATTCGTATTACGCCGAAAAAGGTCTGCGGGTATTGCTACACGGAGTTAAAGAAGGGGGATAAGGTTTGTAAAGGTTGTGGCAGGAAGATTCCGGAGGAGCTTTTAAAGCTTTGGGCGGAAGAGGCAAAGTCTTCCCAAAATCCGGAAGGACAGCGGAACAAGACAGGAGCGGAAGAGTCTATGCAGCATGAGAAGAATCCTTCTGAAAAAAGAGAAATTCTTCTCTTTTCCAAAAAGGGAAAGGAGGCAAAGCCAAGTGCTCCGGATCAGGAATTTTTATGTCTGATGTTAAGCATTTGTCCGCCCCTTGCGGCGGTAATCTTTCGTCTTCTCTTTTCTTCCACAGGATTTCTGCCCTGGCAGATAACCATTCTTTTCGTCTACTGCCTTTCTTCCATGGCCTTGGCGTATTTTTTGGAAGGAAGCATTGCCAAGCGTTGGAAAGAGGAGAAGGGGAAGGCACTGGGGGAAGGGTACAGGAGCTTGTTTTATCTTTGCCCCCCGGCTACTATTTACTTCCTTCTGAAGGAAAATGAGAAGAACCAATTTTCCTTCTTCCTGGTTCTGCATTTTGCTTTATTAGTACTCTGCTTTTTGCCCTTTTATTGATTTTCGGAAAATGAAGATGGATAGAAAAGAAGAAAAGTTTCTGAATAATTGAAGGAACAATGAAAGAAGAGAAGCTTCTGAATAATCGAAGGAATTATGAAAGAAGAAAAGCCTTTGAACAATTGAAGGAACTAAGAAAGGAGAACAACTTGATCTATTCCTTTTTTGCCCTGCTTTCCCGAATGAAATACATTGACCGCTGGGCTTTGATGCGAAATGCCAGGGAAGAGAATCTTTCCGAGCATTGCCTGGAGGTGGCAATTTTAAGCCATGCCTTGGCGACCATAGGAAATCTTCGCCTGGGAAAGAAGCTTTCTCCGGAAAAATTAGCCTTGAGAGCCTTGTATCATGATGCCTCCGAAATCCTCACCGGAGATATGCCCACTCCCGTAAAATATGGAAAGGAAACTCTTCGTGCCGCCTATAAAGAAGTGGAAAAGGAGGCGGAGGAGCAATTGCTTCTGGCTTTGCCTAAGGATATGCAGGAGGCGTACAGGGAACTGTTCTTCCCGGCTGAGGAGGAGAATGCCGCCTATGAAAATAGGCTCTTAAAGGCGGCGGATAAGCTTTCTGCCTTAATTAAGTGTAGGGAGGAAATCAGAGCCGGCAATCAGGAATTTTCCACAGCTTTACAATCCACAGAAAAGATCATAGAAAATCTGGCGAAGGAGCTTCCGGAGCTTCGTATTTTTATGGAGGAGTTTTTACCGGCCTACGGAAAGACGCTGGATGAACTTACGGAATCTATTTTGCAAAAATAAAAGAGCAACAGCAAAAGTAAAAAGTCGGCTGTTTTTTTGCATTGACAATGATAGAATACTCCTATAAAATAATGATAATAATTATTGTTTTAAAACTTCTGTTACTCAATAGTAGTAACAGCTTATAGAAAAAGGAGGTAGTATGTCATTATTAAACAAGGAAGTGGAGGATTTTTCCGTTAACGCTTACCACAAGGACAGCTTTTGCACTGTGGAGAAGAAGGACATTTTAGGAAAGTGGTCTGTATTCTTTTTCTATCCCGCGGATTTTAGCTTTGTTTGTCCTACAGAGCTGGAAGATTTGCAGAACAAGTATGCGGAGTTTCAGAAGATTGGCTGTGAAATCTATTCCGTATCTACCGATACCCATTTCGTGCATAAGGCTTGGCACGATGCATCTTCCAAGATTGGAAAATTAAGCTTTCCGATGCTCTCCGATCCCAGCCATAGCCTTTCCAAGGCCTTTGAAGTATTTCCGGAGAACGGAAGCCTTGCAGAAAGAGGAAGTTTCATTGTGAATCCGGAAGGAAAGATTGTAACCTATGAAGTAAGTGCCGGAAATATCGGAAGAAATGCGGATGAGCTTCTTCGTAAGGTTCAGGCCTGCCAGTTTGTAGCTGAGCATGGCAATGAAGTTTGCCCTGCAAGATGGACACCGGGAGAAAAGACCTTAAAGCCCGGAATTGACTTAGTTGGAAAGATTTAATAAAGAATTGAATCAAGAGATTTTCCCATTCGCAATTCTGTGTTAGAATTCTGCGAATGGGATTTTTTATTCTTAACGAGTATCCTACGGGTAGCGTGCAATCTCTCCTTTGCTATGAACTTCTTCATGTAGGGGAAGATTGTAAAATGTAGAGTGAGATTATAAATCTTCTGAAATAGAGTGTTGAAATATAGGGGAATAAGGGGAAAGTATGGGATTTCTCTTTGAAGAGAAAGAAGATAGGAATGGAAAATATGCGGAAATCACCGGATATGAGGGACGTATCCGTCATTTGCTGATTCCGAAAATGGTGGAAAACGGAGCAGGACTCATGCTTCCGGTGCGGGTGATAGGTAGCCATGCCTTTGACGGCAGGGAGGATTTATGCTCGGTGGAGCTTCCGGAGACGGTGCACACCCTAAGAAGTTTTTCCTTCTTCAACTGTGTCCATCTTTCCCATATTCGCCTCTTTGACAGCATTGAAGATTATTATGACGGTAGCTTCCGTCAGTGCAGAAGTCTGCAGGAAATTGATGTACATTTGCTTAGAGAGGGACGTTTTCAGATTCTTAGAGATATCTTAGGGGACAGTGACAGGCAGATTCTTCTTCATTTGACTATGGAGAAAGGGGAGTGTGCCCTGCTTTTTCCGGGCTATGTGGATAAGGTTCGGGAAAATACCATGGCCAGGCAGATTCACGATACGATAGAGGGCTGCGGCTACAGCTACCGGCAAACAGTAGGTCGTTCTCAAATAGATTTTCGTCTTTATGATAAGCATTTTCAAAGGGCTAGCTATGATGCGAAAGAGGCAGCGGTTTTGATTGCCCTTTGCAGACTCCGATATCCTATGGAATTACTGGACTGGGCCAAGGAGGAGTATCTTCATTTTTTGAAAGAAGAAGGAGAATTCTCCATTTCTTTTCTGCTGGAAGAGGGAGAAGAGGAGTGGATTCGTTATTATTTGTCTTTGGAAATTATGTCTAAGGAGGCCTGCGACAAGGCTCTTTCTCTCTTGTGGAAGCAGGAGCGTCCGGAGCTTACGGCCCTGTTTTTAGCTTATCAGGAAAAGCATTTTCCCAAGAAAAAGGAGGAGATGTTCTTTGATATTTCGGATTTGTAAGAGGAAAAGCTTAGGGAAAAAAGATTTGGGAGAAATGATGAGGAATAAAGCGCAGAAATCGACTGAAATTTCTGTAGATAGAGGAATCTTTTGCAATGCGTATGGAAAGGAAGGAAAATGAAGGGAAAGAGGGAAGAAAGACGTCCTACCGCCCAGGGAAGTTTAAATGACCTTGGCAGCAGAATTTTAAATCAATCTCGTTATGAACTAAGCCTTTCCATGCGGCACTTGGCCAGGGCTTTGGATAGGCTTCCCTATGAGATGGATTTTAATACCCAAAGGATGGGAACAGAGGGGGAGAGGATTCATTTTCATCCCGAGTTTATCTTTCAGCTTTTTATGGAAAGCCCACAGAAGTTAAATCGTCTTTATATGCATAGCCTGCTCCATTGCCTTTTTCGGCATATATTTAAAAATGAAGATAAGAAGGAAGAACTTTGGAACATGGCCTGTGATATTCATGTGGAATATGTGCTGGATTCTTTGGATGTGGATTTACTGAAAAGACCTGCGGGGGAATATCGGGAGAATACCTTCCAAAGATTGGAAGAGAAAATCAAAACCTTAAGTGCGGAGCGAATTTATCAGTATTTGGAAGAGGCGGATTTGGATTATGATGCCTGGGAACGCTTAGAACGGGAGTTTTACAAGGACGACCATGTATTTTGGAAGGTCATAGACAGAAAGGATGCTCCCGGACAGGAAGGAGAGGGGGAAGGAGACGGCGCGCCCCTGCCTCTGCCGGAGGATTTTACGACCAATGACAACCCTTCCGGGGAAGAGAATGAGGGGGAGAAAAAGGACAGTGGTGATAATACTTCGGCTGAAAAGTCCGAAGATAAGGATAAGTCTCCCCGAGAGAGCAAGTCATCAGAAGATGCTTCCCCGCAAAGTGGAACACCCTCTAATGGAGAAGGCAAAGAAGTGAAGAATCAAGAAGCTGTGAATCAAGAACCCGAAAACAGGGGAAGTGAAGGCGAAGGAAACACGGGAGAGGGAAACTCGGGAGAAGACAGCCAAGGGGAAGCCAAGCAAGAGGATAGTCAAAGTGGGAATTCTTCCGGAAAAAAGCAGGAAGAAAGAAAAAAAGCGGAAAACCGGAAGCCCACAGGACAGGAGAAAAGAGAAGAGCGGGAAGCCAAGAAAAAGCGAGATGCGCTTTCCAAGGAATGGGAAGATATTAGCAAACGAACGGAGCAGGAAATCGAACATTCCTCTAAAGAAAAACAAGAAGAACAGGGGAGTCTGGCCTGGTTTTTGCGTTTGGAACAGAAGAAATATACGGATTTTCGAGATTTTCTCCGGAGGCTGTCCGTGGACAGGGAAGAGATGGAAGTGGATTTGGATTCCTTTGACTACGGTTATTATTACTACGGCTTGGAACAGTATGGAAATATGCCTCTAATCGAGGAAAATGAATATAGAGAAGGTAGGAAGTTGCAGGAGTTGGTCATCGCCATTGACACCTCTCATTCCACCAAGGGGGAGATGGTTAAGGGCTTTTTGGAGGAAACTGCCGGCATTTTAAAGCAAAAGGACGCCTTTTTCCAAAAGGTGAAGGTGCACATTTTGGAATGTGATGATGAATTACGGAAAGACATTTGTCTGGAAAATGTAGAGGATTTAGAACAATACAGCAAAAATTTTGCGGTAAAGGGAGGCTACGGAACGGACTTCCGCCCGGTTTTCCGCTATGTTTCGGATTTACAGAAACGGGGAGAGCTGAAGAATTTGAAGGGGCTGATGTATTTTACCGATGGGAAGGGGCGTTATCCCAAGGAGGCACCGCCCTATGTTACCGCCTTTGTCTTCCCTAAGGGAGAGGATATTGATGATGACAATGTTCCCTTCTGGGCGATGAAGCTGTACCAAAGGGAGAAGGATTAGTAAAAAAGCGAAGAGACTATAAGGAGAACTTTATGAATATAGAAGAAGCAAAAGAAGAAATCAAAAGGACGGTGAAGGCCTATCATCAAAAGGATGCCTCCGGTTGCTATAAAATTCCGGTGGAAAGGCAAAGACCTTTGTTCTTGATGGGACCTCCGGGAATCGGAAAAACCGCTATCGTGGAGCAGGTGGCAGAGGAACTGGGAATTAACCTGATTTCTTACACAATTACCCACCACACCAGACAGTCCGCCATCGGACTGCCTTATATTTCCAAGAAAATGTATGGAGACAGAGAGGTTTCCATTACGGAATATACCATGTCGGAGATTGTGGCCTCCGTTTATGAACAAATTGAAAAGACCGGCATTTCCGAAGGAATCCTCTTTCTGGATGAAATCAATGCGGTGTCGGAGACATTGGCGCCTACCATGCTGCAATTTCTTCAGTATAAGACCTTCGGTATGCATCAGGTTCCGGAGGGCTTTGTGCTGGTGACTGCAGGAAACCCTACGGAGTACAACAAATCCGTTCGGGACTTTGACATTGTAACCTTGGACAGACTGAGAAAAATCGAGATTCAGGAGGATTTTTCCAGCTTTAAAAACTATGCCTATAATGCAGGGCTTCATTCCGCCATACTTTCCTACCTGGAAATCAAGAAGGAAAATTTCTACTTTGTAAAGCAGGATTTGGATGGAAAACGCTTTGTTACCGCAAGAGCCTGGGAGGATTTGTCCAAAATTATGCAGGTCTACGAGGAGCTTCATTATCCTTTGGAAGAAAAGCTGATGGCGGAATATCTTGCGGATGAAGAGGTGGCTAAGGACTTTGCCCTTTACTATGACCTGTATTGCAAATACAGAGAAATCTATCATGTACCGGATATTTTGGCAGGAAAAGAAATCAAGGATGTCAGTCTCTTTGTACAGGCTCCCTTTGACGAAAAAATCAGCTTGCTATCCCTTTTGGTGGAGGCTTTGCAGAATAGATTTTATCGTTACAAGCAGGAACAAAAAGAACAGGAGCATATCTTCGGTCTCTTAAAGAAGGCGAAGGAGAAAATGCAGGAGCTTCCCTTGGAGCAGGTACTGGGGCAGGAAGAAAGGGCTTTGGAGCAACAGAGAAAACGGGCTAAGGAAGCAAAAATGCTTTCCAAAGATCAGGAAAAGCGCTATGCCCATCTGCTTAGCACCCTGTCGGAGTACTTAAAGCTTTTACAGGAACAAAGCCAAGCCTCAGAGGAGGAAAAGTTCGGGCTTCTGAAGTTTGCTTTCCAAGAGAAAGAGGAGGCAAGAAAAAAGGATGTGGAAGAAACCGGGAAGATGCTCAGCAACGCCCTTCACTTCTTAGGAGAAGTCTTTGGAGAAGGACAGGAGTTGCTGCTCTTCTTATCGGAGCTTAGTAAGAGTAAGTATGCCTTGGCCTTCTTGTCCGAGGTGGGAAATGAAACCTATTCACAGTATAACCAGTATCTTTTATTGCAGGATCAGAAGAAGTCCTTGCAGGAAGAGCTTAGGGCGCAAATGGAGCTGTAAGAAGAAAATATTTCCAGATTTTTTATCATTAGCTTTAATGGCTCCCCGGAATTTAGGGATAGTATAAGAATATTCAGTAAATGCACTGCATAAAATTATAAACATAATTTTTGTTTTTTCCTAGCCTTTTTTCTTGCTTTGTCTTAATATAAAGAAGATAAACCAAGCTGTTTAGATGCAGTTTTATATACATTTTTGTTGAGAAAGAGTAGGGCGCTATGGGAAAGAGACCAAGAATCAAATTAACGGTTACCGACAGAAGAGGCAAGATGGGCTGTCATAGAGGACACCATATAGGACAGACCTTTGATTTTGATACGGAGCGGGGAGAGATTTGCCCTATGGCCATGCACTGTGCCTTTCCTTATATTGATATATTACGTTACGGCGGAAAGATTCCCGGACAAGAAGAAGGAACAGCAGAGTTTTGCTGTTCCGATGCAGATACCATTATGGTATTTAAGGCAGAAATTGTAGAGGACGAGGGGGTTTAGAAGATAAAGCCATATTTATGGAGAAGCTTCTTCGCCATTTCACAATCTTCTCCGGTATAGAAGGAGATTTGCAGAGCTCCTTCTCCTTTTTCACGGTTATGATTGATGCCGAGATTTCGGATGCTGACCATATTGGAAGCCAGAATGGTGGAAATAATGGAAATGGCGCCCGGATGATCCTGCACATGAAGAGAAATTGCATATTCGCTATGAATCAGTCCCTGGGCGGAGCTGTCCATGGAATTCCGGTATTCTCCGGATTCCCGGAAGAGCTCCGCAATTCCTTGGGGCTCTTCTTTTTGTATAGACGATTTTATATCTTCCAATAAACTCTGGTAATGCTCAAGCATTTGAAGAATCGGCTTCTTTTGCTGAGACAGATTTGCTGCCACATTACAGGGGAAGAAGAGGCGATTCGGCTAATGTCTTTAAAGCCCCCGGCAGCCAGCTTTTTCATAGTTCCTTTCTCATCCTCTTCCTTCAAAAGCTTCACAAGGATTGCGGCAATCAGGTGGGGAAGGTGGCTCACACAGGCCACGGATTTATCATGCTCCTCCGGACTCATCACAAAGGGAATGCTGCCAATAGAAGAGAGGAAGGTCTTCATTTTCTCGATAGACTCTGTAGGAAAGCCTTGCCCGGGAGTTAGGAGATAATAAGCATTTTCCAAAAGAAGAGAGTCGGAGGCTTTGTATCCGGAAGACTCCGAGCCTGCCATAGGGTGTCCACCGCAGAATCTTGCAGAAAGTCCTAAGGCTTCCGCCTCTTCCATAATGGAGCTTTTGGTAGAGCCTACATCAGTCAGTAATGTATGAGAAGGAAGCTTAGGTGCCAGCTCTCGTAAGAATTTTCGGTTCCATTCCACCGGAGTGCATAAAAAGAGAAGATCCGTATCCGAAGGAATTTCTTCAATACCTTGCAGTCCTTTTTCTATAATTCCTTCCGAAATAGCCATTTCTATGGAATGCTGATCCCTCTCCAGTACGGAAATCCTCGCCTTAGGATAGGTTTTTTTGATGGCTTTGGCAATAGAGCCCCCTATCAAACCTAAGCCGATTAATGTAAAGTTTTGCCATTCCATCTCTAACTCCCCCTTAGTTCATACAGTATTTTCAAATTATATAGGAAAATGCCGGAGAAGGAAAGAAAGGGGAAGGTAAGATGAAGCCTTCGATAGATAAAAACAATAATTCCTACAACCTATTTAAGACTTCAATCCTAGAAAAACTGAAAGCGTGATAATATAAGAAATAAGATTAAATCTATCGAAAAGGAGTGTCTTATTATGCGGAAAGTCAGAAAATCGGCACAAGGAAGGATTTCGTTATTATTATTCCTTCTACTTCTTATCTTCCTTTTTAGCCTTCAGGGAAGTCTGCTATCCTATGCTGAAACTGGAGTAGAAAAAGAGAAGGTCAGTCCTTCCGTTTTGGAAGAGGATGAAGCCCCGTGGGATAGTGGAGACTTTTTGTACGGGGAAATTGAAAAGAAAATCATTTCCAAGAACAGCTACTACGGCATTACCGGATTGTCTGCATCAGGAAAAAAGAAATTGCAGAATAATAAACATCTTGTGCTTCCTGCTTATCAGGAAGAAGATGGAGAAGAGAAGGCTGTGGAAGGCGTGGGACGAGAAGCCTTTCAGGGACTAGGTCTTACCGGTCTTAAGATTCAACTGGCCGAAGGAGTAAAGGAATATATTATTGATGACGGAGCATTTTCGGAAAATAAAATT
>ERZ773045.228-NODE-228-length-30049-cov-5.350337_pt1 | contig 30049 bp, 42 predicted proteins | sample MGYA00580635_ERZ773045 | MGnify/ENA primary metagenome ERZ773045 (study PRJEB29015, sample SAMEA2738115) | human oral metagenome | biome: human oral; feature: human-associated habitat; material: saliva | place: China | collected 2261 ...
GAGCCGCGCCCCCTCACAGAGGCAGGTGAAGGCAGGTTCGATTCCTGCCCGGCTCACGATGTGACACACGTCACGAAGCTTCCAGTTGACAGAGTGACAACGCCACGTGTAAGCTGGAGCCACAACAAACCAAGCGAGACCGAAAGGCCCAACCGTGAATACCCTCACCGACACCCTCACCGCAGCAACAACGCTCACGTTCTCCGTCGCCGACTACGCGCTCTTCAAGGCGTGGTACCGCGACATCCAGGGCTTCGACGCCTACGACGCAGCCAAGTGGGCACAGCGCACCGAGCGCGCGTGCCACGGCGACCGACAGGCATTGACCCAGCTCGACGCAGCAGGATTCAGCCTCAGGGTCTACTGACCACCAACCAACGCCCGGCCCTGTCGAACCCCCACGCGGGGCCGGGCACCCCAAGGAAACCAGCAATGAACATCACCGCCCTTGCACTCACCGCCCTACTCGCTACAGCACCTGTCGCCGCCACCGAAACCACCAACGACGGACTAACAGTCGAATACGTGCCCCTTGACCAGGTGCCCGATTGGTATACGACAGTCCCCTACATGCAGACCGGGGTATGCCTGATCACTGAGCAAGACATCACCTGTGCCACCGACACGCAGTGGAAACGCGTCACCTTCCACGACAGGTACACGCGGGCACTGCACAAGTTCATCAGAAAGGAAATGACAATGAACAAGCTGACCACAATCACCGACGTGTACGACGAAATTAAGACCGCTCTTGGCGAGTACGCCGACGACTTCAACATTGAAGGCATCGCCAACGACGCCTACATCTTCAACCCCGCAACCCAGACCTTCGAGCCCTCCCCCGAGGTCCCGTTCTGGGCAGCTGTCGAAGCCAACGCGAACACGCAAGAAGATTAACATGCGAACCACGACGAGGGCACACATCACCCGGTTTTCCCCGCGTGAGCGGGGATGAGCCCAAGACATCCCCGCATCAATGGCGACAAAGCCGGGTTCAATCCCCGGGCGGGGAACGAAGCACCCTCAACAGGTGAGGGCGCTCAACCCAATACCGAAAGGTAAAATCATGTCGAAGACCTACAAGACCGATCCCTGGGACGTGAAGGAAGCGCGCGGTGTCGCGTGGCACCCCCGTGAGTTCCACAGGGAGCACTCCCTGTACACCCGCCACACCCGGGACCTGAGCAAGCGCATCCGTGCTCGCGAGCGCCGGGAGATGGAGCGGATTACCCGGGACCTTGACGCTTGGGAGTCCTACTACCCGACCGGGGCAACGCTCCGTGAGTTCGAGACCGCTACGAACAAGGATGGGTGGCAGTACTGATGGCAACCATCAAGGCAACGCTCCAGAACCTGAAGAGCAACGGTTGGGGCTACTACCCCTGCCTTGTCGGTGGCAAGCTCCACATCAACAGGGACAGCAACCTGTACATGCTCGTGCGCAACGACAGCCACGAGATTGTGTGCCAGTGGAATAAGCACACGGGCGTCGTGTGGGTTCTCGGGGAGCTCGCTTGGCATGAGAAGAGCGTCATTAACCAGCTCATTGAGGTATGGAGGCCCTGGTACAGGGTTGACTGGGAGACCTGGGAGGCCACTCACCGCAAGGCGTACAAGACCCTACTCCCCTTGAAGAGTCTGTGAGCTGACATGACGATTCGGGACACCCTACAAAGCGCTTACCCTGACTCCCAGTTCATGGGGACGCGTCGCCTCGGATCCAAGTACACGCTGTGTCGTGGGATGAATGGGTTTTTTATTCAGAACCGGCTCACCGGCACAGTCGTGTGCACTTGGGATGCGGACGGCAACCTGTACGCTAATTCCTCGGGGCTGTCGACATACGAAAAGCGGCTTGTCAGCATGGTCTTGCGGATATGGCGAGATGCACCACCCATCAAGTGGGACATATGGGAAGCCCACGCTGTCCGCATGCACGACAGGTGGGGGCGTGAGTATGCCCTCGTGAGTACACCCTGAGAAGGGTATCCCGGCCCTGTCGGTAGGTAAATGTGGGTTCGACTCCCACGCCGGGAACGACAATACAGGTCAACAGAAAGGAACACAAATGCCTACTACAGTCCTATTCGACAGCGCCACACCTCATGAGCGGATCGTTGGTTGTCAGGGGGTGAGCCTGTGATGAATGACTACCTGAAGACAATCCTCAAAGCCCAGTCCCTCGTCAAGCAGCTTCTGAACGACCCCACATTCGGCAAGTTCACACTCGGGGACATTACGATTAGCAAGCCAGAAGACCTGGCCAAAAACTTCCAGCTCGGTACCCTCATTACGGTCGGTGTTTCGGAGTGGTTCCTCACCACTAATTCATATGATCCAATCTGGCAGAGCTATTCACAGGGTGTCGTCTTAGACAGTGAAGGCATGTACCTCCTTATACTGAAGGCCCTTGAGAGCGATTGTGGCGTAGAGCTTCTACACAAAGGAGCGTGACATGACATCTCTGGATGCTTACAAGCGCAAGATTGACCTTCTTCAAGAGACTGCCAAGTTTCTTAAGGATGCCGACAAGGTGAGACTCAAGGGACTTAAAGGGACTTTCATCCCAATCCGAAAACCGTCAGACCTACTTCTGACGCCGGGGACTGTCATAGCCTGTTACTCCTCGGTAAGGGTGTTCATGCTTCGTGAAGACGGTCTTTGGTATAGTGACTGTGTTCACAGCCGTAATGGTGGCGTCTACACATGTGATGAGCTGTTCACATGCCTGAAAGGCTCCTCGCAACCCTTTGAGATTATCTATGGATAATCTCATCCCTGTCCTCGTTTGGGAGGCTCGCTAGGTTCGATTCCTAGGCAGGGAGCGACAGAAAAACCACCCAAGACCGAAAGGTAGAACAATGCTGTCAACAATCTACGCACAGAAAATCCTTGGTGCCCATCCATCAACTGCATTCGTTGCGAGCGTGCTAAACGGCCCTGTCGATATTTGGGATCAGACCTGCACAGCTATTAACGGGTGGTGTGACAACGAAGCTGTCTACAAGGCATGGGATGCTATGGGGCGTCCCGATACGGAGGAATTCATGCCACCTAACTATGCCCTTGTCGTTGATCCCGATATTCGCAGGGCCTTCATTGCAGAGGCGCGTATTAGTGCCATTGCAATGATCATTGAAGATCAGCTGTATGGTCTGATCCTTGACATGATTTCCAGTGGCAAGCTCAAGGTTGTACCTGCCAGCCTTGTCGAAGGCCCTGAAGACCCCCATGGTGTCGACTGGGTTGAAGGCGGCATCCCCGGGATTATTGAATGCAACTGCTACATCGTGGAGGGTGATGAGAAATGATCCCTCCCTACCCTCCGGAGCCTCGTTACGGGGATGAGCCGACGCCATGTATGAACTGCTTCAGAAGATTGGAAAGGGAATGAACGAAGATGCTTAACTGGTATGGGATTGAGGCCATCAAATATGAGTGGCGAGGCCCTTGGGAGGGACCAATCCTGCACTACAAGGGGCACACCTTCGATAAAAACGACATTGAAAATGGATTGTGGCAGATGTTCCTTGACGATGACTGGAACACTGATGACTGGGAACACTACGTGAATGACAACGCAATCGGTTACCTTGAAGATATTATCTTCGCAACAGAAAGTGAGAACTGAGATGATTATCCTTGGACTTATTCTTAGCATCTTCGTAGCTGTGTCGGGGGCCATTCTACTAGTAACAGCTAAGGATGACGCTCTTGCTAGTATCTCAGGAATGGTTTTCGTAATTCTTGGCTTCGTGTGGGCTGGGGCCTACTATGCAATGCTGATGGGCTGGTGACAACATGTGGGAAGAATTGATTGAAATGATTACTAAGCAGGATGAGTTCCGTTCCTACCTCGACAAGTTGCAATTGTCTGTTGCAGGGTATATCAAGGATGATACGGGCTGGGACCTGACAGTTATTAACCCGTGGTTTGTTGAACGCGGGTACGAGTTCGTCGGCTACTTGGACCTGTTCAGTGAAAACGAGCCATCTGGCATCTTCGTCGCTGTCGAAGGTCTCGTATGGCGGTGCAACACCAACATAGGCGACAACCAACTGTACTGGTATTTCGAGACCGAGGCGAGCGAAGCCATCAGCCTTGATGACATGCGTTTCGTGCATGGCTGGGCACATCAGTTCATCTGGGATTCAGAAGATAAGAAATGTTACATCGTGAACATTGCGGAATGAAAGGAACAGGAATGTACGGAAAGATTGACCCTGAACTGCTTGTCGATTGGGAGCTGCGAAAGTCGTATAGCCCTGAAGAGCTTGGGATTGAACCAGGCTTATGGGATTACGTCAAGAAAGATGGCTCCCTTATGACTCTCGAAAGCCTTGAGGATACTTGCGTGCAGGTGTTCGACAAAGCGAATAAGCCTAGTCTCATCTTTGGGAAGGTCTACACTGCGAGTCAGGTTGCACGCGAAGTCGCGTGGGACGATTGGAACGACTATGTGGAAGACACACTGTCAACTATGTGTGTCGGAGGCATTATCCGTCGGATTAACTGAAAGGAAATAGGATGCCACGATGGCTAAAGGCACATGTAGTCATTTGGAGACTGCAAGACGATGGTCTTCAAGGCGGACAGCGCCGTGACCCTGAAGAAATTAAAAGCGCGTGACTAAGTTGTTCCTTGAATGGAATCCAACTATCGAGATAGACTGGGACTCGTATTACCCAGCGTGGGAGTACAGGAAGATTGAACTCAGGATGAAACCTGTCCCTGTCGAAAACCCCAAATACTACCTGGCTTAACAAAAGAAGGAGAAAAACAATGAACACTGAAGCGCTCGTTGCAAAGATTATCAAGCTCAATACTGAGATTGCTGAGCTGACTGAGGTCCGTGACGGCCTGAAGCGGGAGCTGTGCGCAGGCTTCCAACCCGGCGACAAGATCACAGTAGGCGACACGTCCGTGTCGTTCATGGTACGACGCACAGTTAACCCGGCGGCGGTTGAGAAGATGGCAGCTTTCAAGAAGCTGCCCAAGGCAGTGCGTGAGGCTTGCTACGACAAGCCGAAGTTGAACACGCGTAAGCTTGCAAGTTTGAATCTGATTGACTTGGAACCTGCCACCAATGTGTCGGAGGTCTACGCGACGTTCCGATGAAATGGAAGGCATACGGCACGGGTAGTGGCTACACTCTTGAACAGGTGGAAGCCGCTGCCCGTGCCCTGGAGGACAGTGAGCTTGTCGAATATTCGACTCAGTGGCTTGAATCTGTTCGACAGATGAGAGCGGCTGAAATCATTCACAAAACCCTAGGAACAGGGGCAGAAATTGAATTGCCTAACGGCATCAGTATTTACATTGAAGGGAGATAAGAATGCTAGAGGATTGGGTGGAAGGGTCTACTGTTAAGCTAGAAGAGTTTAAGGAAGACCTCTTCTACGAGCTGTACCATAATGGTGAGTTCAAACCTGACACTGACTGGGAGACCCTGCATGATGACTGGATTCGTGGCCTCGGCTTCACTCAGTGGTGGAATGAGATGCTTCCCGCCATCGGCTGTGTAGAGTATGCATGCCAGAACGGGCGCTTCCTCTGGGTAAAGGATTGGACAACCCTCGTGGTGATTCCCGGCGTGCACGAACTATCAACATTCGACATCAAGGCAACATTCAATGAGGATAGCCTTGAAGAAATTGAATACGCAGAAGGCGTCGTTAAGGATCGCATCTTCTATGCAGAAAGTATTGCAACAGAAAGGAACTGACAGGTCTCTGAATGAAATCACTACAAAGTACCAGCAGGTTTGTGTCAAGGCTGTCGAAGCTGCTATCCGACGGGTGGCTGCAAAGCATGACATTAACGAGCTTGTTGACCAGGGATTCTACGTAGCAACCTACCTGTATGGTGGAACTGACCTGACCGTTTGTGCTGAGGTTGGACATGACGGGTATTGGGACGTTGAACGCCCTGAGACGGATGTGTCGGCAATCAATGAGGGTCTACAGCTTGCCTTGGATAAGCTCGGACTAGATGTCATCATTAATGCCATGCTCACACAAGATATGGAATCCACTGAACAGGTTGTTTTCTGGGAGCTAGGCTAATGAACATTGATTGGACCAAGTAGCAGACAATTAGGCGAGCGTACGATGGAAGATGGGGACATTCCTTACCGGGGTTCTTTTGGGTAGAAGAGAACGGGGTCATCATGTGTGACCCCAAATACACACTCATTGACTTCGAGACAGAGTAGGAGCTTACTGAAGACGAAGTGAAGTCACTGGAATATGCAGAAGGCATTGTCAAGGATGGTGTCTTTTATGTGGGCTCAGCAAGAATTGAAGGAGAATACTACAATGCAGACTGATTACTCGGAGATTTGTTAAATGACATTCACCCCCCGCCTCTACCAGTCCCGAGTATTGGAAGGGCTAGCAAACTCTAAGACGCCTTTCACGGGACTGGTAGGGGCTGGCCTCGGAACAGGCAAGACCGCTGTGTCGGTGTGGAATGCCATGAACGCATTCGGGGATACAATCAAGGATCAAATCATCCTCGTGGTTGCCCCTGTCCGCACTGAATCAGGATGGCGCAAGCACTGGAAAAAGCTCGCAGGTCTCGACATGGTCACCCTGTCAGGGAAGAAAACTAAGGCTGCCCAGCGAGTATGGGACAACCTTGAAGCCCACAAACCAGGCGTCTACTTTATTACCTGGGAGCTAATGCGCTCACGTAACAAGGAAAAGCGCTGGGACGGTAAGGCTAAGAAGATGATCTACAAAGCTATGAGCAAGCCATTCTACGGTGTTGAGTTCGCCATGCTCATTGCCGACGAATGGCACCGCGCGTGCAACCATTCTTCCCTGAACTTCGCTGTCGCACGAAACATTCAAGCCAAGTACCGGCTCGCCTTGAGTGCGACACCAGCGGGGAATAAGCCCTGTAATATCTGGGCGGCCCTCAAGTTCCTATGGCCTAACCACTACGGTGGCTACTGGGACTTCTGTGCCAAGTTTTTCACGGAAGAGTTCAATGCCTTTAGCTCTTTCGGGAAGACTTATACGAGCGAGAAGCATCCTGGTATGGTGCGCCGTGGTGCACCCTCGTACCATGAGGTGTCTCAGGCTGAGGCAAACCCAGAGCTACCCGGCGTGATTATTCACCGTGTCGAAGTGGAATTGTCTCGCACGCAACGCAAGCTGTACAACGACCTGGAAGAAAAGGCGTTGACATTCCTGGGAGATAAACCACTTGCGTTGGGTATTCCCATGGAGCTTGACCTGAGGCTTCGACAGATGACACTGGGAGTGCCCTCATTTAACGAGGACGGGACTGTCGATTACCACGAGGATTGTAAGTCCTCAAAGCTAGACGCGATGATGGATGTCTTTGCTGATCTTCCTGAGGATGAACCTGTCGTTGTGTGGGTACACTCCCAGAAGTTCATCAAGGCAGTGTTGCACCGTCTGCGCAAGGCTGGTATCTCGTGCATTGAGGTGTCTGGTAAGTCCCGTGGTGACTTCCACGCCATGATTGACGGGACAGTCCGTGCCATTGTCGCTCAGCATGAGGCTATGAGTGAGGGTGTCGATGGGCTCCAAGACGTGTGTCATACGGAAATTTGGCTGAGCCAGTCGAACAGCTTGGTCATTAACGAACAGGCGACGGGACGCCTTAATCGACAGGGGCAAAAGACGGCTGTCAACCGTTTCCTGATTCAAGCTATCGACACGGTGGATGACCGTGTGCTTGGGCGCTTGCAGGAACGGTTCGACAGACTGAAGGCCAGCGGCCTGATCTAGGAAAGAAACAACAACAACCGAAAGGGAACTACTATGCACGACTACTACCGTGATTGTACTAACGACATAAAAGCCTGTTACAACGAACGCAAGCGCCACTCGTTCATTGCTACCATGTTCTGTATTGCTCTTACCGTGACGGGCCTCTGGTTCCCGTCGTGGCACATGTACATCGTGATTGCTTGTGCCATCTACCTTGCAGCTATGGTAGCAATCTTCCCTCTGATTATGATTCTGTTCGTCCTCGTTTGGACACTCACCCGCTTTATGATGAAGGGAGAAAACTGACATGCAGATTGTAGAGTGCAATCACAAAACGGTCGCTAAGCTTCTGAAGAAGAGCGTGGAAAAGTTCTGGCTAGACAACAGCAGGGACGCATATATTCAGTTCACCGATGGAAGTGTCGTCTGCGTTCATGTGCTTGATTACAAGTGGGAGTCCCATGTGGCATTGGATGGTCGGAAAGAAACTGAAGCCGCTAACAAAGGGACCTCATTCAACGACAGCCAGGATGTTCACCTGTGGTATGGCCCGCAGGGTGATGAACACCTGTTCACAGTACGAACAGTGACAATCGACTTCGGTGCTGTCAGGTACTACATTAGCGACAAGATTCAGTCCCCAATTCGACACTATGCCCCGATTGTTGAATTTCATTATTACGAAAAGGGAGAGTCATGGGAGTAAGCATCAAGGAAATCTATAGCCCCATCCTTGGCTACGGTTGGGAGGATTTGCCGTCTGACTACATCAGGCGGAGGTATCTTCCTGTCGAAGATGGCGTTGTCATCACTGCGAGTGGGGCAAAACTTGGGACAGCTTTCCTAGCAAACGGAGAGCTTCGTCTGATCAGCACATCTGCCACAGTGTGTGCACAGTGGTGGACGGGTGACAACGAGATGGCTGTCGTTGATCCTTTCAACAACCAGGTCTTCACCGTGCCGACACTGACTGACCTGAAGTGCAACGCACGCGAGCTGGTGTCGAAGAACATTGACCTCGACGCCGCAAAGCCTCTTGACCTGTCACTCATGTGGGTGGATCATGACCGAAACGAGGTAGGGTTCTACAGGGATGACTTCCCTGAGAACATTTGTCCCTACTCGGCACGGCTGAGTGGAATGAGTTTGCTTGCGCTTAAGGAGGATGAAGACGGCAACATGGTCGTTCTGAAGACTTCTGCACTTGCAAGGCTCATGCGTTATATGGGTGGAAACACTCTTGCGTTCCTTGATTACAAGTGGTCACGAGTCCCGAAGATCATTGACCCCCGTCTGGGAGTCACCGACTTCGGATACAAGGTTCTCGGATGGGCAGCTACTATGTCACCGGAGCATAGGGAGATTCTTTCCAAGTGAGAGAGTACATTAAGGCAGCGCGGGACGAGGCTAAGAAGTCTCGTTGTGACCGTGCGCATGTCGGGTGTGTGATCGTTGACCGTGCGACCGGCCAGGTGGTGTCGAGTGCTTTTAACGAGACGCCACCTGCCCTTGAGCCGTGCGACACAGGGGGTCACTGCATTGTTGATGGCCACTGCGTCAACACTGTGCACGCGGAACGGGGTGCCATCCGGAAGATGGCAGAACATGGGAGTGAATACACTTTATACGTGACTCACTATCCTTGCCGAGGATGCGCGCACCTCATCTCAGCATGCCCTGAGATTGTGGAGGTTGTCTACCTCGGGGACTACAACAACTCTAGTGAGGCAACTGCTCTCCTCATAGGCCTGTCGAAGGGTGTCCATCGTGCTGAAGAATAAGCTAGTTATCCAGGTTCCAGTAGGGTTCATGTTTACCTCTGTCGAACAGGACAAAATTCGTAAGACAAAGTGGGAGGTTAATACTGGCTCGGATCAGATCATGCGCCACGCTTCGTGTGTCCCGTTGTTTGGGACACGGGAGCTGTGGAAGGTTGTTGATGAAGGCGACTTTCTGGTTTTCATTAAATCGCCTCTAGATGACCTGCATCAATTTGCGTGGAACCTATACGTCATGAAGGAAGAGCAGTACAAGGAGTGGGCTTCTCATGAGTGACATCTACGATCAGCTGATTCGGGAACTGTCGAAGCCCTCGCCGCGTGACAGGCAACGTAAGGTAGGGCCGTCTGAGTTGGGAGACCTCTGTGAGCGCTGTCTTGCAGAGAAGCTGCTTGGCATCCACGAGGATGAGAACAACCACCCCCTCGCGCCGATGATCGGCACGGCCTTCCACCTCTACCTAGAGAATGTCATTGGCCTAAAGGGTTACCTCAAGGAGACTAAGGTAACTGTCGGCACCATCAATGGGTACGGAGACATCTCTGGTACCTGTGATGGCTTCGACGTGGCGACAGGGCATGTCGTTGACTACAAGGTTCTGTCGAAAAAGAAGATCAAGGGCTTCTCGTCAGCAACCTTCTTCAATGAACGTCGGGAGCCAGAGTTCTACTCGGACTCTCGCACTGAGCTTCAGCTCAAGAAGTACTACTATCAAATGATGCTGTACGGTTTGGGCATGGAGAACGCTGGTTACGAGGTGAACTACTGCTCGCTTGTCCTCTTCCCGAGGGACTGCACCATTGAAAGTGTGTTACAGGCTAGTCATGAGCTATGCTTCAAGTACGACAGGGCAGCAGCTCATGCCGTCCTCGAACGAGCCAGCCAAATCTTCCAGTGGGCCGATGAAAATCGGGACAACATTAGGGAACTCGACAGCCATCTCGGCTGTTACTACTGCGCTTTTAAGCGGTAGAGAAGAAAGGAGAAACATGGGAAAGTTTGATAGCTTCCTGACAGGCCTCGACATTGAGGTTTCAGACCCCCGCAAGGATGTTCCTAAGCTGAAGGTTCTACTCTATGGGCCTTCAGGTACGGGGAAGACTTCGTTTGCTTCGACAGCCAGCACTGTCGAAGAGCTTAGTCCCGTCCTGTACGTTGACTTGGAGCGGGGCACTGCGCCCGCTGCTAAGTATGGCGACTTGGACAACATGCTCGTTGTGCAGCCCGCGACATACAAGGAGTTCGCAGACCTGCTCGTCAGGATTGGTGAGGCCAAGGATAAGCCCTTCAAGACGGTTATTATCGACACGGTTGACCGACTTCAGGAACTTGTTAAACTCCACTTCTCAGCAATCAATCCGAAGGATACCTTTGCGATGTGGGCGGCGGCATACGACAAGGTACTGGACCTTGTGAACATGATCGCCTTCGATATGTCTCTGAATATCCTCTGTATCACCCACGAGTCACGAGAAATTGTGGAGACGGAACGCCTCTCCCAGATCGCGCCTGACTTCGAAGGTAAGAAGAGCTTCAAGAAGCTTCCTTCCATCTTCGACCTGATTGGTCGTATGACGTGGGAGGATGTGGGAGACAATGAGGAAGAGAACCTTGTTGTCGTCCTGAACGTCAAGTCGGCGTCTAGTATCCTGACTAAGACACGCTTCGACAACATGCCACCGATGATTGGAAACCCAAGCATGTCGAAGATTATGCACTGGGTTCATGAGCATTACGATACGGAGGCGAAGGATGGCGATTGAGTACCTGTCGATCACTGACGTGATTGAAAAAACGAGTGTCAAACGTACGACAATCTTGTATCGTATCCATGAGGACGCTAAGGGGTTCCCACAGCCCGATGCTATCATTCGACACAACAAGCTAGTCACCTACGGGTGGCTGCCTGAAACTATCAACAACTACATGAAGGAGAACAACAATGATTGATTTCGATGCACTGATGAGCCTGGACGTTGCCGAGTCCATGTCTTTCGAACCTCTGCCCAAGGGCCAGTACAAGGTGACCGTTGATGCCTGTGAGCTGGGAGAGTCCAAGAAGGGCAACCCTATGTACACGGTCGATTTCGTGGTCACAGAAGGCGAGCACGCGGCGCGCCAGATTCGTTACTGGCTGGTCTTGGTCACCAAGAATGGTCTGCACTGGGACCTGCCCAAGTTCTGCACTGCGTCGGGTAATCCCTGGCCTACCGAGCGCACGGAACGCACCACCGACTACTACTACCAGGTTGCTCTCGATATTGTTGGCAAGACGGCGACGATCACCGTTGATGTCGAGGAGTCTGAGTACAACGGTGCGACCCGCGAGCGCAACAATATCAAGAAGGTCGAATGGGACGATGTGAAGCCGAAGAAGTCTAAGGCTTCCAAGATCGAACTCTGACCATCAACTAACTAGGCGGTGGCCCCGCCTTACAATAGGTAGACACGAAAGGAGAGCAATGGACATCAAAGAGTTTTTTCAGGCAGTCTTCCCAGACAGTGAAGGCTGGACTCCCATCATCCTTAAAGGCCCTATGGGTGGGCTCACAAACTTCCGCTGGTTCAATCTGCCCGCACAACTCGACAAGATGGTGGCTTACACCAAGGCACATGCTGACCTTGATGTGTACTACTCGCCTTTCCTGTACACGAAGCCCCCGGCCCTGTCGAACACCCGCCACGCGGCCAAGGATAATGTCATCAAGGCGACGTGCGTATGGTCAGATGGGGATGACTGCCCTATTGACAAGCTGAGGATTCAGCCTTCCATCCTTGTTCAGACCAGTGAGAAGCACTGGCAGGGATACTGGCTGCTCGACGACGCCAAGGACCTGTCGAACGACATGCTGGAAGCACTCTCGCGAGCGCTCTATGAGGATCACCGCAACGACGGCATGGATCGTGGCTGGCCCCTGTCGAAGAAGCTTAGGGTCCCGTTCACGCACAACTGCAAGCGAGTGGACCCGTGGGAAATCACACTCACGGTCAATAACGAGCCGATCACTGCTGCTGAGTTCGCAGCAGAGTACCCGCCCGTCGAGCGAATGGGTATCGAGGAAGAAGACTTCCCCACTGACATCCCCACCATGTACGAAGTCCTCGGCATGGTCAACCGCTCGTACATTACAGACCTTGCGACGGATGACATGTTCATTGACGAGGAAGACCGCTCCTCGAAAATGTATCACCTCGAATGTGCACTCTGGGAGGAAGGCTGCTCGATTGTCGAAGCCTTCGCTGTCGTGCGCGGGACGGAGTTCAACAAGTTCGCTATGGACGGGAGAGGCGACGGCTACCTGTGGAAGCAGATCAACCGGGATCATGCCCGATGGAAGGCACAGCACAATGGGCCATCTGAGAAGGAGCTGGAAGCTACTACCAAGGCCGGCTCCTCGTATCTTCTAAGTGAAGCACGGGAGCTAACCCTTCAGAATGTGAACTTCCTGCATGAGAACGAGCAGGAACCAATGGGTCTCTTTGTCGATCAGTTCGCCGTGTGGGCTGCAACGAAGTCAGCAATGGCACCCAAGCAATTCCACTATGCGGGCGCTCTCGCCATCCTCTCCTCAGTGTTTGCGAAGTATGCTTTCCTCCCCATCAACGTCCAGCGAATGCCATTGAACCTATACTTCCTGGTACTGGGACGCACCACCCAGTCCCGCAAGTCAACATCACTACGCCTCGCAGAAGGCATTATGCGGGACGTTGCTATCGGTGTTGGTAAGGGAACAGACTCCTACATTGCACCTGAAGATTCGACAGGTGAGGCCCTGTCGGCATACCTTCGTACCAAGCCGAAGGAGTCTGGCATGTACGCAATCGACGAGGTGCAGGACTTTTTCGCACACGCTGGACAAAGAGGCAGCTACATGTCCTCCATGATGCCCTTCCTCACCAAGAGCTACGACGGGTATATCCCCGCTGTCGCACGTAAAGACAAAGGCGGCAAGGTCGCGTACCAGACAGCGACACCGTACTACATGACGTTCTACGGGACAGGTATCCTTGACCAGTCCGCGAAGCACCTGACGAAAGAACGAGTTGAGTCTGGCTTTACGCCGCGCTGCCTTGTTGTTGTCGATGAACGGGACCACTACATTACGTCCTCACAGGACGTGAAGCTGGTTGCTGTTAATCCTTCGACAGGCAAGATTGCCGACAAGCAGCGTGACTTCATGCTGTCGAACCTTATCAGGGCAACTACTAAGTTCGACACGCACTTCAGCGCACGCCAGGCCAGGTCTCTAGCACACGAGGAAGTCCGTATCCCTGTCGAGTTTGAGCCGGGCGTGTTTGAGCGGTGGATCGAGTTCTCTGAGGAAGCCAAAGTGATGGCTGCACAACATGTCCTAAGTAGCCGTGAGCTGTTCCCTGGCACCGAGCGTATGACGTTCTCTGTCTTGCGTATCGCTGCCCTGCTTGCCATGTACAACGGCCCTAATGCTCATGGCGGTGTCGTTGTCACGATGCGACACATGCTCAAGGCCATTGCCTTAGCATCCATCTGGATGTCGTCGAACGAGGTGTTTATTCACCACGTCAAGAACTCCAACTTCAGCAACAAGGTGGATAAGTTCATCAGCTTCATTGCTCGTTCGGAGAATGGTCTCGTGCCGATCCCGAAGATTCTTCTGAAGTTCCAGTCTGAAATCAACGGAATGAAGGAGCTGAAAGAAATCATCACGTATGCTCAGGCGCGTGGTGTCGTCCAGGAAGTTATTCAAGGGAAAAAGAATAGTGATCGTTTCATCAAATACATAGGAGGCCAGGTATGAAGATTCTGACTAACAGCGTAGACAAGCTCCCTGTGCTTGTCACAGTTCTGCTAAAGAGGGCTAGGGCTGTCTCAGGCCTTCCTGCTGGCACACCTATCGAAGTCGTTGATGATCCCAAAGCCAAGGACATCGCAATCACTCTCGGCACTGTGAAGGGCTATAAGGGCGACGCATACAAGACGCTCTCGCCTAAGCAGATCGTCACCAACCCACAAGCAATCCTGTTCCTTGCTCAGGCGCTTCAGTACGGCTACCTTGGCCCTATCGATCCTGGCCTGGAACTCGGTAAGGACTGGGTGATCTGGGAGGGCCAGGACATCTCCTTCAAGAAGGGGAGCGTCATTGCCCTCGACATCGAGTCCGCTGGTGACATCGATAACGACACATTCGCGGCTGGTCGCATCCTATCAATTGCCTTGTGGAATGGAAAGTTCGGTGTGGTGATCCCTGAGGAGCTTGCTGAGACCCCCGAGTCTACTGAGCTGATTGAGCGCCTGTGTCGGGACTGCATTGTCGTCTGTCATAATGGCACGTTCGACATGCCCTACCTGTCGAAGCGTCTCGGCATCAATGTGTATCACCATGAGGACACGCTGCTCATGCACTTCGTGCTCGACAACCTAGCAGGTGAGCATGGCCTGAAGCCTCTGGCTCGTCGCTGGTTGCGTGCTGCTGATTGGGACTCGGATGCGAAGTCCTACTTGAAGCATGGTGCATACTTCGAGAACATCCCTCGTGAAAAGCTCTACAAGTACAACCTTTTCGACACGGTGTACACCTACAAGCTTTACGAGTACTTCGAGCAGCTACTAAAGAACAGTGGAAAGTACGACTATTACCGCTATCGTATGCGTGTGACCCGTGTGCTGCACGACGTGCAGATGAACGGTGTTGCAGTCTCACTCGATGCTCTCGATGAGCTGGAAGAGAAGTACAAGCAGCAGTGTGAAGAGTATCTTGCAGTGCTGCGCAGTATCGCGGGTGAAGACTTCAACCCTCAGTCGCCTAAGCAGATAGCCGAGTACTTTGCATCTAAGGGTGTGTCGTCCCCGTCGTTCGACTCGGATCACTTGAAGAAGCTGAAGCGTGAAGGCAAGGAGACTGAGTTCATTGACGCCCTCCTTGCTTATCGTTATGCGGCTAAGGTGATTGGGTCGTTCATTGCCAACGTGCGCTGTAAGGTTGGCGAGGACGGGCGTATCCACCCCTACTACCTTCCGCATGGTGCGAAGACTGGGCGCCTGTCCGCTAGGGGGCCGGCGATTCAGACGATGGGGCGCGACAGTGGCATTAAGCGCGCCCTTGTCGCCGAGCCCGGCCACAAGATCATCTCGTGTGACTACTCTCAGGCTGAGCTTCGTACTGTCGCTGAGATTGCGAGTGACGAGGCCATGATCGCAGCCTTCCAGCCTGGTGCGCCTGACTTCTTCGATGATCTGATGACGAAGATTTGGCCAGAAGAGTTCCCTTCGATTGAGGTCTACGAGGAGTTCAAACACGAACATCCAAAGACCGCGAAGAACCGACGTGCACTAGTAAAGAGTGTGGTGTATGGACTTGGGTACGGACGAGGCACCAAAGCCATTGCGACAGCCCTCGAACAGCCCCTCGAACAAGCACAACATGTTGTCGATCAGTACCTCGGGGCATACCCCGGATTACGTGATTGGCAGACACGCGTTCGACACAGCGTCGGACGGAAGGAAGAGGACGCTGAGAGGCGTACCAAGTTCGGCATGATGTACAACCCTCTCTATGTCCCAGATTCCCACTACGCCTCGACACAGAATGAAGCCTTGGCCTTTGTTCCACAGTCCACTGCAAACGACATCTGCCTCAACGCAGCAATCAAGATCAACGAACAGGTAGGGCAATATGGTGCCAAGCTGATTGGTCTTGTCCACGACGCAACCTATGTCGAATGCCCTGAAGAAACTGTCGAAGAATGCTCACGCATGATGGAGCGCGAAATGTCTAAGGCAGCGACACTCGTCTTCAACCGCGTGCCCTTCGTGGCAGAAGCAGAAGTTGGCAATAATTGGGAGGAAGTATGATCGACATCCACGCCTACGAGCAAGCCCCCTGTGTTGGAGTACCTGTCGAGCTTTTCTTTGACTCAGGCTTCTACTATCAGGACTTAAAGGTCTGCTGCTCACAGTGCCCCATCAAAGAACTGTGTCTTCAAGACTGTCTTGCACTCGAAGACGTACCTATCGATGGCAAACGTTACCGGTCGGGGGTCTTCGGTGGAACGACACCAGCTGACAGAAACAGACTGTGCGAGACGAAGTATGAAATTCTGAACGATAATTGGGAGAATAAAAATGAAAATCGTCATCGCGATTGATCCCGGCGTTAACACTGGCATTGTTGTTGCCCGTGTCGAAGAGGAGGTGGAGATTCTGCACTTCGATCAGTTCATCTGCGCAACTCACGTGGAGACAGCACACCGTATCAAGCAGGTCCTCGACACCTACCCTGATGCCGTGATCGTTGCTGAGCAGTTCGACCTGCGGCCTGGCAACAAGTTTAGTGCTGACCTCACTCCTGTGAAGGTGAACGCTATCCTTGACTGGCTTGTCGGGGATATCCTCTACCAGACTCCAGCTCAAGCCAAGGGCCTCGTGAAGGACGCTGTACTGAAGAACCTGGGTTGGTGGCTCACCGGCAAGGATGTCGGCTACAAGGATGCGAATGACGTACGCGACGCGTTCCGACACCTGGTGTACTACCTCGTACACGAGATGCACCATAAGTGGACACTCGACAACGGGTGGCCTAGATAAAGAAAACCCCCTGACTAGGAAAGGAGAACTAGTCAGGGGGTTTTCTTGTACCCTATCCACCTGCAGCATTCACACAGAATCTGTTGAATAACCGTCGCTGCTTAGTATAGCATACTCATCCGATCTTTGATGCCCCGATACACAGGCCGCCCCAACCGATGTTGTTCACGGGGCTGCAGCTAATCTTCACCTGCACTGGGACGCTACGAGGGCCGGACGCGTAGTATGCCATCGTCGCCATACGGAACGACAGCACGCCTTCAGAGTGATTGTAGGTGTTCGTCGTGCCGACGTTGTAGAAGACACCATCACCGATGGCTTGGAAGACATCGACGTTCGTGTCCTTGGAGCTGTCGTTGTTATCCAGCGTAATACAATTGGAGAACAGCCACAGGCCCTGGCTAGGGATCGACACGTTACGGCTGATGATGGCACCTGCACCGTGCTGAGTGTAGCGGTACCACTTCGAAAAAGCCTCATTGTCGTTGATGTACTTAATCTCGGGAGCGCCGCCCCAAATCTTCTTCACGCCGGTGTTCGTCGCAAGGTACATCTCGTTGATGTCGGAGCGGTATATGAGCACGTCGTAGGCGCCGACAGAGGCCTTGTTGATAACGGCAAGCTTGTCGCGCTGGTCGTTATTATTCTTGGCGATGAGGACACGGTTCTGTTGGAGACCTTTAATGACATCCGACACCGTGTTAAAGCCCAGATTCATGAAGGCGGGCCAGGATTGCACAATGTCTGAGTCGGAATAGGTCCAAATTCCTTGAGGGTTGACTGGCATGTTAGTACCTCACTCCTGCGATTTGCAGGGATAGTAGTGCTGTCGAATCCCAGTTGTATACCCATTCTGGATGCACACTGGAATTACTCATGTTCACAACCACGATACCATCCTTGTAGTGCTCGTAATCAACGACAGTGTTGTAGTTGATGTGGGCGACCATCATGGCTCGGCCTTCGTCCCCTGTCGGCTCGTACGATAGGAAGCACCGCAGGTAGCGGGTGTCCTGCGCCCTAGCGCCGCGTACGCCGACACTGACATCGACGGGGTACTTGAAGCCGCTGTAGAGTTTGAGGCTCAAGGGGATACGGAGGTATCCGGAGATGGCTAGTTGCATGAACAGGCCGGAGTCTGCCCAGGGGATGGAGCGGTACCAGATGTCTTCGTCGACGCCGACGCCTCGTCCTCGGCCGGGGGAGGAGATGCCGACTTCGTCGTAGAAGGGTTTGGCGACGCCGTTAGTGGCGCGTTCTGATACGAGGGAGGTGACGCTTTGTGCTGCGTTGTTGGCTGTTGAGCGGATCAGCATGAGGTCGTTTTCTACTGATGCCAGGCGTTTGTTGATGTCGTTGCCCCATGGTTGTGATGGGGCGGGGAGGTTGTGTTTCATGCCCTTAGTATATCAGTATGGTGAGAGTCACTTTCTAATAGGTTGCATTCACGCACGGGACTCGTGTACTCTTATTCATGTCAGAAGGAAACGACAGAAAGGAAATCCAATGACACCCAAGTACCTCGGCATCACCGCCTTCGCTAAGCATGTTGGCCTCACGGACAGCACGATCCAAAGCTACTTCCTCAAGAACATGCTGCCCACCCCCGAGATCTTCTACGTTACCGGCAAGGGTGAACGCCCCGGCTGGCACATCGACACTATCGAGCACTGGATGAACAACCGCCCCGGCCCCGGTCGCCGCTACGCTTCCATGAAACGCCACCCTAGCAACAACTCTACGAAGCAGAACAACTAATGAACGACATCACCATCTTCAACCACCTCGGCAACAACATCCGCGTCATGACAGACGAACAAGGCGAACCCTGGTTTGTCCTTAAAGACATCTGCGATGCCCTCGACCTCGGAAATAACCGAGAAGTAGCACGCCGCCTCGATGAGGATGGGGTCAGTACTACTGACGTCACCGACAACCTAGGGCGCAACCAAAAGACAAACGTCGTCACAGAGGCGGGCCTCTACGAGGTCATCTTCATGTCCCGCAAGCCTGAAGCCAAGGCGTTCAAGCGTTGGGTCACCAGCGAAGTCCTGCCTTCAATTCGCAAGCATGGCATGTACGCCACACCTGCCACCATCGAAGAGATGATTGCCAATCCCGACATCATCATCCAGCTGGCGACCACCCTCAAAGAAGAACGAGCAGCACGCGCCAAGGCCGAAGCAGAAGTCGAAGCCCAGCGCCCTGTCGCTGCCCTCGGCAGGGCCATCGAAACGGCAGAAGGAGACCTCACACCCAGTGCCTTCGGAAAGATCCTGTCGAAGGCCATCCCCACCATGGGACCCAACAAGTTCTGCCGCTGGCTCCTCGACAACAACTTCGCGTTCCGCAACGGCCAGGGCAAGATCATCCCCATGCAGGACGCAGTCAACCGAGGAATCCTCATCCTCACCGAACGCATCGACAAGGCCAGTAAGGTGAGGCCACAACTTCTCGTCACACCCACAGGACAGGCCTACTTTGCAGGAGTCCTAGGCGCATAACACACAAGGAAGGGGCAACACCGGCTGTGGTGTTGCCCCTTCCTTCTTGTCTTAAACAGACTGAGCCTCACGATGCTCAAAGCCTCGAAGCGTCAACTGCCCAAGAGTAATCCCCGGCGGTGTCGGAAGATCAGCAACCCGAGGCATATCAAACAGGTAAGCCAAATCCCACACCGACGTATACGGCTCAGCGCTCACGCTCGCGCCCGACTCGCCATACTCGACAGAACCGATCTGCCACACAGCCCTGTCGAACACAGCACACGTCCCCGCCATACGGCCAAACACCTGAGGCTTATCCGTCACAGGCTTATTCGCCGTAAACGCCAACAAGTCATCCATGATCTTCTTCATCGTCGTACCCTCAGGCCACTTCTCAGTAGCCTTCTCAGGCAACGGCGCATCCGTAAAAGCAGTCACATCAGCTGCAGTCACAGGCTCCCGCTCGAAGTCATACGTAACATCCGTATACGCCTCATTCAACGGGGTCATACCAGACCACTCAAGACTCGTCTTAGTCCCCAAAGCAGACTGAGCAGCATACATACACGCCGCATACGCCTTATCCACCGTGTCGATATAAGGGCTACTGATCTTCAACGGATCAGTCTTACGAGGATAACCCGTATAGAACGTGACGGTCTTCTCGACATAAGGATAACCCTCACCACAAATACGCAAGAAAGAGTAATCGTTCTGACCATCGGATTCAGCCAACCGATACGGCGCAAGCCGCTTATTCAGCATGCCCGTCACAGTCACCTTAATCTGATTCGGCTCATCCCCTACTTCGACAAACACGCTGCCACCCTCAGCGTTCCATTGCGCAGGGACAATCGGCTTATTGTCTTTGCCGACAACCACATAGTAGCTTTTACCAAACTCCTTCGGACCAGGAACGACACCTGACTTCCCAAAATACACAGAGCGAGCACCACTAGGATAGTCATACGGCATGACACAAACAGGCTGCGACGTAATACTCTTCACGTGAACAGGAACCTCAAGAACAAATTCCTTCGTCTCACCAGCATCGACAGAAAGCACCTCAAGGTCCCTTAAAGCCTCCAGATAAGACTTATTCGGGTCGTAGTTTGGGTACAGCACAATAGTGGGCGCCGGCATATTCTTAGCATAAGGATTGAAAACAGGCTTCCCATCAACCCAATAAGCAGCTTCGGAATTACCCCCATTAAACAGATCATAAAGAGTAGACTCACGATACGTACACTCAATACTCGACACAGGCTCAGACTGTTCATACGAAATCTTATAGTCAGACGTGTAACCCTGAAGACGAGTCAACACCGTATGATTCTTAAACACCACAACCGTGTCGTACACCCACGTGATCTGAAGATCATTAGCCGACAGCCACGACTTCAATACAGACCACAGATTGCCTTTACCACCAGCAAAATCATAGATATGATCAAAAGTAGAATTAGCGATAGCAAAGAAACCACCGGCGACAGAGCTAGGGTGGAAATTCTGTACGTATATCTTCGGAGCATCAACGACACCAGCGGTCTTAAAGAACTTCGTAATAATAGCCTTTAGCTCCGTATAGACCATAGGCTCAATCACCGCCTCAATATCCAGCAGATAAAAAGGATCATTCAACGTCATAGACCAAACCCAAGGCCCTGTCGTCAAAGCGCGCGCAACAGCATGAGTACGCCCAAAACGCAAGTCACTCAGCACGACATCCTTGTTCACAACAAGGGCAGGCTCAATGCCTCCAGTACCCTCCAACGAGTACTCAGAGAAGCCACCAGACGCCTGATCACGATCCAGTGACACGCCATCCTCCTGCACAGACCAGTTCGTGAGTTGGCCAGCAGGGACCCCAAAGACACGCATTACCATGAGTAGCACTCCTCCAAAGAAACCGAAGCAGAAAAATGGCCACGAGCATTATTAACCGTCACAAGACGCGCAGACCCAGGAACAACCTTCATATTCCCACCACCAGCCGGATACGAGAACTCGTATTCAGGAGGACCAGCCAGTATCTGGGCAGTATCATACGACGTAATACGAAGACCACACCACGACAACTGGCCATCCTGGCCAGGGCGCATCGTAATCTCCCACAAGCCCTCACTCATACTGAAAACCTGATTCTTCAGCCTCGTAATAACCGTGCCAGGTGTGCCGCCATCAACACGACTAATCGTCCACCTAAACGGCTGCTTACCATCCTCATAGCCCGATGCAAAAAACGTCCCATAATAACCCTCAGGAACAACGACACGCTCCGTATACGTGCCAACCTTGCTCAACGCCAAAGACGCCTGACGAGCATTCAACTTACTGTACACATGACCCATCTGATTATTAACAGCAAAAGAATCAGGCTTATACACAACCGTAGGGTGCTGAGACTTCTCATCAATATCATCCGACACAAACAAAGCCTGCTTACCCCAATCGTTATACGCGAACGGAGTACCAGCATGAACATGCAAATAAGGCAAACCCATCAAAGGCGACAACATGTTATTGAACGAGAACGGATCAGCATACGACACCCACTCATCCCCGCGATTCAAAAACAAACGACGAAACAACTCAGCCTGATCACGATTCAAATACGACCAATTCAACTCATACTTCCGATGACCATACACAGAACCATTAATCGACGCAAAACCATTCAGCAACGTCGTCGAATCACTACCGAACTGCACACTATCCGCTGTCGGAGACTCATCCGGAGCCGGAAACCATGACATAAGTTTCCCAACAGCGAAATAAACCTCACGAGTCGAACAACCCCTAGTAAACGCCACGGTTACCACTCCTCACATTATTGCTGTCAATGTTCTTACTAATAGCTCGGCCATTCAACATGACTGTCGTCGAAACAGCCCGGACAAGCTCATTAAACTGCGCTGGATTAATTGTAACAAGCCCATCACCAGCACCAGCGGAATAACCACCACCAGACATTACCGGCACCTGCATCGTGTTCAAGGCATTCATGAAGCCCTTACCATAGAAATCGACAGCAGGCTGCGAAATGACATACTCCCCACTACGTAGCTTGAACATCCCATGGCCATTAGTGCCCAGTAGATTATCGACAGAAGGGTTAGCCGGAGGACGACCAGGAAGCAAACCACCCCCGGCATAACCAGGAATGGGACCACCCATAAACCGACGACGAATCTGGCCAGCCTGACCTGCATAACGCGCAGCATCCGCCGCCTGGCCACGGGTCAAACCCTTGTTCATAGCATTACGAATGTACTCCATATACGTCATCAACTGATTCAACTGGTTATAAGCCTGAGTCGTATCAGCATTAACAGGAACAGTGACCTGATTGCCGTGAATCCCATCAATACCACCCTGTGTCGTACCAATAGTGCCCTGATCAGTCACGTTCTCCTTCACATCACGAGGAACCTGACCAATCGTCCCCGTTAAGCTGTCGAATGCGCCAGCAAGCTCAGTCACCTCACCCTGGTTATAACCAAGCTGAGTCACCTGATCAATAAACTGACGCTTCAGAGACTGCGTATACGCCTCGATCTCCTGTGTCGAATGACCAGCAGCAGCATAAGCCTCAATCAGACCAATCATCTGAGACTGCAACGACCGCAAAGCCTCACGGTTAGCAATAGCGGCCTCCGTGTACCCCTTCAACGCAAACTGGCCCGCCTGAAGAACCGACATCTCCTGACTATTCTCACCAATCTTCGTCTGAGACTCGTTAATCTTCTGCTTCGCCTCGTCGATATCAGTCTGAGTAGACTGCATCCGCTCCTCGTCGCCATACTTCACAGCAACCGCATGGAAGAACTCAGCATCATGCAACTCCTGCTGAGCCCTACGCATGTCCGACGCAAGCTTCTCATTCTCCTTACGAAGATTCTTGATCTTGCTCGTCGTATTCTCAACATCCTTGCGCAAAGAGTTAAGGCCCTTGTGGTAATTGTCCTGAGCCGTCGTCGAACGCCACCACGACTGCAACGCCTTGTCGAGCGCAGACTTCAACCTCGACAAGAAGTCCTCAAAAATCTCAGCGGCAGTCTTCGTCTCCTTACGAGCACGAGACGACGGTGAATGGCCGCCACCGCCACCACCAGAACGAGGCGAATGGCCACCCCCACCGCCACCACCAGACGAACGCTGAGGCTTCGCACGGAAATTCGCAGCACTGAATGCGCTCTTACCGGCATTCCGGTTAGCAAACGTAGGCAGACGAACCTTCGACTTCTGCCCAAGAGTAAACGAACCCTTGCCAGACAGAGACTTCGTGCCACCAATCTGTGACATGTAGCCCTGGATGGACTGCCAAATAGCCTGGACCTTACCCAAGAAACCCTGAGCCTGACTCACCGCGTTCGCCGCATTACCAACCATCTCATTCAACGACGCATCCGTGGCTGAATGGTCCACCGCACCCGACTGATACGGCTGGGCAATAATCGCCGCCATCGTGTCACGCTGAGCCTCGAACGCGCTCATGTCGAACCCCTGGGCCGACAGGTAGTCAATCGTGTCCTGAATCGACTGCTGAGCGTACTGGTACGCTTCCTCACCAGTTAGGCCCATTTCCTCGATACCAGCCGCAGCGGCGTTCCCCATAGCCTGGAAGTAATCACTAATGGCTGCAATGTTCGCCTGGCCCTCAGCAGAGTTCGGGTCCATCGACGTACCATTGGTCTGCATCGACTCATACACCTGTTGCAACGCACTGTCGAGAGCCGCCGCCGCATCCGTCGAAGAGAACATCTCATCAAGGACAGAACGAAGAACCTCACCAAGATCCTTGAACTCGTTCTTAGCGTCGCCAATCTTGAACGACGCCTCCTCTGAGCTGTCGCCAGCCTCACTCATCTCCTGGCCAAAGAGCTGAGCGTCGTTCAGAGCATCACGCATGGCGCCCCCGACGCCCTCGGTCTGGCTCTTCACCTCATTCAGAGCACTAATCTGCCCCTCAAACTGCGAAGCAATATCCGCACGCTTAGTCGCGTAGGAGGGAGACTCAGGATCGAGCTTAGCAATCAGCTCATTCTTGCGGGTCTCAAGCTGAGCAATGTACCCATCCACGTACGCGTCAGCAGCGGCTTTACCGCCGCCCTCAGCCTCCGACGTAGTTGCCAACTTAATATACTGCGCGTAAGAGAAGCCCATATCGACAAGCGCCTGCTTCACATCCTTCGACATGTTCTTAAACGAATCAGAACCCTGAATAGCGTCAGAAATCAGCGCCTGCGTGTGCTCACCGATCTTCAGCGTCGAATAGCCGAACGCCTCAGCCTGAGCATGTGTCGTCTGAACAACCTGGCCGGACTTATCCACGTAGTAACCAAGTGCCTCACCATTCGAGGTGAGAGTCTGGCCGTTCTGCTGGATCGTAGCGTTCAACTCAGCGAAAGAAGTCTGAGCACCAGAGCCAACTTCCTTCGTATCCTCAGCCAAGGCCTTCAGAATCGCCGACGAGCCACCGACAGCGGCCTTCATATTCTCAGCCTTCTCCGACGCCCCCGTAAACGAGTCACCAAGGTACGTCGCAGCAACCGACGCCGCAGTAATCGCGCCAGTAATAGCCAACCCCCACGGCCCGCCAAACATAGCCATCAAGCCAGAACCCACAGCAGACAGCTTCGACAAAGCACCGACAGCCTGACCAGCACCAGCAGCCACCTGAGCACCTGTCGAAACGGCCGACGCCGCCGCCTGAGCCTCCTTCGCAGCAGCCGCCTTACCTGCAGCCACAGCGACAGCCGAGTCCGACGCCGCAAGACGCTGATTAGCAGCAGCCGCAGCATTCGCCGTACCTGTATTCGCAGCCAAAGCACTGTCGTATGCGACAACACCATCCTGAGCCTGCTTCACGGCCTGCCACACTGCACCCCACGACAACGTTTGCTGACCTGTCGCCTGCATAACACGAGTCTGCATCTGCATGTAAGTCGCCGACATCGACACCAGCGCAGCCTTCATCGCCACCATACCCACGCGAGCAATCCCCACAGCAGTCAAAGCACCAACGAACGCCTGAATAGGTCTAGGCAACTGAGCGAAAGCATTCACAGCCAAAGTCGCCACAGTAACAATGGCCTTCATCGGCACCATGAAACTAGAGTTCATGGCCGCGCCCGCGTTCTGCAAAGCGTTCTGGAACTGCTGCAACTTCGCCGACATGGTGTCGGTGATAATCGACATCGAGTCATCAATGAACGATGTATTCTTTGACGCTCGCTCAGCCTCCTGCAACTGCTCCACATACAGCCCGACACTGTTCGACATACGCGACAGCAGCTCCACATCGCGCACGTTCTTAAAGCCCAAGTCCTTAATAGCCTGAGCCTTCTGCACCTTGTCCCCAATGCCCGCAAGGTTCTGCAAAATACCCTGGAACACCTTATTCGGATCATCACGCCACAGCTTCTGGAACTCAGCATCCGTCACGCCGACAGCCCGCGCATACGTGTGCATAGCGTCGCCGCCCTCAGCAGCAGCCGCGTTGATCGAGTTGAAGATACGCTGCAACGAACCGCGCGCCCACTCCTTCGGAATAGCGAGCGACGACAGCGTAGACGACAGGGCGAGAATCTGGTTCTGAGTAAAGCCAGCGCTCTTACCCTGGGCAGCGATACTCACCATCATGTTGGCAATCTCAGGCTCCGTCGCAACAGACTTCGCACCCAGATCAGCAACCTGATTCGCAAGAATCTTGTAGCCGTCCCCCGCGCCCTTGGAGGACTCCTGCAAGCCGCCCATCATCTGGCCGAAACGACCAAACGCTGTCGTTGCAGCCTCAACATCCATCTCCGTCACCGTCGAAAACTCAGCGACAGCCGTCGTAAAGTCCTTCAGGTCCTTCGTTGGAATGTTCATCTGCGCGCCCAGCGTGCCGATCTTCGCAAGATCAGCAAAAGGGGTCACAACCTTCTGCGTAGACAAATCCGTGTATGCCTTACGCAACTCATTCAAATCATTAGTCGTACCCTGGGCCGTGCGCTTCACGTCAGCGAATGCACGCTCCTGAGCAATACCAGCCTGCACAGCAGCCGACACCAGCGTGCCAAGGCCAGTCGTAATAGCCCCGTAATACACCGCCGTGTCGCGAGCAGCATAACGAACGTTCTCAATAGCCTGCTCGTTCGCACGCAACTGGGCCTTCGCTGCAGATGCATTAATGCGCATTGCCTGGCGCTCGCCAGAACCCTGCTCCTTAATCACAGCACGCTGCGTACGACCAGCCTCAGCCTCACGAGCAGCAGCAATACGCGCAGACGCAGCGACAGCAGCAGCCTCACGCTTCGCCTCAGCGCTAGCAGTCACGCCAGCAAGCTTCAGCTCGGCCTGCTGCAACTGTGTCGCAGCCTGGATTTCGGCAAGACGAGCAGCCTCGGCGCCTTTCGCTTTCACTAGGTTCCGCTCGTCCCGGCCCTTCTGACGCTGCAGCGGGATAACGTTGTCCTCATGCTTCACTGTTGCCTGCGCGCGAAGCTTCTCAGCCTGAGCCTCGGTCTTACGAGCCTGCGACTGGTTCAACGCGGCCTGCGCACGCTTCGCCTTATCCTCAGCAGTCGCCATAGCATTAGTCGCTGATGCGACATCACGCATCGCAGCAGCAGTATCCTTCAGCTTTTGAATGTGATCATTCGTCAGCTTATTGCTGGCCTGCATTTCGCGCACAAACCTACGGTACGCGGATACAGCCCTATCAACACCCGCCGCCAAGTCAACCTTCGTCATGCCGTCCCCGGCACGCGACACAGACGACAGGCCATCAGCAACAGACTTCAACGCTGTCGCCGTCTCACGCATGTTCTTGACCTTGGCACTATTAAGCTGCAGCGAATCAAGGACAGAGCCACCACGACCGGACGGGGCCTTCAATGCAGCAACAGCAGACTGCAAAGAGCCGATCTGCTTTTCCAGAGCACTAATATCCCGCGCAGCCTTTTCAGCCCCTGCAGAATTGACATCAATGTCAATCTTGATCGACTCGTCACTCATGTCTTAATCCTCTACATAGAATTGTCCCTGGTACCACTTCAATGATACCAGGGACAATTCTCACTTAACGAACTCCAATGCCTCCAAAGGAGAAGGCATTGGTTCCTTTGTGCCATCAGAATACTCGACAGTATCCATCACTGTGTAGGTGCTTTCACCGGGCCTTGAATCCCGCTGCTTCTCCCGATACGTCTCAAGCTCAGCACACGAATAGCACGTCGAATGCCCAACATGGAACTCAATGGATGAGTGCTCACTGCGCCCATACCACAAGGGTGTTCCGCATTTGTTACACAGGCTGTCGAGGTAATACTGATAGCCAGCACACAAAGCCAGATCAAGCGGCGTGTATTCAGTTTGAGGGACCGACTCGTAGTCCTTGTCGTCGCCAAACCACACAGGCAAGGTGCGAGCAAACATACCATGTGCACCAATAAACAGTGTTGGCGGCTTACCTTCAGCCCTCGCGGTCTTCAGAAGCAAGAGCACCCACTGATTCTCCTGCTTCGACAGTTCCGTCCCCACGAAACGTGGGGTCACTGATCGCCTCCGACACCATGACACCCAGCGTCTGAGCGTCATTCCACGTGGTGCAAATCTGCTGCCACAAGAACTCAGGAAGCGCGCCACGAAGCTCAGCAGCCTCTTCGTCCGACAGACCTTTCTGAGACTCACCAGTCGAGTTGTCAATGACTTCGACACAGGCGTGAGCAATGATGTACTCCATCAGTCGATCCTCGCGCTCGACTTCAAGAACAGTCTTCTCGTCAGCAGGCTTGTTCTTCGTTGAAAAGACAGGATCCGTCCACACGCGGCGCTTGAGGACCTGTAGCTCCTTGTTCGACAGCGCACGAAGACGAAGAGTGATCGTCTGCTTATGCAGCTCCTCAATCTTCTCGGCCAATTCGACACCGGGCGTGGTGTCAGCAATCGACCGAGAATAAGGCGCTTCTTGCAGTTGTGCAGTCTTTGCAATCTCCGTCAGCTCCACTAGCTTTTCAGCATCCTCAGTGTTCAATGGTACGTCGATGGCCTTTACAGTGGGCTTGATAGAAGAGATGATCTTAGACAGTTCAAAAGGCATGATGTCTACTCCAATCAGATATGAGAATACCCCTGTACCTCGGAGGTACAGGGGTATTCTATCAGGCCGCGATGGCCTTATTCAGTTCCATGTAGCCCTGAGGCAGGAATGGGACTGTGAACTGGATCGGCTTGTCGCCGTCTCCGAGTTCGTCCTTCGGGTTGTCTGCGACAACCTTGAACACGCTGATCTCCATGCCAGCCTCGACAGGAGTACCCTGTCGAAAGCCGATACGCTGAGCAAGGTAGCCCTCGTTCAGGCCATCAAGGACGCCCCGCTTGAAAAGCTGGAACGCCTTGTCGTAGACGCTCGTGTTACCCGCTGCCTTCTGACCGGATGCAATCGCCTCACGGAAGAACGTCAGAGAAGCCTCGTAGTTCGACACCGTGGGGGTCTTCGCGTTTCCGGAATCACAGATCGAACGGCTGTCATCCGTGTCGCTGTCGGTCGCACCCAGCGTCATGCCAGCCGCAATGGCACACGAAATGTCCACGGCCTTAGCCGAGGCGCCTGTGTAAGTGGCAACCTTAAAAAGGTCACCCACGTTGGTAACACTGTCAGCCGAAATCCACCAAACAGTGGTATTCGGAGAAAGCATCTTGGGCATAATCAGTCCTCCTGATCCGTCGTATTGTCAATATCAATGATATCATCCGCACCACAGCACTTAGGCTGTGTCATGGGCGTATCGTCATCAACAGGCTCATACATATCGGGCAATACCGACAGCATGTCCTTAGACTTCTCGCACACAATACCCGTGTGGATATTCCGTACTCGCATATCAATCCCCCCTATCCAGGTTCACGTAGAAACTCATATGGCGCTGATAAACAGTAGGCCGCAATGTCGAATCATGATCCGCCGTCGAACCGACAGAAGCCGCAGTGTTCACCCCATTCGACCCGTCAATCAACACAGCACCAATGAGCTTTTCCTTCACAACCGACACCAGCCGGTTGAGCATTTCCTTATTCTCAGCATAAACATCCACATAAAAAGGATGCTCATACACATCCTGAGTGTGTCCTGCCATCGACAGGTACGAGTTCAAGTAGCGGTTAATTTCCGCCCCACCGTGGTACACAATGTACAAAGGCTTCTTCACATCACGGGCAAAGGAATCAAAGACCTCAATATCACGAATCGACTTCAGCAACTCAAGACAGGCCTTGTCGAACTCAAGGGTACGATCCCTCACTTCAACCTCCCATAAAACTCTTCACGGAACACCTTCGTCACACGAGGCAGGTACTTCGCCGGAGTAATACCCTTACCCGCAGACTTCTTCGCCTTGGCACGCAAACCAGATCGCAAGTACCCTGTTGTCCTATTACCCTGAGTACCATTCTCCTGCCATGAGTAGTAGGGTTTCTCGCGCGCCCA
>ERZ773045.233-NODE-233-length-29869-cov-4.201281_pt1 | contig 29869 bp, 28 predicted proteins | sample MGYA00580635_ERZ773045 | MGnify/ENA primary metagenome ERZ773045 (study PRJEB29015, sample SAMEA2738115) | human oral metagenome | biome: human oral; feature: human-associated habitat; material: saliva | place: China | collected 2261 ...
AGAGCATCTGCCTTACAAGCAGAGGGTCACAGGTTCGAGCCCTGTAGGTCCCATTTACCAAACCAATGTATGTCGTGCCGATGTGGCTCAATGGCAGAGCAGCTGATTTGTAATCAGCAGGTTATCGGTTCGAGTCCGATCATCGGCTTTGGTATCAGACCAAACAATATGGGGGAATTCCCGAGTGGCCAAAGGGGACAGACTGTAAATCTGCTGGCACTGCCTTCAGTGGTTCGAATCCACTTTCCCCCACTCCACAGTTTCGACTGTGAACTTACAAATTGGTGTGGAGACACATCACATACTGTCGCGGGGTAGAGCAGTCCGGAAGCTCGTCGGGCTCATAACCCGGAGGTCGCAGGTTCAAATCCTGTCCCCGCAATCCATGCCTTGGTAGCTCAGTTGGTAGAGCGGAGGACTGAAAATCCTTATGTCACTGGTTCGATTCCGGTCCAAGGCATTTTTCTTTTATCTAAAAAGAGCAGGGCTCATGGTTTAGAAAAAGAAAGATGGGATACTAGCTCAGGTGGTAGAGCACTTGACTTTTAATCAAGTTGTCGCGGGTTCGAGTCCCGCGTATCTCAGTTATGAGAGCATGAGTCATCGCAGTCGCTGCGATGGCTTTTTTTGATACAAAATCGATTTGATATGGCGTAAGCGTAAATAGGGAGAAAACTGTGAATGTGAGCGAAGAAGAGAGAGTGCACGAAATCATGCGTCGCTTAAATGAGCACTTTGAGGACAAACCCATGGAATTTCTGACGGAGCGCGAGCCCTGGAAGCTTCTGTTCGCGACCATACTGAGTGCCCAATGCACAGATGCGCGCGTCAATCAGGTGACCAAGGAACTCTACCGAAAGTACCCGAGTGTCGAGGCAATTGCATCCGCAGGCATCGATGAACTGGAGCGCGAGATTTATACGACGGGTTTCTATCACAATAAGGCAAGAAATTTGCAGGCTTGTGCGAGGAGCTTGCTCACAAACTTCGGCGGAGAAGTGCCGGATGAGATGGAAGATCTATTGACCCTTCCCGGTGTCGGGAGAAAGACAGCAAGTCTGATTTTGGGAGAAATCTACGGAAAACCCTCGATTGTCGTGGACACACATGTGAAGCGCGTCTCAAGACGTCTCGGACTGGTTGTATCGAAGGATCCGACCAAGGTGGAGGCCGAGTTGAAAGCAGTGTTGCCGGAGTCCTATTGGATCCTATGGAACACCAGACTCATGGCGCTCGGAAGGACCTACTGTATGGCAAGAGGCGCAAATTGCCAGGCTTGTTACCTGACGGATCTCTGTCCGAAGGTGGATGTGAAGGAAGCGTAGTGTTTCACACGGACAATGCCGCAAGGGAATCAGGGCGAAGAAAAAGCAGAACAGTAAAGAAACAGACGAGCAGAGAATAGACAAGCAAATAACATACAGGCGGAAAAACAGACAAAGATAAGCAGAAAAACAGCTTGCTTGAAGTGTCCGGAAAGCAAAATTGGAGTTTGCAATAACGTGAGAAACGCAGCATTACAATCGCGGAAGCCGAGAGAGTATGGTGTGCTTCGGGAGGAGAATCGATGAATATAGTCCTACATGAACCTGAAATTCCGTTTAACACGGGGGCAATCGGGAGAACCTGCGTCGCGACCGACACAGCCCTTCATCTCATCAAGCCCTATGGTTTTGAACTCACGGACAAGTACTTAAAGCGGGCGGGAATGGACTATTGGAGCAAACTCTCGCTCACGGAGTATGCGAGTTATGAGGTCTTTCTACAGCAGAATCGAGAGAATTTATCGGCTGCGGGAAAAACCGGGCGTAAGCTTTGGTTTGCGACCACGAAGGCAGAGCAGACCTATGCGGATGTCAAGTTCGGGCCGGACGATTACATCATGTTCGGAAAAGAGTCGGCCGGTATCCCCGAGGAAATACTTGCTCCGAACAAAGATTCCTGCATCCGAATTCCCATGTGGGGAGATATTCGCTCTTTGAATCTCTCGAATGCCGTTGCCGTTATCTTGTATGAGGCGCTTCGCCAACAGGATTTTGCCGCCTTGGAAAAGAAAGGGGCACTGCATCGATTGCAGTGGGAGGGAGAACGGAAATATTAAGTTTTATGTAAGCAAACTGTTAAGAACAAAGGTAGTTCTTGTCTTGAATACGGTGGATATACAGGCTAAAATAGAGAAGGTTTCAAACGAAAGGGAGCATGTACTCCCGGAATATACAGGAGGAGGAAAAGTAAAATGAAGAAGGCATTAAGCATGTTTGCAGCTGCGGCAATGATTTCGGTGATGATGGCGTCGAGCTCGTTTGCATACATCGGATGGGTCAGAGATACGAGATTTACACCGGAGAGATGGTGGTACTCGACGCAGGACAATTTCGGTGACTGGTACCGCGGCGAGACCGGCAAGGTCAAGTGGGCTTGGATTGACAGCAACCACGACGGTCTTGAGGAGTGCTACTGCTTCGGTGACGACGGCTGGATGAAGGCAAACCAGAGAACGCCGGACGGCTACTATGTCAACGAGAAGGGCCAGTGGGTCGTGAACGGTGTCGTGCAGACTCGTTCGGCGCACTACTACGCACCGGGTGCAAGAAGATAATTGAGACTGAGAACAGCTCGGAGAAATCCGAGCTGTTTTTGTTTTTCTTAGAAATCCTTTTCCTGTCAGTCATTCGGGTTCTGTGGTAAAATGATACATTGACGAAGAAGGAGGAACGGTATTGAGTACACAGGCGGGAAATCTGCTCTCGAGTGCAATTTTGCGCACGAGGGCCGGTGAGAGCGCAGGGTTCGAAGATTTGTACCTTCTCAGCTATCAGAAGACATATCGGGATATTGCGGCTCTCGGATTTTCGGGAGAGGCGTGCTGGGAAATTTTATCAGCGCTCTATGAAGAAGTTTGGAATAAGCGAGAGAGTATCCCGGAGTCCGGTATTTTCCGTTCCTGGCTTCGCGTTTTGTTGCGGGAATGTGTGAAGCAGTACGGCGGGGAACTGCCGGCGGTGGTTGAATTTTCTGCGGATAACAGCACCGATAAGGAGCTCACCGAGCGAGCGACAACGGTGTTGATTTCTCTCGAAGAGCGCATCGGTATGCTCGGCGCCGGGAAGAAGAAGGCGAAAAAGAGCCGTCTCAAGACACGCATGCAATGGCTCCTGACGCTGGGCAGCATAGGCGCGACCTTTGCCGCAGTTTCGCTGCTCTTCGGATATTTAAACCGGGAATCCGGGGCGATACATCGCGCCAAGGCGGCAGTCAGCAGTGCGGTGGAAACTACGGAACACGCTTCCGCGGAAAGCGGCGGTGCACTTGCCTATGCCGGTTGGAACGAGAGTGCGCGGGGAAGAAGCTATCTTACGGCAAACGGTCAATGGATGGAGAGCTGCTGGTTTGAGGATGAGGACACGCTCTATTACTTCAACGAGGAAGGCTATGTGCTGACGGGTGATCACAATATGGAGCGCGAAACCTTTCATTTCGGAAAGAACGGTGCGCTCGAGAACATCACCTGCGCCTTGAACCGCGAAACGGGAAAGACTGTGCTCTCCGAAAAGATGAAGGAAGAGGGTAGAGCCGAAGCGGCCTCCGGTATCATTGCAAATTCCCTTACCATAGACGGGGAGTGGATTTACTACCTCTATATGGAGGATGAGCATGCCTCTCTGCCGAGTCTCCTCCGGGTGCGCAGAGATAGCAGCAATACCCAAGTCATAGCGGATAAGGTGAGCGGCTACACGGTACAACAAAAAGCAGTCTGGTATGCGCGTGAAAACAAGATTGAGCGCTTTGAGAAGGATGCCGCCGGGGCAGCCATCGGTGCGGGCTTCTATGTGGAGCAGGAGGAGAAGCACTATATCTTGCGAGACCGCTTCGGAAAGCGGGTCACGGAGGAACTGCAGAGCATCAACGGGCGTCGCTATACGCTCTCGGATGCGGTGATAGAGAATGTGATATCCGAGAGTACGGCCATAGGCGAACAGCGCTTCTATGCCGCAAATTTGGGCGTGAGTCCCTCTATTTTGACCGGCGAGGGAAAGGAGTATTTGCGCCACGGCGTGGCAATCGATGCCTTGACGGTTTTTGATTCCTCGCTCTATTACAGTGTGATGCTTTCGACGGAGGGCAGCGCACCGACAAGTCAGATATGGAAGCTGAATGTAAAGACCGGCAAAGCAGAAGCGGTGAGCGGTCTCTTCCCGGGTCGCGTTGTGCGCATGTTGCCCTATCCGGAGACAGATACCATATACATGGAATACAGACCGGGTTCTCTGGGCTCGGTCTACGGAAAGCTTGCAATGGTTCGCGGAGACGAGACCTATCTCTTAGACGACAGCGCGTTTCGAAGCGGTGAGTTCGGAACGGGGAACGATAGATTGCTTCCGATTTGGGCCATGGATGACAGGGTTCTCGCCTATTGGGAAAACTGTGAGCCGAGTTCCGGTATCAACGGTGAAGTTAAGGTATTGGATCGTCAGGCGGTTCAGGTTCCGCTCAAAAAGAAAAAGCGCCTCGGCGAGTGGAAAAAGAGCGAGAAGCCCTTACTTTCGACGGGAAAGGGCGGAATACCGGAGACTACGCCGGAGGAGACCCCGGAAGCGGTGGAATCGACCGCGGAGCGTTTTCGTCAGGTGGAATCCCTGCCGCGCGCGGAGAAATTTATCGGAGAAGAGACAACGGATTGGACCGAACCGCTGGACGGAAGCCGGGATTTCGGCATACTCGAAGGGCCGACCGAGGAGTAAAGATGCGGATTTTTTATTTGATGGGCAAGAGCGCGGCCGGAAAGGACACGATTTATCGAAAACTGTCGGAGCGTTTTCCTATGTTGCGCCCGCTGATTCCCTATACGACCAGGCCGCAACGGGCCGGGGAAGCGGAAGGGCGGGAATATCACTTTGTGAGCGAAGCTCGTTTTCTCGAACTGCGTGACAGCGGTCGCATGATAGAGGAGAGAGCGTATCAGACCGAGAAGGGGCTCTGGCGCTACGGAAGTGTCGATGAGGGCGGCGGAGAAGATACGCTGTGGCTCGGCATAGGCACACTTGAGAGCTATCGGAAGTTTTGCGCTTATTTTGGCAGCGAGCGCGTAATTCCGCTCTACTTGGAGGTCGATGCCGGAGAGCGGTTAAAGAGGAGCTTTGCGCGGGAACAAAAGGAAGCCGTGCCCTGTTACGCCGAGTTGGTGCGCCGTTTTCAGGCGGACGAGGCAGACTATGCCGAAGATAAACTGCTTGCGGCGGGAATCAAAAAGCGATATCGGAATGCGGAACTAGGCGCTTGCCTTGGCGAGTTGTATGAGGATATGTTACAATATGTGTGATTTTCGTGACATACTCGGGCAAGAACATATCAAACAGAGACTGGAACAGAGCATAAGGCGCAATCAGCTCTCCCACAGCTACTTGTTTCTCGGTGAGAAGGGAATGGGAAAGCAGGTCATGGCGCGCGCGTTTGCAAAGCGTTTACTCTGTACCGGGGAGGGAACGCGCCCCTGCGGTCACTGCCACAGCTGTATTCAGCTCGCGGCAGATACGCATCCGGACGTCATCACAATCAGTCGGGATAAAACGACCTTGGGTGTGGATCGGGTGAGAGAGCAGCTCTCACAGGAAATACGGATACGGCCGTTTTCGGGTGAGAGGCGCATTTTCATTATTCCGGAAGCGGAGAAAATGACCCAGCAGGCTCAAAATGCGATTCTAAAGACCATAGAGGAGCCGCCGACATATGCGATTATCATTCTGCTCGCAGAGCAGGAGGAAGCCTTACTTCCGACGATACGGAGTCGTGTTTTGCGACTTTCCTTTCGTCCGGTTCCCGAGAGCGAAATTTTAGAACGTCTGCTCGGGAAGGGGGCGGATGGAAAACGCGCCCAAGAGGCAGCGCGTTTTTCCCGCGGTATTTACCGGAGGGCCGAGGAACTGGCGTTCTCGGAAGAGGCCTATGCGCGCTATCGCAGGACGCTTGATTTACTCAGAGCTTTGCCGAAATGCGGCGAAACGGTATTTCACAGGGCGCAGACAGAAATCACGGAGCTCTACCCGGAGCCGCGTGATTTTTTAAGCTTTCTCCGCCTGTACTACCGCGATGTACTCTGCGTAAAGAGCGGCGGGAGCAGTGCGGCGCTCATCTTCCCGCAGGAAGAAGAGGCGCTGATACGGGAGGCAAAGGACCTGAGTTACGAACAGGCAGGTGTGATTTTAAAAGAGACAGAGGCAGCCGAGGAGCGGTTCCGACTCAATGTGAATAAGGAACTTTCAGCGGAACTTCTGCTTCTTGCGATACGGAGGGAGTGATCGGAAATGACGGAGGTGATAGGCGTTCGCTTTCGCGAAGTCGGTACCATAGAAACTTACAGTGTTACGGGAGAACAGTTTCGGCGCGGTGACCACGTGCTTTGCGAGACACAGTGCGGTGTGGAATACGGAACTGTGATGCTGGGAAACTACACGCTCTGCGGATGTAAGGCAGAGAACCCCCCGCAGAGCATATTGGCGCGGGCCACAGAGGAGGATGCGGCGCGTGCCGCAGCCTATAAGAGCAAAGAGCGGGAGGCCCTTTTGTTCTGCCGGAAAAAGGCGGAAGAACTCGGGCTCAACATGAAAATTATCTCGGCGGTCTTTTCACTTCGGGATGACAAGGTGCTGTTCTTTTTCAGCGCGGAAGCGCGCGTGGATTTTCGTGTGCTCGTCAAGGAACTCGGCGCACAGTATCAGAGACGCATCGAACTTCGCCAGGTCGGCGCGAGAGACGAGACCAAATTGCTCGGCGGCATGGGAAATTGCGGCCGTCCGCTCTGCTGCCATTCCTATCTCTCGGAGTTTATGCCGGTGTCGATTAAGATGGCAAAAGAGCAGGGACTTGCGCTCAATCCGCAAAAAATCAGCGGGGCCTGCGGCCGTCTCATGTGCTGCCTGAAGCATGAGACCGATACCTATGCGGAACTCAACAAGACCCTTCCGCGGAAGGGAGACAGCGTGCAGCTTTCGGACGGTGTGCGCGGCGATGTGGTTGAGGTCAGCGTATTGAAACAGACCCTGCGTGTGGCCTGCTATGTGAACGGCGAGAAGGAGCTGCGGGATGTCGCGGTTGCGGATACGGTGCTTGTGGAGCGAAAGAAGAAGGGCATGCCGCCGGCACAGAAGCGCGCCGCGGATGCGCAGCGGGAAGCGCGCGAAAAAGAGAAGAAGGACGGCGAAGCGACGCCGCCCGCGAGAGAAGGAAGAGCAAGAGGCGGAAAGCGCGGCGGACAGCAGAGAGACAGAGTACAGGAGAAGAAGAAGTGACTTTCCTAAAGCCGGGAGAGCGCATTGACGACTTACAGCGCAGTCAACTCGGCATCATTCAAAACCCGGCCCATTTCTGTTTCGGGACGGATGCGGTGCTGCTCAGCGGCTTTGTGCGCGCAGGCGGAAAAGAGCGGGTGGTGGATCTCTGTACCGGAAACGGCATCATCCCCCTCTTACTCTCCGCAAAGACCCGTGCCAAGGAAATTACGGGCGTGGAAATTCAGGCGGAGATTGCCGATATGGCGCGCCGCAGCGTGGCCATGAACGGTCTCGAGGAGAGGGTGCGGATTCTGCACGGCGATCTTCGAGAGGGTATTGCCGGTGCGAGCGGGAGTGTCGATGTGGTGAGTTGCAATCCGCCCTACATGGCCCTTCGGCGCGGAGAGCAGAGTCAGGCGACAAGCCGTGCGATTGCAAGGCAGGAAATTTGCTGCTCCCTGGAAGAAGCGGTCAATGAGACAGCGCGTCTCCTGAAAAACGGCGGACGCGCCTATTTTGTATACAGACCCCATCGTCTCGACGAACTCTTTGCGGCTTGCAATGCTGCGCGCCTCACGCCGAAGCGCATGAAGTTTGCCCACCCCTACTCGGAGCGCGAGGCAAATTTGGTGTTGTTGGAAGCCGTAAAGGGCGGAGGCTCGTTTCTGCGAGTCGAGGCACCCATTGTTGTTTTTCGTTCTCCCGGTGTGTACAGCGACGAAATCCGGGATATTTACGGATACTAAGGAGAGAGCAGTGGAACAGAGCGGAAAAATCTACCTGGTTGCAACGCCCATCGGAAATCTGGGAGACATGAGCCCCCGCGCGATTGAGACTCTGCGGGCAGCGGATCTCATTGCGGCGGAGGATACCAGAAATACCATTAAGCTCTTAAATCACTTTGAGATTAAGACACATATGACCAGCTATCACGAGTACAACCGGACCGAAAAGGCCTACGAACTCGTGCGGCGCGCGGAACAGGGAGAGACCATCGCGGTTGTGAGCGATGCGGGCATGCCGGCGATATCCGATCCCGGAGAGGTGCTGGTCCGCATGGCTTTGGACGCGGGCATCGAAGTCACGATAGTCCCGGGACCCTGCGCGGCGGTGAGTGCGCTTGCAATCAGCGGGCAGACTACCGGTCGCTTTGTGTTTGAGGCGTTTCTGCCGCAGGAGAAAAAAGAGAGAAGGGCAAGGATAGAGGGGCTCAGGGACGAGACAAGAACCATAGTTCTCTATGAAGCGCCGCACAGACTGGCGAAGACCTTAGCGGAACTCGCCGAAGTGCTCGGCGGAGAGAGAGAACTCAGTCTGGTGCGTGAGCTCACAAAGCGGCATGAAGAAGTGCAGCGCGGCAAATTTTCCTACTTTTTGGAGCGCTACGCAGAGGAGGCCGGCCGAGCGGAAATTCGAGGCGAATATGTGCTGGTCATATCCGGAAAGAGCGAGGAAGAACTGCGCGCGGAAGAAATATCCGTTTTTTCGGATTTTACGCCGGCAGAACATGTGGCCTGGTACGAGTCCCAGGGCTATGACCGCAAGGAGGCCATGAAAAAAGCCGCAAAAGACCGCGGAATCAGCCGCAGAGAACTCTATCACATGTTGCTCTGATATGTTACACTAATAAGAATCGAAGAATATTCGGAGGGCTGAGGATATGGGAGAAAAAATCAGAAAACCTTACTATATCACGACGGCAATTGCCTATGCTTCCGGCAAGCCGCACATTGGAAATACCTATGAGATTATCTTAGCGGATGCGATTGCCCGTTTTAAGCGAGAAGAGAACTTTGACGTCTACTTCCAGACCGGTACCGATGAACACGGTCAGAAGATTGAGGGCAAGGCAAAGGATGCCGGCATGACGCCGCAGGCCTATGTGGATCAGGTCTCCGCGGAGATCAAGCGAATCTGGGACCTCATGAACACGTCCTACGACCGCTTTATGCGAACCACCGAGCCCTACCATGAGAAGCAGGTGCAGAAGATTTTCAAAAAGCTTTACGAGCAGGGCGATATCTACAAGGGTTCCTACGAGGGTCTCTACTGCACGCCCTGCGAGAGCTTCTGGACCGAGTCGCAGCTAGTTGACGGCAAGTGCCCGACCTGCGGCAGAGAAGTGAAGCAGGCTTCGGAGGAGGCATACTTTTTCCGCATGAGCAAGTATGCGGACCGCCTGATTCAGTACATCGAAGAGCATCCGGAATTTATTCAGCCCGTCTCCAGAAAGAACGAGATGATGAATAACTTCCTGAAGCCGGGTCTGCAGGATCTCTGTGTGTCGCGCACCAGTTTTGAATGGGGCATCCCGGTCGACTTTGCGCCGGGGCATGTGGTCTATGTGTGGCTCGATGCCCTGACCAACTATACGACCGGCATCGGTTACGACGCGGACGGCAACAACGGGGAACTCTATAAAAAGTACTGGCCGGCGGATTTACACCTCATCGGAAAGGACATTGTCCGCTTCCACACGATTTACTGGCCCATCTTCCTGATGGCGCTCGGCGAGCCGCTGCCGAAGCAGGTATTCGGCCATCCCTGGCTTCTGCAGGCCGGCGGCAAGATGTCGAAGTCCAAGGGCAATGTACTCTACGCGGACGAACTGGTTTCGTTCTTCGGTGTGGACCCGGTGCGCTATTTCTGCCTGCACGAAATGCCCTTTGAGAACGACGGCAGCATCAGCTGGGATCTTATGGTGGAGCGCTACAATGCGGATCTCGCAAACGTGCTCGGCAACCTCGTGAGCCGCACCATCGCCATGACCAACAAGTATTTCGGCGGCGTGGTGGAGAGACCGGAAGCGAGCTTTTCTCCGGAGGATGCCGCACTCGATGCGGATCTTGAGAAGACGGTGCTCGACGGCATCAAGAAGATTCGGGAGAAGATGGACGTGCTCCGCGTTGCGGACGCAATGACCGAACTCTGGAATATCTTTAAGCGCTGCAACAAGTATATCGACGAAACTCTGCCCTGGGCGCTCGCAAAGGATGAGAGCAAGCAGGACAGACTGAAGGCAGTGCTCTATCACTTGACCGAGGCCCTGACCATAGGTGCGTCTCTGCTCTTCAGCTTCATGCCGGAGACCTCCGAGAAGATTTTGAAGGAGCTCGGCACGGAGAAGAGAGAGCTTGAGGCCATGGATACCTTTGGACTCTATCCCTCGGGCACGCGGGTCGCAGCGGAGGCAGAGATGCTGTTCCGCCGCCTGGATCCGAAGGAGGTCGAGGCAAAGTTGAATGCGGAGAACGCAGCGGCCGAAGAGGCGGCAGCGGAAGAGGAGAAGGCGGAAGCGCCGAAGTCTGAGATTCAAATTCCGTCCAAGCCGGAAGTGGAATACGATGCCTTTGCGCAGTGCGAGTTCCGTGTCTGCAAGGTCCTTAAGTGCGAGGAGGTTCCGAAGTCGAAGAAGCTCCTTTGCTTCCGACTGGATTGCGGCGGCAAGGAGATTCAGATTCTCTCCGGCATTAAGAAGTGGTATCCGGAGCCGGAGAAGCTGGTCGGAAAGCGCGTTATGGCAATTGTGAACTTAAAGCCCGCGCGTCTTGCGGGTATGGAGTCCCAGGGCATGTTGCTCTCGGCGGCGGATGAAAACGGAAATCTGAGTCTGATGACGACGATGTCCGAGGATATGCCGTCCGGCGCGGAGATCGGCTGATGCTCCTGGATACCCATGCGCACTACGATGACGAGGCGTTTGATGCCGACCGGGACGAGTTGCTCGAAAGTCTGAAAGAGCACGGCATTCGGAAGGTCATCAACGCGGGCGCTTCGGTGGAATCGAGTTATACGGGGCTTAGGCTCGCAGAGCGTTATCCATGGATGTACGCGGCGCTCGGTGCACATCCGAATCATGCGGAAGAATTGAGCGATCGCGTTCTCAGCGACTTCGCGGAACTTGCGAAGCATCCGAAGGTGGTTGCAATCGGTGAAATCGGACTGGAGTACCACTACGAGGAACCGCCGCGGGACGTACAGAAGATTTGGTTTCGCCGCCAGTTGGATTTGGCGGCGGAGACCGGGCTTCCGGTCATCATTCACTCCAGAGAGGCTACCCAAGACACCTTTGATGAGATGCAGCGCGCAGCGGCGCGCGGTATCGGCGGAGTGATTCACTGCTTTTCTTCCGGTGCGGAACTCGCGCTTCGCTACACAGAACTCGGGTTTTACATCGGCATCGGCGGTGTCGTGACCTTCAAGAACGGCAAGAAGATGAAAGAGGTGGCGTCGGCAGTCCCGCTCACGAGCATTTTACTCGAGACGGACAGTCCCTATCTCTCGCCCGAGCCGAGGCGCGGAAAGCGAAACGACTCGCGGAATCTGCCTTATATTGCGCAGGAAATTGCGCGCATCAAGGGGATTACGGAGGAGGAAGTGCAGCGCGTCACAGAGGAAAATGCGCTGCGCTGTTTCCCGAAACTCGCAGACAGGGAGGTGTGCTGATGGCAGATCTCGGCAGAGCGGAAAACACCATAGCGCTCTTAAAGCGCCACGAGGAATTTCGCTTTCAAAAGAAGTTCGGGCAGAATTTTTTGATTGACAGTCATGTCTTGGATCGAATTGCCGATGCGGCGCAGATTTCCGGGGCGGACGCTGTGCTGGAGATAGGTCCCGGCATCGGGACCTTGACCCAGAGGCTCGCGGAGCGGGCGGGAAAGGTGCTCGCGGTGGAGATAGACCGCGGTTTGATTCCGATTCTCGCGGAGAGTCTCGCGGAGTACGACAATGTGGAAGTGATTCAGGGAGATATCCTGGAACAGAACCTGAACGACTTGTCGGAAAGACTCGGCGGGAAGCGAATCAAGGTGGTCGCAAATCTCCCTTACTACATCACAACGCCGATTTTGATGAAGCTTCTGGAGAGCGGACTTCCGATTGAGAACATCACCGTTATGGTGCAAAAGGAAGTGGCGGAGCGCATGCAGGCTTCGCCGGGCGGAAAGGATTACGGCTCGCTCTCGCTTGCGGTGCAGTATTATGCCGCGGCCGAGATTGTGGCGAATGTGCCGCCCCACTGTTTTCTCCCGAGACCCAAGGTCGGTTCTGCGGTCATCTGCCTCAGGACCTATGCGGAGAAACCGGTGCAGACCGGAGATGAGGCTTTTCTGTTTCGCATCATTCGGGCTTCGTTCAATCAGAGAAGAAAGACGCTGGTGAACGGACTGAAGAATGCGGGCTTCTCGCGGGAGAAGGTAAATGAGGCGCTTTCGTCGCTCGGACTCCCGGAGACCGTGCGCGGCGAGGTGCTCTCGCTTGCGCAGTTTGCGGCCTTGGCAGAGTTATTGCGGGCATAAGCATTTGAGAAACATTTGATATTTATTCCGCGGGTGTACCCGCGTTTTCATAAATCGAGGACATTAAAATGAGACGGAGAATTTCGAAAAAGCAGGCGCTCGCGCTGTTTGTGACAGCGGCGATGCTAACGGCCTGCTCGCAGGGGAAGACGGCACAGAGCGATGCGGCAAAGGAGAGCGCCGCGAGCACGGAACTCGGCAGCACGGAGAGTGCGGCAAGTGCGGAGGGAACAGCGGAGAGCAGCTCCGAGAGCGGTGTTGCGGAGAGCACAGAGAGCGGCGCGGAGGAAAGTACGGAGAGCAGTGCCGAGGCGGCACTCCCCGCAAATCCGGGCGATATCGTGGCGGTATCTCCCTCCGGCGCACAGTTCCCGGACATGGATTTGGTCGTGCCGACCACAGAGCCCGCACCCGAAATTATCCGCATCGGTACGCGGAACTGGATTGTCAAGGATTTGCAGGCGCGTCTCATGGAACTCGGATTTATGGACAACGATGAGCCGACGGACTATTACGGCGAGGTGACCGCGGCGGCGGTGAAGGTGTATCAGCGGCAGAATAAGCTGCCGCAGGACGGCATTGTGGGTGAGTCGACCCTCAAGGCCATCATGGATGAGAATGCGCACTACTACACGGCGCAGGAGGGCGACAGCGGCACGGACATCCAGACATTGCAGCAGAGACTTTATCAGCTCGGCTATCTCGCACAGACCGCTGATGTAAACGGAACCTTTGACGGAAAGACCTTGGCGGCGGTGCAGAAATTCCAGCAGATGAACGGTCTTGGGCAGGACGGCAAGGTGGGCCTTAAAACCATGAACCTCATCTATTCGGATGAGGTCAAGCCGAACATGGTGGTTTACGGCGAGAAGAGCGACATTGTCATGGCAGCGCAGCAGCGGCTAAAGGAGTTGGGTTATCTGACCGGAGAGGCAGACGGCAATTTCGGTCTCGGCACGGTCATGGCCATCAAGGAGTTCCAGAGCAGAAACAACCAGGTTGTCGACGGTTATCTGGGACCCAGTACCCGCGATGCGCTGAACAGTCCGAACGCGCAGGCCTTCGGCCTGACGCTCGGTGACGAGAGCGAGTCCGTGGAACGTGTTCAGGAGCTGCTCAGCAAGTGGGGCTACCTTGACAAACAGCTTGCGACCGGCTATTACGGCGATGCGACCAAGAATGCGGTCCAGGCCTTCCAGGAGAGAAACGGTCTCTCCGCGGACGGCATGGTCGGCGCGGCAACGATGGCAAAGCTTGCGAGCAACGATGTCGTGCGGCCGGCACCGAAGCCGAAGGCAAAGACGAAGACGCAGAACAACGACAAACCGAAGAACGGCGGAAGTAAGAGTAACAATTCCGGCTCTCAGGGCGGAGGCGGCGACTCGAGCTACACCTACTCGGGCAGCGGTTCCGTGGGAACGCTCTTAAGCGTCGCGAGTTCCAAACTCGGCACGCCCTATGTCTGGGGTGCCAAGGGAGACAGTGCTTTTGACTGCTCCGGTTTTGTCTACTGGTGCCTGAATCACTCCGGTGTGAGCCAGTCCTATATGACTTCCGGCGGCTGGGCGAGCTCCGGGCGCGGCCAGAGAATCAATAACTTCTCGGACTTGCAAGCGGGTGATATCATCGTCGTCTCGGGACATGTCGGCATTGTTGCGGGCGGCGGCAGCGTGATTGACGCGAGCTCTTCGAACGGAAGAGTGGTGCACCGTTCTCTGAACGGCTGGTGGCAGAGAAACTTTATTTGCGGCTGGCGCATTTTCTAAGCAGAGAGCAATGCGCGAAAGGTTTTAGGTAGGAATCAAAGGATGCACAGATATTTTCGGACAATCGGCTTTGCAAGAGTGGACAGTGACAGAGACGCCAGAGAAATTCTGGAGGAGCTGCTGTTTCGCAATCGGGACGCCGTTCATCACATTGCCATGCGAAACGGGGACAGACTCTGGGAACTCCGAATTCCGCTCGGTGAGCGCCTCGGCTTAACGATGGGGGGCTATGTCGCGGCGGACGGAAAGCTTGTCAGAGAGCGCTATCTGCCCTACATCGACGCCGACGGCATCACTTCGACGGCAGAGTGCATGATAGAGCGCCACGTGGACAATGAGGTCTACTCCGGACTCATTGATGATATGCGCATCGGCATCAGCCTGATATTCCGTCTGACCAATGTCGCGGAATATCGGCAGCAGCGTGCCAAGACACCGTACAAAATGCCGCGGGGCGTGAGTATCGGCGGCCTTTGCCGGGACGGAAAGATCCTGTTGCCGGTGTATAAAAATGAAAGGCAGCGTGAACTTTTACACATCACGGAGCGCGAGCGCGCGCGCATGATCAGTGCGGCAAAGGACGGCGATGAGGGTGCCATGGAGACTTTGACCGCGAGCGACCTTCGCCTCTACGAGTCGGTCAACAAACGCCTGCGCCGCGAAGACATTTATTCCATCGTGGAATCCTGTTTTATGCCGGACGGCATAGAGTGCGATCTCTATGTTGTAATCGGCGAGATACGCGAAATCAGCCGGAGAAAAAACTGGGAGACCGGCGAGATTATTTGGGATTTCCTGCTGCGCACCCATGATCTCCAATTTCAAGTCTACATTAACAGCCTGGATTTGCAGGGCGAGCCGAAGGTCGGCAGACGCTTTAAGGGCACGGTGTGGATGCAGGGGGTCGCGGTCTGGTAACGACAGCGATAAAAGAGAACTTCCGCCCGGGAGTTCTCTTTTTTTTGGCTGCGTGCAAGTCTTTCAAAAGCAAGCGCTTTCGGGTATAGTAAAAAGAGCGATTTGACCAAAAAATCAGTACAGAAAGAGGTGCAAAATGGGAGTACTCAGCAATTTGGAACCCAAGGAAGTATTCGCTTTTTTTGAGGAAATCTCTCAGATTCCGAGACCCTCACATCAGGAGGAGAAAATCAGCAAGTATCTCCTGCACTTTGCAAAGGAGCGAGGGCTCGAGCACTACCGGGATGAGAAGCACAATGTAATCATCATTAAGGAGGCTTCCGAGGGCTATGAAGCGGAGCCGCCGATTATTCTCCAGGGTCACATGGACATGGTGACAGAGAAGGCTGCGGACTGCGATAAGGACATGACGAAAGAGGGCTTGGACCTTTACGTGGACGGTGACTGGCTTCGGGCAAAGGGAACCACGCTCGGCGCTGACGACGGCATTGCGCTTGCCTATGCGCTTGCGCTGCTCGACTCGCCCACGCTCAAGCACCCGAGAATTGAATTTATATGCACGGTCTCGGAGGAAACGGACATGGGCGGCGCGCATGCGGTCGATGTATCCATGCTGAAGGGGAACCGCATGCTCAATTTGGATTCGGACGAAGAGGGCATTGCGCTCGCGGGTTGCGCGGGCGGCGGCGATGTGGACTTAAACCTCCCGGTACAGCGGGAAGCGCTGAAGGGAGAGCATGTGCTTCTCGAGGTCTCCGGGCTCTCCGGCGGCCACTCCGGTATGGAAATCGGCAAGGGCAGAGCAAGTGCGGCGCTTCTCATTGCGCGTGTGCTGACGGCGCTTTGCCGGGACTATAGCTTCCGTCTGGTTTCCTTTGCGGGCGGTGCGAAGTACAATGCGATTACCAGAGAGGCGAGCGCCGAACTGGTGCTCGCGGATAGCGTGAGCACCGGCGCATTCCGCGAGGCAGTGCGGGCGGAAGAGACCGTGCTTCAAAACGAGTATGCGGGAACGGACCCCTCTCTCAGCTTTACGACTAAGGTTGTTGACAGCGGGGCGGCGGCACTCACGGCGGAGAGCACCGAGAAGGTGCTCGGACTCATGGAAGCCCTTCCCTACGGTGTGCAGCGCATGAGCGCGGACATCGAGGGTCTGGTTGAGACTTCGGTAAACCTCGGGATTACGGAGCTATCGGCCGAGACCTTTACACTCAAGTATTCCGTTCGCAGCTCGGTTGCGACCGCATTTCGGGCGGTGGTCGATAAAATCGAATTTGTCGCGAGCTGCTTCGGGGCAAGCTCTGCGGTGCACAGCGTGTACCCGGCCTGGGAGTATGTGCGGGAGTCTGCGTTCCGTGATGAGGCGGCGGCTATTTACCGCGAGCTCTTCGGAAAAGAGCTGTCGGTGCAGGCAATTCACGCAGGCCTGGAGTGCGGCATCCTCTCGGGCAAAATCAAAAACCTCGATGCAGTCTCGATCGGACCTGACATGAAGGACATTCATACGCCGGAGGAGAGACTGAATATTCCCTCGACCAAGCGTGTCTATGATTTTGTCGTGAAGATCATAGAGCATAAGAGCAAGTAAGTCGCGTGAGACAGTACAGTTTACAACTGCCGCAAGAGCTCGAGAAGGGCACGCGTTATCCCCTGCTTCTCTGGAACGATGCGCTTCCCGAGACGCTTGCGGCTTTGCTTTCGGATATGTTTGTGCTGTCCGTGGTTTCGTCGGAGAGAACCGCGGACTTCAGTCCCTGGCCGCAGCCCGCATTCCGGGCGGATGCAAAGCCCTTCGAAGGAAAGGGGGATGCGTATCACAGGGAGCTTTTTTGGGAAAAACTTCCGGAACTGCTTACGAAATATCCCATTGATGCGGAGCGCATTGCCTACGGGGGGTATTCTCTCGGCGGGCTTGCGGCAGTGTACAGCATATTCCGTGAGACCGCAGCGTGTGCTGTTTTTTCGCTCTGCGGTTCTTTTTGGTATCCGGGCTTTGCGGACTACTGCGCGCGGACGGAAATCCGGAATGCGAATTGCCGCCTTTATCTGCAAAACGGCAGACGCGAGGGCGAAGGGCATCCGGCACCGCTCTCTACGGCCGCGGATGCCGCAGAGCGGGTCGCGGACATCTTACGCGAAAAGGGCGTAAAGCTTCGGTTTTCCATGGATGACTACGGTCACCACGACGGAAAAGAAGCGCGTTTTCGGAAACTGGGAGAGCAGATTCGGGCAGAGTTCTGCGGGAGCAATGCTTGCTGAAAGGGCAGACGGCGCTTGCATGTCTGCGGGAAAGGTGCGGGTACGGAAGGAGCGAAGCATGTACATTGAGAGCTATTGGGGCAGCTATGTCGGCGGGACGGACGACAGCCTGACCCTCCTAAGCCTGCTGGAAGACTTTGAGAAAGATGAGATAGGGCTCGGTGAGATTTTTGCACGGACGGGCCTTAAGGCACTCGAAGAGCGGGAGTCCTCGCTTCGTATGACCGGGGATGCGCTTCGCTTTACGAATCGAGAGGGGATGGAACTTAACTTTTACTATGCCATCGATTTGATCGGCGACCTTGCGGCCCTTTATTTAGAGTGCCTGCGGAGCGGGAGCGTGAATTTACAAGACCTGGATGAAGGTCTTGAAGCGCGGAACATTCGCCTTACGGCGAATAGCGAAGAAAAGGAAGTTCTTCGGGCAGCGCTCAGTGACTTTGCGGAACATGCGAAGGAGTACGATATCACAGAGGTGATGGATGAGACTTCGCTTGCGGAATTCCGCGAAGAACTGAAAGCCCTGCGTCGTGAGCTGTTTGAGAGTTGAAAGGGAGCGCGCTTTCGGAGCGGCTCCGATCGGGAGGAAGCGATGAGCGAAGAGGTATTTCGACAGGATTTGGATGAGAACAAGGCAGAGAGGGCCGGCGGTCCCTTTGTGATAGAGCTCTTGTTTCGGGAGCCGGCAGATATGCCGTCTAAGGAGCGGATGAGTGCTGTCATCGAGAAGCATGTCGGTAAGACAGAGTGCTTCTGCCATGACGGCAAGACAGCGGGATTTGCGGCACTCGACTATAGGGCAGAGTTTCAAGATCAAAGCGTGCCGGTGCAGCTTATGCTGACTGAGTGCACGGCGTTTGACGGCGAGGAGATCGATGACTTTCTTCGGAGTCAGATGTGGGACTGCATCGAGGAGAGAGACGATATACTCGGCAACTGCCGATACCGTGTGTTCGCGACCGATATGCTCGCGAGGGCGCTTCCGGCCGTGCAGCGCGCCACCCTCGACATGGACTTCCTGGAGGCCCTTTCGGAACTGTACCCGGACTGTGAGGCCTTCTATTTTCCGAGTTCCGGAAAACTGTTTACCGCGGAGAGCGTGCGGCAGCATGAGACGGAGGGCACAAACCGCTTCATCTACTTCGGTGTCAACGTGCGCTTTTTCAATGTGCAGGACAGCGAAGACATGGTCGTGGATACCCTGGGTATGAGCACCCTCTTCCTGCCGGATCTTCAGTACCATTTCCACGGTATGAATCCGAATTGGGTTGTGAATCACGCCTACAATGTGGCCGCCTATCTGCTTGGCAGCGGAAACGTGATTGCGGACGGGGAGACGGTGGACGGTGTTATAGACGGGGAGATGAGCTCCGAACTGCACTGGTCCTGCCGCTATGAGGATGCATTGATTCAGCCGCCGAGAGAGGTACTGGATATCAATATGGGCGAGTACGCGTCGGGGACGCGCTGAGAAAGGGAGTCAATAAAAACACTGGTAAAACCGGTTTATCGAGAGGAAAAAGAGATGCCGACAGCAGAGTGGATGAAACAGTATGAGGCAGTGCGCGAAATTCTGGACGCGGATGTCAAATTGGAGCGCTATTTCACGGAGAAGGTAATCGGAAGAAAGGAAGTGGATATCCTGAATCTCGGGCCCGTGCATTTTCCGACGGGAAAAATCGTGGTCTGCGATCCCATGGTGACCCTGGATGATGCCGTTCCCTATCTGCAGACCATACCGGCCGGAAGCTATACGCTTAAGCTCTGCGTGGTGCCGAGCAAGGAGTACGGAGACCGCTATGCCTGCGCCAAGCTGGAAGTGAGCGGCCGAGAAACGGTGCGCTATGAGCTCGCGGTGACGGGCGAAGAGAGACTTGAGGGAGAATTCAAAGAGGGCGATTACTTCGGCTTCGGCGTGGATGCCGGTATGGCTTGCATTGCGGACTTCGCGACAAAAGAAGCTTATCTTGCCTTTCTGGAAGAGAAGACAAAGCAGGACAGCGATTTTGACCTCTACGGCGACTTGCTGGAGGAACTTTTAAAAAAGAGCGCAGCGGAACATCCGAAGTACCAGGGCGAATGGGGCGACTGGCTCAAGTGGGAAGTTCCGGGGGCGAATGCGGAAGTGGCTCTCTTTGCGAGCGGTTGGGGAGACGGCTATTACCCGACATATTTCGGCTATGACAGCGAGGGCAAGGTCTCCGGTATCTACATTCAGTTCATAGACATCGAGCGGACCTATACCGAGGAAAACGAGGCATGAGTGAGGCGAAGGAGGAGAGCCTCTATGAGGCGCTCAATAAGGGAGACCTGAGCGCCTTTCTTTCGATGGTGGAGGCAGGTGCCCGCATCACGCCGCGGGAGGAGAATATAAGCCGCCTCTTTTACTGCCTGGAGGATGTCAGAGATCCGAAGATACTGACTGTAATCGATAGGCTATCTTTGGATTTACGGCGCTACGGCGGGAAGCCGCTCCGCGCTGCGGCGCACGGCGGAAACCGCATGCTTGTAGAGTACCTCTTACAACAGGGGGCGGACATCAACTTTCATAAGCCGGACATGGTCTTTCCCTATGCCTCGACCCCGGTCACGGAGGCGGCACGCGAGAATCACTTGGAGCTTCTTCGCTATCTTGTTTCAAAGGGGGCGGATATCACTCTTGCGGACAAGTACGGCGACCGTCCCTATACGCTGGCGGTGCAGAACAAGAACAGAGAGATGGCCGAGTATTTGCGCTCTCTCGAGCCGGAGGACTGGCACAACGAGCAGGAGAAGCTGAGAGAGCTAAAAAGCTATCATCTGCCGGCGGCTATGACAGCGTACTTTAAAAACGGGGCGCTGCGCCTCGAATTCCCCGAACGGGAGTCGGTGCGGTGGATGGAGTTTTACCCCTATCTTGAACTGCGGGAGTTCCGTTGGAAGCGGAAAAAGCTCTTGTCTCTCATGGCGGAGATGGATAACTACAGTGACTATGTCTTGCTCTGGAGTCCGAGAGACAAGCGAATCTGGTATCTCGATACAGAGCAGGAGGAGTTCTGCCCGCTTGCAAGTTGGGAGGCGTTTATCGCCGACCCCGGTTTTTATTTGAACGGCATGGTAGACGGAGAATTTTCGGAGTAGTGTAGGATTGGTTTTCGAAGTCCTTTGCAGTGGGCAAGGGCTATGCGGCGTTTCGGCAAAAGTCGGAAAGCGAATGAGGAGGAAAGCGCGTGGATATTTTGGAACAATGCCGGCGTTGGAACGAGAGCGGCGCGTTTGAGAAGAGCAGGGAGATGTTGGAGACAATTCCCGCCGAGGAGCGCGGCCCCGAGGGAGATTCAGAGCTTGCGACGGCTTATCTCGCACTTGCGGAGACCGAGGGAACAGAGCTCTATCATAAGGCGATTGCAGTCTTGGCAGCACACGAAGAGGCGCTTTCGGAAGATTTTCGGCATAACCGGTTGATGGCGCTCGCCTATTATTATCTCGACGAGGACGGGCTTGCGCTTTACTACTTTGAGCGCGCCCTCTCCCTGCATCCGAAAGACAAGGAAATAAGCGAGTATGTAGGGGACTGCAGGGAGCGCCTTACCTTTCCGCGCTTTGAGAAAAACTTCCGGGAGAGAACGGCAGAAGCCTGGGACGCATTTCTTAAAATCGAGGCAGAACTCCGGGCGGCAATCGACCGAAACGAGGACGATGGAGAGGCGATGTTGCAGCGCTGCGGCGCCGTACTGGAGCAGGCCATTCGAGATGTCTCGTTTGAACTCGGCTTTGACGGAGAGAAGTATGAGCTCATACTCTGTGCGGAGGGAAGGCGCTCCGCGCTCTATCCCCTCGTGTATTTTTGCCGCCGCGCGCCGAAGGAAGTTCTCGCGCACTGGAAGATACGGGCGGGTTCCGCGCCGAGCGATAAGTTTGCGCTGCAACAAGATACCGTTCAAATCGATGCCGCGGATGTAGACGTTTGGCTGATTCCGACCGGAGAGCAGCTCTTTTCCCTGAAACTCTACTGTGAAAAGCTCCTGCCCCTGCAACGGGAAAATCCGCGGCAGGCGGAGTGGATGCTCTATAAGCTCACGAACCAAATACTCGGCGACATAGCGGCGATTGCGTTTCTCACGGGCATCGAGTTACTGGAAGCGCCCGAGGCGGGTGAGTCGAAGAAACTTTCGGACTTATACGCGTATGTAACGGAGCTCGGCTATCCCGCGTGGGAGGATGTCGGAGCCTATCTGGATATTTCCGAAATTGCGTATCGGCTCGATGCGGATGAAGATCCGGATGCCGACTGGCGCCTGGATGTCTATGAGGGCAGCACGCGCCTTTCCGTGGCCATCAATGAATATCTGCACGGAGAGAGCGATCTGGTTGACGAATATCACCGGAACGGCATAGTGCCGGGCTTTCTGCTGTATCCCATCAGCGCTTTTCCGGAAGAGGGAAGAGAAGAGGCGCTCGCAGCGTTTCGCGATGAATTGCGCGCCTATTTGAGCGAACACGGCGGTGAGGATGCTCTCTGCCATACGGGATTTGCGAGCGGCCTGTACTACGGCTATTTGGATTTCATTGCCTGGGACTTGGAGTCTGTGCTGGATGCCGCCCTCGCCTTCTTTAAGGAGCGGGGCATGACCGGCGCGGAGTTTCACAGCTTTCGAAGAAATGTGGGCGGAATTACCCTCTACCGCGCGGAACCGAAACGGTACCCGGAGACCGGCTCCCTGCTCTCGCCCGAAGACATTGAGACCCTGGAGGCCTTCCTGGAGGATGACGGCGGCTATTACGGGAAAATGGTGCGTTGGATTGAGCAGTTCGTGGATGCGGGCGCCGCGGCCGGCCGCTTTTCAAAGAAGCAGGCCCGCCGGGATTTGAAACTCTCGCTCTACTACGGTCTCGCCTGCAACAACGTGGGAGAATACAGTTATTACTACCGCGGGCAAGTATGGATGAAGGACGCCGAGGAAAACGCCAAGGGTTCCGGCGTCTGGTATTACCGCTATGCCGTGGGACTTTTGTACAGCGGATATCCGGAAGAGGCGCTGCGCTATGCGGAACAAGGTGTACTCGAAGAAGCGGACTATCCTTGGACTTACCTTTTGCTCGGAAAGCTACGCGCGCACTTCGGAGACAAGGAGGGCGCACGCGCTGCGGCAGAGGAGGGGCTGAAACTCGTACCGGGAGATTATGAGTTCCTCACCCTAAAGCGGGAAGCGGAAGAAGGGGCAAGTCTGGAAGCGATGCTCTACCACTGGATCGATCCCGAAGCGGACCAAGCACTGCAGGAGGGAAGGGATGAGGACGGCCCGGAAAAGAAGCGCGCCATTGCCTGCATTCGAAAGAACGAGGCCGGGCTCAGAGACTTTTACGAACTCTTCCGTCCGGAGGAGCATGAGTACACGAAGGATGCGCCCTTCTGTGAGCTCTACTATCCCGTGGGAGACCGGGCGGTGCAGCTCTGCTTCCGCATGAATGAGGCCGGACTCTCGAAACTCGGGCACAGCTACCTCGTCGCGCTGAAGGAGAAGCTTGACAGCGGCTCTCTCATCTCCGCAGAGTCCGAGGAAGGGGTGGCAGGCAAGTTAGAAGCCGTTCTGGTGCAGCAGACGGGGCAACTGGCCCTCTTTTACCGCAGAGCCGGAGACCGAAATTATTTTACGGTGGAAGATGACAGTCTGGATGATAAGATCGATGTCGCGCTGCGTTAAAGGAAACGCAGAGAGCTCTGCCATACTAAGATACCATCGAGATGACGGCATTCAGCGCTCGGGCAAAAGGATGAATGTCGCTTCGGTATAGAGAGGCAGAACGGGATAGAGGAGTCGCGTATGATACGGAAATACCTTCGGTTTTACGGCTTTGTGCAGGGTGTCGGGTTTCGCTACCGGGCAAAGTACGCCGCCGAATTTGCGGGCGCTGTGGGCTGGGTGCGAAATGAGGACGACGGCTCTGTCAGCATGGAGATACAGGGGACGGAAGCGCAGATTGACCGCGTGATCATGGAAATAGAACAGGGACGTTATGTGAAGATTGAAAACATGGAGGTCAGAACCATTCCGATTAAAGAGGGAGAACGAGGCTTCCGGATACGTTGAGAGTCTTCTTTCTACGGACAGACCGTATTTCTTAACTTGTTCCGCGATAGGAGGATACGCTATAGTTAGCCTTGGTATATTGTTGCCGAAGCATCACGGAAACAGCAGGAAATAAGTTCATTTCGAGAAGGGAGTTCTTATGAGAAAGAAGAACGGTCGTATGCTGTTACTTGCGACAGCGGTGGCACTCAGCGTTGCCGCCTGCGGAAACAAGGCTGCCACAAGCACTTCTGCGGAAAGCAGCACCGAGACAGAGAGCAGCATGGCGCAGGGAGAAGCGCCGAGCGGTGCGCCGGATGGGAAGGCCCCGGACGGAAAGGACGGACCCGGAGGAGCGCCGGGCGGAAGCAGCTCGGACATCGAGTACAAGGGCGCCGCGGAAATCACATCCGCAAGCTCGACGAGCGACCAGACTTATGTGAGCGCGACGAGCGATGAGAGCGCTCTTCTCATTTCGACTTCCGATACGGTGAGCATTGCGAATCCCCTGCTCACGAAGACCGGAGACTCCGACGGCGGCGACAACTGCAACTTCTACGGCCTCAACGCAGCGCTTCTGGTAAAAGGCGGTTCCAAGACCACGATTACCGGCGGAAGCATCACATCCAACGCGAACGGCGCGAACGGTATGTTCTGCTACGGCGGCAACGGGGGAAAGAACGGAGAAAGCGGTGACGGCACGACGGTCACCATCAAGGACACGAAAATCACAACCATGGGCGACGGCTCCGGCGGCATTATGACAACCGGCGGCGGCATCACGAACGCTTCGAATCTGAAGGTCACGACGACAGGCCAGTCCTCCGCGGCGATTCGAACGGACCGCGGCGGCGGCACGGTCGTGGTAGAGGGCGGCAGCTATGAGTCAAGCGGTGTCGGCTCCCCGGCAATCTATTCCACGGCGGACATCACGGTGTCCAACGCAGAGCTTAAGTCCTATCGCGCGGAGGGTGTCTGCATTGAGGGACTGAACTCCATTAAGCTTGAGAACTGCAATCTCACGGCGAAGAATACGGAGCGAAACGGCAACGCGACCTTCCTCGACAGCATTATGATTTATCAGTCCATGTCCGGCGATGCGGACAGCGGCACGAGCAGTTTTACGATGAACGGCGGCAGCCTGACCAGTCAGAGCGGCCATGTGTTCCACGTGACCAACACCGATGCTGTAATCACATTGAATGATGTGAAGATTGTCAACGAGGACTCCGAGAAGATACTGCTCTCGGTCTGCGCGGACGGCTGGAGCGGCGGAAAGAACATTGCGACCTTGAAGGCGAGCAAGCAGACGCTTGCGGGCGCAGTCAAGGTGGGAAGCGATTCCACCTTAAATTTAGAGCTGAGTGACGGCTCGAGCTTTGAGGGTTCTGTGGACGGCAAGATTAGCAATGCGAAGGGCGAGAGTGTCTCGACCGAAGTCGGAACTGTCTCGGTGACGCTGGACAGCACAAGTACCTGGACGCTCAGTGCGGACAGCTATGTGACTTCCTTTAACGGAAATGCGGCCAATGTGACGGCAAACGGGCACACGCTCTATGTGAACGGCGTAGCGCTCACGGGGACCAAGTAAAAAAGAGGGAAAGAGACAGACGCTGCAAACACTTTGTGCGGCGGTAATTGTCAACGCAATGCGCTATCGAAAGTACTAAGGTATACAGAGAAAAAGAGACGGACTTCCGCAGTTGCGGTGGCCGTCTTTTTTCATGTCAGTTGTTTTTCCATCACAAGGATTTGAGAGCGTTTCTTGCCCCAGCTGAGACTATCGCTTCGTGTGCCTCTAAAGCCGAGCTTTTGCCAAAAGGGGACTAAATTGGGCTCGTAGTCATTGACCACGTCGATGCGAATACATGTAGCCTCCCGGCATTCTTCCTCGATAAAGTCGAGAGAAACTTGCACCTGCCCGAGGTGAGGCAAGAAGTTATATCATTGCCGAGAGTTTCAATGTGCATGTGCCAAGAACCTCCTTGTTCCGCTTGTGCTTCCCGCGCAAAGCTTTTATAATATTATAACATAAGTTTCTGTAGCTCAGCCGGATAGAGCGTTCGCCTCCTAAGCGAAAGGCCGTGGGTTCGACTCCCGCCAGGAACAGCATAAAACGGGGGAAGATTAAAAATCTTTCTCCCGTTTATTTTTTGTATTATACAATTTAATTCGAATATTTTGCGTAACCTCAACGCAAACAGTGCAAGAAATGCGAGTGTTTATGAACAAGAACTGAATGTCGGCGATAGAGAGTTTGCTAATAAAGGCGATAGCCGGAAAGAGTTCTGTTTCCCCACGATTAGATAATCTAAAACCTGTCTAATGAGAATTTGTGGATATCTAACGACAAAGGTGAACATCGACGAAAAGAGCGCTATCGCTTCCTAGGCGAAAGGCTCCGGGTTCGACTCCCGTCAGGAACGGAGCGCTTTTTCAACAAGAAATTGACAAATCAGGATTTCTAGAAGCGAGAATAGTGTCATGGCAACACCTCCGACTCAAATCGAAACAGCATAAAATCACGAGGAGGCTAGAAGATGAAGGATTATATCAAATTAAATGAAGACAGATGGAATCATGTAAAAAACGACTATACCGAGCCATTGACACATGAAGAATTGGAAGAAGTTAGAAAGAATCCGATTTCTGTTGCATTAACTGTCGGGAAAAAGGTTCCGATCGAATGGTTTGAAAAAGCCAACGGAAAAAAGATATTAGGTTTGGCTTGCGGAGGCGGACAGCAGGGACCGGTTTTTGCAATAAAGGGTTATGACGTAACCATAATGGATTTTTCTGCGTCACAATTACAAAGAGATGAGATGGTTGCTGAAAGAGAAGGCTTAAAAATCAACACGATTCAAGCCGATATGACAAAGCCGTTCCCGTTTGAAGATGAGACTTTTGATATCATTTTTAATCCGGTCTCAAATGTGTATATTGAAGATTTGGAAAACACGTATCAAGAAGCCTCTCGAGTATTGAAAAAGGGCGGACTGTTAATGGTCGGATTTATGAATCCTTGGATATACATGTATGATGCTGACATTGTATGGGACAAACCCGATGAGGAATTGCTTTTAAAGTTTTCATTACCTTTTAATTCAAAAGAACTTGAAGAGGAAGGCAAGATAACCATAAATCCGGAATATGGATATGAATTTAGCCATACCTTAGAAACGCAGATCAGAGGACAGCTTAAAAACGGGCTCGCGATGATAGATTTTTATGAATCGTGTGACAAAAGGAATCGATTATCACGGTATGGAAATGACTATATAGCTACACTCTGCATTAAACTCTAATGATACAGAATATACTTCGGGAGACTGGACCGTTTTATTTATCTTGAGAGTCAATATCTAAATCCAGGTTTGTATAATTGAATATAACGATCCGAGAAACAGTAAATCAGAATAGGTTTACTGTTTTTTGCGTATTTTCAAAAAAATCCGGATGATTGTAAGATGAACCGGGACGATAAAACAGAGCCGCTGACGAACTCGTGATACGATGAAACTACCACACACCAACAAAGAATCTTCAGTAAAGCTACTTGGTGCAACTGGAATTCTGCCGCAGGGGACAGCGATACACTTTTGTGAAAGACAGGTGAAGCGATTGCTTAAAGCATTGACAAAATGCTCCTATATGGTATAATTAGAAAAACTACGATATAGGAGTATGTGCGATGAACGGCGGATTTCTGGTAACGAAAATAAAACGGCATGGTGACAGGATTTTCGAGCGTATATTGTCAAAGAAAGGGATTGATGCTTTCAACGGAGCACAGGGAAGAATTCTCTATGCGCTATGGCAGGAGGATGGCATATCCATCAAAACCGTATCGGAAAAATGCGGGCTTGCAATCACATCGCTTACAACCATGCTTGAAAGAATGGAGAAATGCGGCCTTATTCGCCGTGAACAGGATCGGCAGGATAAGCGAAAAACGCTCCTCTATCTCACTGAAAAATCGCGTTCATTGAAAGACGATTATGACGACGTTTCCGCCGGAATGGGCAGGATATATTATAAAGGTTTTTCAGAGGATGAGGTCATACAGTTCGAGTCATATCTCGAACGTATTCAGAAAAATCTTGAGGGGTGGCGTGAAGAATGAGCATATGTATAAAAGACCAAATACAGAACATGAATCTGGTCATAGGCTGTACTGTGGGCTGTCAATATTGCTACGCGCGTAATAATGTGAAACGCTGGCATATGATTGATGATTTTTCAAAACCGGAGTTTTCCCGCGCAAACTTCGTATGATAGATAAACAGCGCCCGCAAAATTTCCTGCTCACGGGAATGAGCGATTTTGCCGGGTGGCATGATGAATGGCGCAGCGAGGTGTTTGCGAAGATTCGTGAGAATCCACAGCATCAGTTTCTCTTTCTGAGCAAGAGTCCTGATTTGCTGGATTTTGATACAGATCTCGAAAATGCTTGGTTTGGTGTGACAATAACGAGGAAGTCAGAGCTATGGAGAATCGATGTGCTTCGGAAAAATATTCGGGCAAAGCATTATCATGTAACCTTTGAACCGCTGTTTGACGATCCCGGCGAGGTGGATTTTTCCGGCATTGATTGGATTGTAGTCGGCACCATGACCGGTGCACAAAGCAAAAAGGTGCATACCGAGCCGGAATGGGCGTGGTCACTTACGCATCAGGCACATAAAGCGGGAATTCCCGTCTTTATGAAAGAAGAGCTTGCACCGATCATAGGGGACAAAAATATGATTCAGGAGCTGCCTGAGGCTCTTAATAAAGTATTGGAGGCACAAAGAGCATGGCAATGATAAATATGGATGGCATCCTCATCGGCGAGGTCGAGACAAAAAATATCATGACAAAATCCAGCCTGCCCGTGGGCGGTTATTCTGTAAATCCCTATGTGGGGTGTACCCACGCCTGTAAGTACTGCTACGCTTCTTTCATGAAGCGGTTCACCGGTCACAGGGAGGAGTGGGGAACATTTCTTGATGTAAAGCATTGGCCGGAAATTAAAAATCCAAAGAAGTATGCAGGGCAGCGTGTGGTCATCGGTTCGGTCACAGACGGATACAATCCGCAGGAGGAGCAGTTCGGGAATACAAGAAAGCTGTTGGAACAGTTAGTCGGAAGTGATGCGGACATTCTGATCTGTACCAAGTCCGATCTTGTAGTGCGTGACATTGATTTACTGAAGAAGCTGGGGCAGGTCACTGTGTCGTGGTCAATTAACACGCTTGACGAGAGTTTCAAAAATGACATGGATGCCGCAGCCGGCATTGAACGCAGAATCGCCGCTATGAAGAAGGTCTACGATGCAGGAATTCGGACGGTATGTTTTGTATCACCTGTGTTTCCGGGAATTACGGACTTTGAAGCGATATTCGAACGGGTCAAGGATCAATGTGACTTATTCTGGCTGGAGAATCTGAATCTGCGCGGCGGCTTCAAAAAGACCATCATGGACTACATTGCAGAGAAGCATTCGGATTTGATACCGCTCTACGATGAAATCTATAACAAGCATAACCGAAGCTACTTTGAGGCATTGGAAAGGAAGGCCGAAGAAATGGCAAAGAAATATGCCTGTTTGTTTGTGGATAATGAAATGCCATACGGCAGAGCTCCACAGGGGCATCCTGTGATAGTGGATTACTTTTACCATGAGGAAATTCGCGGTTCGGAAAATACGGGAAAAAGAGAAAAATAAAAAAATCCACATAGTAATAGCATTCAGCGTCTCGGCACAAGGCGATTTTTCATGCTACCGGGAGATGACGTGCTGATATCGGAAGCGATTGAAATCTTTGAGCGGCAAGAAGGAACCGCATACAAGTTGTCGAAACAGCATGAGTTCCGCAGAAGCTTAGTTGATACACGTCAGATTACATAGCCACAAGGGACTTGAAAGAGAGGCTCTGTGGACACAGAACGACTTGGAATGTAAAAAAACGCTGGACTTGCGCCCAAGCGAAAGGCGTAGGATTCGACTTCGGTCATGAACGGGGCGATAAGACGGATGTTTTTCCGACCCGGGAAGAGACCGTGCGTGAAAGCTATCGTTCATACGGGGATGAAGAGGGAATATGTTTGAACTGACAAAACACAAGGCCTACGAGTTATTGAAAACCACATGGAGCCGGGTAATTCTCGATTATGTGATTATCTCTGTCGGCAAGGAGTATGAAGGCTATGCCACGCATAAGCTTGCTGTGATTGAGGCGTTCCGAATACTTGAGCTCAGGCTTGCCGCGTTTGCGTATCAAGTGAACATTGAGGTTGATAACATGGCGGCGACAAAAGTCGATACGGAA
>ERZ773045.234-NODE-234-length-29867-cov-5.730343_pt1 | contig 29867 bp, 23 predicted proteins | sample MGYA00580635_ERZ773045 | MGnify/ENA primary metagenome ERZ773045 (study PRJEB29015, sample SAMEA2738115) | human oral metagenome | biome: human oral; feature: human-associated habitat; material: saliva | place: China | collected 2261 ...
TCATTAATTTTGTTTTTCATTTGTGCCATAGTATCTGTGCACTCATGATATTCTTATTTTAGAAGTGTGGCACCGACTCACGTCGCCACCACACTGAATTAAAATAGATTAACTGAAACTATTTATATCTATTGGGCAAAAAGCCAATTGAAATAACATTTTATACAGTCCTTAGTAATGAACAAAGGGGCGGATAAAGAGTTTTACAGGATCGTAATTAGAACCAGTGCTCGGATTATATACGTTATCAAAGCTTTTTATACCTTTACTAATTTCAAGCACATAGTGTCTATTATGGGGCATTATTGGCATTGGAAGATAGTGTGTAGCATTCAGAAAACAATATGTATAATAGGCATCTTGTGATTTTTCAGACGAAGAGGCATAAAGATTCTGAAAAGACATATCTCCACCATGAATCCAGTCGTTCATATTATTAAAGGCATAAGTCTCTGGGTAAAGTGATGCATAATTGTACGCATTATAGTAATCTAAATTCCTGTTAGCAAGAATAACGAGATTCTTAAAATATAGATTCCATTCGCCCATACTTGGTAGATACCACTTCCCAACATTTGCTCCTGTAACGGTTACACCTGGATTATAGTGTGCAGCAGCATAAAAAGCAGGATAGTTTGTTACATCGTTGCCTTTCACAATTCCATCTGTGCTGTAAGTAGTAGAGTAAGTTAAGTCGTATCCATTCAAATCAGAGAGATGATTACTAAGTGTAGGGCTTGCCGTTGTAGTTGTAGTAGTGTTATCTTTTCCCCATTTGTAATTGCTTATGTCGCTTGTGTTAATGTCGTTCAATGCTGCAGCTATTCGTTTAGAACGGCTTACCACTACAGCTATCGGTGTCTTACTACTAAAGTTAGCATCGGTCTTTTGCCCTATCGTACCATCGCTAAAAAGATAGAAATAGTTATAATGCAACTTCATAGTTAGAAGATATGAGCCGTTTGGTTCCATAGAAGAGAGTGCTGGAAATGTAACTGAGCGCCCATTTAAAGGTAGACGATAGGCTGTACCACCAGTAAGCGTCAGTTTCAGGTTAGCACCATTGGTTGTGGGTAAAAAATAATAGAAGCTGTTATCAGTAGGACCATAAAGATACATGTTGGGATGATTTATAGAAAAGTTATTTTCATATTCACCAGGATTAAAGGTTATATTCTCTGCAAGTGGTGCATTATCTTTCATCGTATAACTTTGTGTTGCCGTGCTAAATTCTACTTTTGTAGGAATGTTAGCGGTAGAGGTGAAAGTTGCTGTAGCATCCCATATAGGGAATCCATCAGCCCGAACATTAATTTTTGCTCTACATCCCACATGTTTCATCTCAAAAGCTACTTTCTGCTTGTTTGGTGTAGCTGTTACCACTTTGCCTGCTGCGATGCCGATGCGTGCTGTTTCGGCATCTGTGCGGTCGATAGTCCATGTTTCGCCAGAGACGTGTACTTTGTCGTTGCAGCAAACAAAAGTGTAAGTGCCGGGGTCAAGATAGATTTCTTGGTTACTACTCGTAGGAGTAAATACATTGCTTGTTACAGTGCCTGTCAGGGTTCCTTTTAGGGTTGTGCCTTGATAGGCATAGATGGTATATGTGCCATTAGAAAGAGCACGAGTTGCAGCCGCTTTTTCTTTTGGAGAAGCCTTAGTGGTATCGCGTTGCATACTAACTTCGGCATACATCATGTCGCCCATAGGGATAATGCGTGGCTTGGCAAGCTCGGCATCTTGTGCAGCACGGGTAGCGTGGTCTATGGTGTCTCCGGCATTATAGTCGTCGAACTTCAAACTGAACTCAATGTTCTTCTTCGCATCTATTTGTCCATTTTTCTTTCCATCTACAACATCGTCGTTACTGCAGGCTGTAGTCAGCAATGCCAATAAGGCGCAAGCTGCAGAAATAATTGTCTTCTTAGATTTCTTCATTTTCTTTCTTTGTTTTACTTGTTTAAATAGTCATTTTAATTCTAATCTTCCAAAGCATTGCGTTATGGCGCTACTTCGGTAGATGTTCCGAACCATTCGTCGTGGTCGCCATCAATTTCTTGGGTATTGCCCCAGTTAGATGGTTCGCTTGAGTTTTGTTGATCGAGTGTTAGTGAAGCGCAAATACAGCCCTCGTCTTCAATTGCAGTTAAACAGCAAGTTGGGCTGACATAATTTTTCTTTGATTCAGTTGGTTGCAGACATCCATCAACAACCAACAATCTTTTTGCTTTTTTGTTCATTGTGTTATTATGTTTTTGTGGAATAAAAATTTGCTTATTTCTGTCTCCGGTAGTAAACAGCAAGGCACAAAAAAAGAACAAAGGAAACTCATGAGAGTCCTTTGTTTACTACGGTTTGCACGACACGCTTCGCGCGCGCGTACGAAAAAGTGGAAAGTTTTGTTTACGCCTGCATTACTAGAGAGAGAGAGAGTATACAAATATTTGGAACTACCAAATATTTAGCAATCTTTTTTTCGTTTTTCTCCTCGTGCTTTTGCAAGCCACATATAGATGCAACACTATTTACACCTTTATTATATAAGGTGTAAAACAACGTTATAATATGTAGATTTACTTGCATTCTTGTTAAATCTGGCTTAATTTGGTGGCAAAGGTAATAAAAAGCTATAAAAACAACAAAGAAAATAGAGAGAAATTAAGAAAATATCTTTATAACCAATAAACCATAGCGTTCTATTTAGTTACATAATATTATTGAAAATACACTGCATTTATTACATAAGACAGTATGTATTTACGCATATTTCAATACATTTATAGTGCTATAAAAAATAACTATTCTGAACTATTTGGCACATCGATACCTAATTCTTTTAGAACATTTGGTGCATCTTCGTCGCCATATTCAGTTGCTTTTTTATACCAGTGTATGGCTTCGTCTATGTTCTTCTCTACGCCATCGCCACGTCTATAACAATTTCCTATATAGAACATAGCCCATGGTTCGCAACTATTAGCAGCTTTATAGAGCCATGCTAAGCCACGTTTCTTATCTGGCTTTTCGCCATTCCAGCCTTCAAAATAGAGAATGCCAAGATAGTATTGCCCTAAAGCTGAACCAGCATAAGCAGCTTTTTGATACCAATGTAACGCACTCTGAGCATTGAATGCTACGCCCAAACCATAGGCATAGCATCTCCCCAGACCAGTATAGGCATCTATATTGCCAGCTTCGGCAGCCTTTTGATAATACTTAAAGGCTGTATCATAATCCTCATTATCGAACGCTTCGTCGGCTTTTCCCAGCAATTTATCTGCTTCGGTTGTAGGTTTACCTACATAATTGGTATCTACTCTGTGTGGCACTTCCTCTTGTGCAACACCCATCAAGGGTATAAATAGGGTGCAAAAGACTAAAGCTAACGTCTTCATTTTTAGATTATAATATTACACCAAGCGAATGGCAAGCGGTTCAACTGTGATGAGATGTCGCTTATAAAGGTCGCCAACGGCTTTCTTGTAGACTTTCTTTGACACATGAAAGAGATGTTTAATATCTTCTGCTTCGCTTTTATCGCCAAGGTTGCATACACCACCGTTGTCCTTTAAGTATTGCAGAAGCACTTCGGCAAAGTCTTTTGCATATTGCTGTCCTGTTGGTTGCAGTGTGCAGTCAATCTTTCCGTCTGGTCGGACTGTGGCAATATAACCCTTTAGATGGTCGCCCGTGTGGACGTACTGGAACACTTGGTCGCCATAAACAAGTCCGGGATATTTATTGTCGATGATAACTTTGAAGCCAAGTTCGGTCTTTTGCCAAATCATCAAATCAACCTCCTCGCCTTGCTTGTACATTGGTTTCTCTTCATCAAAATAATGCTCTACCTTCGCCGATGCCACCAAACGGTAGGTTTCTTCGTCAAGATGTACGTGTACAATATACGACTCGCCTATCTGCATACGTTTCTTCTGCTCGCGAAACGGACAGAACAAATCTTTTGTTACACCCCAATTAAGGAATGCACCATACTCGTTTACCCACGAACATTCCAAATATGCAAACTCGCCCACAACTGCAAGTGGGTGTTCGGTTGTAGCAATGGGACGTTCCTCCTGGTCGAGATACACAAAAACACGTAAGTCGTCGCCCACCGAAACATTATTGGGAACATATTTTTGAGGCATCAATATTTCGCCTGCTCGACCACCATCGAGATACAATCCGAATGGATCTCTATTGCCTTCGCGCAATGCAACCTTCAATACAGTCAGCGTATTGTAATCGCCTATCTTTAGTTTTGCCATTTGTTATTTCCTTTCTTACTTTATTATACTGCGCTGGATTCGTTGCCCTCTCCCACTATGCGTCCGTCTTTCAAGTGTATGGTGCGGTCGGTTAGTGTAGCCAACGTTTCATCGTGTGTTACAATAACAAAAGTCTGACCAAACTTATCGCGCAAATCGAAGAAGAGTTTGTGTAGTTCTTCCTTATTCTTTGAATCCAAACTACCCGACGGTTCGTCGGCAAGAATTACTGCAGGGTTGTTCATTAGCGCCCTTGCCACTGCCACACGCTGCTTTTCGCCACCAGAAAGTTCGTTGGGTTTATGGTTTGCACGGTTGCTCAGTCCCATAAACTCCAATAGTTCTTCAGCACGGATGCGTGCTTCTTTGGGTTTCATACCTGCAATATAGGCGGGAATCATAATATTCTCGATTGCCGTAAACTCTGGTAAAAGCTGGTGAAACTGGAACACGAAACCAAGATGTTTGTTGCGAAACTCGCTTAGTTTATTGGTTGATAATGTGCTGGTTTCAATGCCATCTACTACAACGGAGCCATTATCTGGTTTATCTAACGTACCAAGAATTTGCAGCAACGTGGTTTTGCCTGCTCCAGAAGGACCAACAATGCTCACTATTTCGCCTTTTTCAATGCACAAGTCAATACCTTTCAGCACTTGCAGTGAACCAAAACTCTTAGTAACACCTTTTATCTCTATCATAATTCTATCTTATTTTCTTTTGCATAAACTCTCGTAGAACATCATAAGCACTACGTTCTTCGGTGTGTTGCGACTGTGCAAACGTCATACCGTCCATACGATTGCCATACTGATCGGGGAATATTATCATAAGAGTCTTACTCTTAAAGAAGCGATTTACTTCTTCTGGTATGCGTTCCATCGCATTCTTATAAGATATAGTACCCTTTCGCGCTGTGATAATTACAAACAAATGGTCGTCTTGCACCTCTGTAGCCAACTGTGGAAGTTCTTTCCAATGCTTCATTTCAACATATTCAGCCCGTACATTGGGGTGTCGATTACGAATATATACAGTAATTAGTTCGATGGTTTCTTGACGAGCATGAAAAACAACACGGCAATCGCTGTTCGATGCTAAACGTGCTATTCGTTCCAACCAACGATAAAAGCCAGGTTCAAACTCAGCCCGCGAAGGCACAACAACTTGTATTCTACGAATTGTATTCAATGGTTGCACAATACGAGCTATTGTAATTTGGCGGCTCAAACCATTGTAAAGGCTCTGTGTAAATTGTCCCCAAAACCCCTTCGATATAGCTTGTTTGGCATGTAGTCCCATTACTATCTCAGATGCTTGGAACTCTTTAAAAGCATGTTTTATACCATTTGCTATGTTGGCAGCAATACGCACCTGTGTTACCATCGGCACATTGGCAGACGTAGCTTGCTTTTGCAGATGCTCTAATAAACGTCGTCCTTCTTCTTGATTGGCTGCTGCATTCACATCATCGTACACAACGTTCAGTCCAACAAGTTCTTTCTTAAGCTTTTCGTTACGCATCATTATGGCTAACGAAAGCAAATTCTCGGCGTATTCTGGATATTTCACAGGTATAAGAATGCGTTCGTCGTTATGCGTTCGCGCCATTTCAGGTTCTTCTTTTTCGGTTAATCGAATTTTTTGAGCAGCTCGCTCTGTTACAAACGATGATATTATGCAAGTAAAAAGTATCATAATAACGATACCATTCAGCACTTCATCGTTGAAAAGGAATTTTCCAGGAGCCACCTCAAGCTTTAATCCCACCATCACCATAGCTATTGCGCCTGCTGCATGGGCACTTGTTAAACCGAAAAGCATATCAGACATTTCTCGTTTTAAACGAAACAAGAAGCCAGCAAAATAGGCTGCAATGGCTTTTCCTGTTGTTCCAAAGAAGACAATACATAGTACAACCCAAATGATATGTGTGCCTTCAAACAACGAACGCACATTTATTAACATTCCAACACCTATTAGGAAATAAGGAATAAAGAGCGCATTGCCTGTAAACTCTATATGATTCATAAGTGGAGATAGACGTGGAATGAAGCGATTTAATATTAGCCCTGAAAAGAACGCTCCAAAAATACCTTCCAAACCTACTGCTTCTGAAAGTGCAGCAGACAGAAACAGAATGCCTAAAACAAAGAGAAACTGCATTACAGCATCGGAATAGCGACGCAGAAACCATCGTGTAAGGCGCGGAACAAAGTAAATAAGCCCTGATATATAGAGTGCAAATTTAAGCATAAACCATAGCCAGAATATGCCACCACTACCGCCTTGACACAAATTTACTATCATTGCCATAACAAGAAGCGCCAAGAACAATGCTACCATTGTGCCACCAACACTAAGCGTTGAAGCTGAATGCTGAGAAAGGCCATAGCGTCCCACGATAGGATAGGCTACGAGTGTGCTTGATGACATAATACAACCAAGTAGCAAAGACGATGTTACTGAGTAGTGTAGCAAATATATTCCCATTAAGAAGGTAAGAATATAAGGTATAAAAAAGGAGAGAAAACCAAACAGCATAACACGCCATTTATTTTTCTTCAGTCCGTCCATATCCATTTCAAGACCAGCAAGAAACATAATGTAATATAAGCCTACACTTCCAAACAGTTCGAACGAAGCATCGCGTTTCAGCACATTTAATCCGTATTCGCCCACCAAAACACCAGCCAAAACCATTCCTATAATGTGAGGAATACGCAGTCTACCCATAATAATAGGCGACAATAGAATTAGCATCAATACCACAAAGAAAATCAATGTTGGATCGGTTATAGGGAAATATTGGGCTATTCTGAACATAATTGCTATTATAAATATGTGCAAAGGTAGCAAAAAGTTATGGGGTAAGTAGTGAAAGTAGAGAGTTTTTTGTATTTTTGCAAACGCAAACAACACAAACTTATGCCTTACTGGTATATGTTTGAATAGACATTTTGTGATGTATTGCACTATTAAAATTATAAAAACAAGGATATGAAAGTAGCTATTGTTGGAGCCAGTGGAGCTGTTGGACAAGAATTTCTCCGCATATTGGCAGAAAGAAACTTCCCTATAGACGAGCTTGTGCTCTTTGGTTCAAGTCGGTCTGCAGGTAGAAAGTACACATTTAAAGGTAAAGAATACGAAGTAAAACTTCTGCAACATAACGATGATTTCAAGGATATTGACATAGCTTTTGTTAGTGCAGGTGGCAGCACGTCGGCAGAATTCGCCAACACCATTACCAAATATGGGACTGTTATGATTGATAATTCAAGTCAATTCCGTATGGAAAAAGACGTACCATTGGTTGTTCCAGAAATAAATGCAGAAGATGCACTAACTCGTCCACGTGGTATTATTGCTAATCCTAACTGCACCACTATTATGATGGTTGTGGTTTTAAACCCCATAGAGCAGTTAAGCCACATAAAACGTGTACGCATCAGTAGCTATCAAAGTGCGTCTGGTGCTGGTGCAGCTGCTATGCAGGAACTACAACAGCAATATAAGGAGATTATTGAGACGGGCGAAGCTGAGACTATTAGTAAGTTTCCGCATCAGTTAGCCTACAATGTGATTCCGCAAATAGACAAGATGACTGAGACCGACTATACAAAGGAGGAGATGAAGATGTTCTACGAAACGCAGAAAATCATGCACTCCGATGTCCGTACCAGTGCAACATGTGTACGCGTTTCGTCGCTTCGTAGCCATTCGGAGGCAGTTTGGATTGAGACTGAGAAGCCTTTGGAGGTTGCCGAAATACGTAAAGTGCTCGAAGCCGCTCCAGGAGTTACACTCGTAGACGATCCTCAAAATTATGTTTACCCTATGCCGTTGGAGAGTGCAGGCAAAGACGATGTGTATGTTGGGCGCATTCGTAAAGACCTTGCCGATGAAAATGGTACTACACTTTGGCTCACGGGCGACCAGATACGTAAAGGCGCAGCTCTCAATGCCGTACAAATTGCAGAATATTTAATAAAGGTGGGGAACGTAAAATAGTGTAATTTTGTTGTTCTCTGTATAGACTATATTTTTCGCCGCACATTATTAAAATGCGCTATGCTGCAAATTAAAAGTAGAGAGGGGGATATTTCTGAGGCATTGTATAGCCTGAAAACAAATATGATGGAATTGTTTTAGATTTTGCTAAATCTCACTCTTAGAGAAAATAACAGCTATATTCCAATTATATAAAAGAGCCTGTTTCGTAATGCGAAATAGGCTCTTTTATGCATCAAAATACTATAGTTTTATAAATACTTTAGAATATATTGCTATTGTAACAAATTTCGTTTCTATATAACAACAAATGATACAACACATTATTGACCAACAACTTATTAAAACACTTAAATTAGAATTCCAATGAATAAAAGAAATCATTGTATTCATTTTGATAAGCATCTTTTAGGTAGGATTATATTGAGACATAAATGTTCTTGTTGTTTATGATATCTAATTTGCAACTGACAGATATCTGAGAGGAGCGTTACAGATATCTGAGAGGAATGTTACAGATATCTAAGAAAAGAGTAACTAATTTTGTAGATAAAGAAAACAGCATTGCATACTTAAAGTTTGCAATGCTGCTTATGTTGTTTGTTGTTTTCTTGCCCAATAGGTACAGAAATGTTTTTATTTGTGTGCTTTATAATACTTTACAGCAGCTTCTACATTTAGTTTCACTGCTCTTGACGAGAATGTTGCACCACTAACACCATCTACTGTTCCCACCTTAGAAATGCGTTTGCCAGCAAACTTTGGTAACATCTTAGAATCTACTTGTTCAAAATATCTAGGTGTTTCACGATTTTTCATCGCTACAACCTTTACCACTTTATCGTTCCTAATGTACACTTCTACAGGTGTAGTCCCCTTAAAACCACTTACATTGGCAGCCAACGTAGTTGTGTTTACCACATAAGTGCCATCGCTTTGCTTGCGCATCACACTATTGTCTTGTCCTGCTGCAAAAGCAAAACCAACTGTCATTAAAGCTGCAAGCGCTAAAATTGAAATTTGTTTCTTCATCTTTACTATTATTGTTTACTGATTACGTTAAGTATCATTATCTACTTATTTGTGTGCAAATGTAGTCCTTTTTTCATAAATGACAAAGAAGAAGAAAAGGAAAGTAGTATGAACGTGTCTGTCAGAAAGAGCAACACTATATGTTGCTACTTATCCAAAAACTTAGAGTCTACATAGTTTAAGAAGCCTTCGCGGTACATATCGCCAATAGGAACATACATACCATCGTTCATAAGAATACGATTCTTGTTTACTTCGTTTATATCTATCAAGTTAATAATCCATGAACGATGAATACGCATAAAGCTATTATTAGCTAAATGTTTCTCCATTTTCTTCATACTCGAAAGTATCATTAATGGTTTTCTATCGCTTATAAAATGAATTTTTAGATACTCGCCCATACCTTCAACATAACGTATATCGCTGATGTTTACACGAATAATTTTATATTCATTCTTTAGAAACAGAGTGTCGTTATCTGCCAAAGAGACATTTGTTTTTGCTTGTTGCAACAACGCATACTGCCGTTTTAAACTTTTAGCTGCTGCCATTAGTTCTTCTTGGCTAAATGGTTTAAGGAGATAATCAATAGCTTCTACTTTATAACCTTCTATAGCGTAGTCGCTATAAGCAGTTGTAAACACCACTAAAGGCTTTACTTCTAACGAGCGTACAAAGTCGAGTCCACTCATATCAGGCATATTAATATCTATAAATATAGCATCAACGGTTTGCCTTTCTATTTCTCTCTTTGCTTCAATAGCATTTTGGCATTCGCCAACCAGTTCTAAAAACGATATATTTTTTATATATGTAGCCAGCTGTTTCAGTGCCAAAGGCTCATCGTCTACTGCTAAAGTTCTTATTCTGTTTTCCATCTTGGAGTTGGTTTTTTGTCATTTTTCTTATTTGTTAATGATAATTCTAACCACACACTATAAGTTTTCTCGCCATCGTCTATTACGAGTTTGTGTCGGTTTGGATATATCAGGTTCAATCGTTGTTGTACACTCTTCAGCCCTACTCCGCCTTTTTCGCATTCAGTTTCAGACTGTTTACTATTTATACAGCAAAACTTTATCTTGTCGTTTTCTACAGAAAGCGAAATATCTATTGTGCTTATATGCTGATAGCTTATACCATATTTAAAGGCATTTCCAACAAAACATACAAGTAGTAGTGGTGGTATTTCGCCCACTGGAAATTGCTTTGGGATATTAAGATTTATCTTTACCATTTCTGTATAGCGCATACGCATCAACGAAATATAACTATGTATAAAGTCGCTTTCTTTCTGTAAAGGAATAAAAGTATTATTACCTTCGTAAAGAATATACCGCATCATCTTCGACATTACTATAATAGCCCACTTTGCTTTCTCTGGATCGATATCTACTAAAGCATGTATATTGTTGAGAGTATTCATAAAAAAGTGTGGGTTTATTTGATATTTCAGTGATATTAGCTGTTGTTCCAGGTTCTTTTTTTCTAAATCATATAGTTTCTTTTGATCGTCATTATATTTAAAAAAGAGCTTTACGCCAAGATTCATTCCAAACATTAACACTAAGATTATGGTGTTTACAACTATTATTTGTGTTGTAATAGTAGTCTGATTATCTGTAATTCTGCTTTGAACATAGCCAGCCTGAACAATAGCTCTCAGACTTTCTTCCGCTGTTTGGGTATGAAAAACATATAACACAAGTACAAATATAAGTATTAGAATAATGGTTCCACACACATAGTGTATTCGTTGTTTGCGATAGATAATAAGTGGTAACAAAAAGAAATTATGCACTAAGAATGCACCAAAATATATGAAAACAACTGTCCAAACACTAAAAATATGAGTCCAACTATATGTTCTAAAGGTACTACTATCATAGAGAGACATTGCTGCTACGGGAATAAAAAAGATAAACAACCATAAAAGCGAATGAGCAACATTCTCTTTATACACTCTTGGTAGCTTTTTCCGTAACAGATTTATCATATATTCTATTTAAAGGTAGAGCATTCACATTTCAACAATGAGAACTCTTTGCAAAGATACAAAAATATTATTTCTTCACGCAAATCTCTACACGGAATATTCCTTTTATACTTTATAATTCACAGAAGTAAAGTTTTGCTCTAAAAAGACAACTAAATAAAACCGAAAAAGATACATTTGTGCCGAAACCGCAAAGCCATTGTAAACATTGAATATACATTTTTGTCGTTTCGTTAAAACTTAAAATACATCTATATACTTGCATCGAAGGAGAGCCGGGATACGAATAAATGGTATAACAGAGCTATTCCAATAAGATGAAAAACAAAAAAGATAGTGTATTACAAGAAAAATAAGCCAAATTATTTGGCTATTAATGAAAGTTAGCTTACCTTTGCACCCGCAAATGCGCTTGTGGCGGAATTGGTAGACGCGCTAGACTTAGGATCTAGTGATTTCCATCGTGCAGGTTCGATTCCTGTCAAGCGCACTCTTTCTTTATTAAGGCGTTGTTTCGCTAAAAAAGGATAACTCCACTAATTATACTTGCGTAATAAAGATTATGACTTACTCTAAAAAAAGCCTATTAACATTGGTTATGTTCTTGTTTGCTTATCCAATGATAGTATTAACTTATGCACAACATTCCACACTTTATTATAATAGAGTTGATAGCCTAAAATTAGGCGAAAGAATAGGTTTGCGCACAAATGTTGTAGACTGGATAATGCTTACACCTAACTTTGGCATAGAATACACCTTGGGAAACAAGAACTGGAACAAATGGACGCTCGGTATTTCGGGGAGAATTAACTGGAACACACAAACAAAAGACCCTACTTATAATGTGTACGATTTATACGATGGAAAAATAGAATTGCGCAAATATTGGCATGGAAATAATCCACGCCGCGTGTTTTATTGGGGTATATATGGTGGTGCCAATAGGTTTAACATTAAGTTTACAGACTTAGGAAAGAAAGGAAATGCATTTACTGGCGGACTTATGTTTGGCACAGTTGCACAGCTATATGGCTACCAAAATGGTGCAAGTTTAGATTTCGACTTTGGTATAAACGCAGGTGTCGTATTTGCAAAATACGAAGAATATCGTCGCGATGTTATCAATAACCGGCACGTTTATACCACTGTAACGCCACAAAATGGTTACAAACTAACGTTCAATCCTTTTGTTTATGCCGCTTCAACAGATATTTTTAGAGTGGGCTTAATATATCATTTCGGAACAAAAGTAGCTAACCGATACAAGAAACGTGAGGTTGTAGACGAAAAATATCGTATAGAACAAGCAAACAAAGCCTACGCAAAAGACACACTACACATTGCTAAGGAAGCAGAAAAGAAAGCTAAGCACATAGAAAAAGCTCGCAATAAACGACTAAAAGAATACGAGAAAGCTAAGAAGCAAGCAGAAAAGGCACAACAGAAAGTGGCTAAAGATATTGAAGAACGAAAGAAAAGAACAGAGAAATGAAAAGAATAGTCGCAACATTCTTAAGTATAATGTCGGCAATTATAGCCAACAGCCAATCCATCTCTGTAAATACAGATGTGGCAATGTTGGCTCTACAAACTTACAATATAGGCGCTGAGATGACAATTGGCAATCGTTCTACATTGGGATTAAGCGTGTTTGCAAATAACAAGCCATATTGGCACACAGAAACAAAGATGGTGGGCGTACAACCAGAATATAGATACTATTTTGGAGGGCGACCTATGTATCACCACTTTATAGGCGTAAGTGCTTTAGCCGTAGACTATAATGTTAAAGTAAGAAATACACGCTACGATGGCTTTGCTGCTGGTGCAGGACTAACGTTTGGCTATGTTGCATCTATTTCTAATCGTTGGACAATTGACGCACATGCAGGTATTGGATTGGTTTTGTTTCATCAAAAGAAAACAACAGATGGACAACCAAACTTAGAAATATCCTCGGGTGTGAGAACATCAGATGGATACACTGGATACCAAATATTACCAACAAAAATTGGCGTTACGCTTTCATACATATTAAGATAAAGAAAACAATATGAGACTGAGTATAAAACGTTGCCTGACTATTCTATATCTGCTGCTTGCTTACGTAAATATAACTAATGCGCAAGTAATGCACATAACGGGTAACGTATACAAAAACATGAAATCGTTTGATGGGGGTAAAACCAATAAAGTTCCTCTCTCCGTTCCCGTTTATATATTCGACAACCGAAACGAAGCCAACAAACAGGCTGCAACATATAAAAGTAAAAGCAAAAACATTAGTCAAGAGGTTACAATTAAAAGCAATGCAACCGTAACACCCGACTACGATGGACACTTCGAAGCTGATATTTCAGCCAAAGGAGCACTAATGGTTATAAACGAAGGCGAAGTAAAGGTAGTAAATATTGGTTCTAATCTGCAATACGATATAGTTTTTACCGATGGTTCAAAAACACTCTTACTTGCCAATACAACTGTTATAGGAAAACGCACAGGCGCAAATATCGTTGAAATGAAACCTATTGATGATGGTCCAAACCTGCATTGGAATGTTACAATAAGGCTACCAGAATGGTATACAAAAGACCATTCACGGCTCATCTTCCAACCAATGGTTATCAATTGCGAAGAAGAAGACACCATACAATATCTTGAACCACTGGTGTTCGAGGGAAAACAATATCACAAGAACCAAATTAGAAGAAAGAGTTTCGATTACAATCGTAACGATTCGCTGCATAGCTATTACATCGAAGACCAACCAAGCACTAACGATGCGTTTACCTTTCATTGGGAAACAACGTATCCAAAACCTAATCCAAACAAGAGTTACAAGTGGGGCTCGGTGTTAAGACTAGAAGATTACACCCACATTTACTTTGAAGACAAATCGAAAAGCGGAACTTGCAATACACGTAAACCATGGAAGCTAATAGATGTTTCGATGGCTATGAAACAAATTAAGCTAACGCCACAGTACTATGAACAAGCCAGAGCTCAGCTTAGAGAAGTGCCACGCGACCTACAATTGACATTCATGGTTGGTAAAGATGAACTAACTTCTGATGCCTCTAATCAGCAGAATCTAGAACAGCTTGTTAAGGAACTTCGCTCTTATGGTCGTGCTTTAATGAACTTTACAGTTCAAGGAACAGCATCGCCTGAAGGCAATGTAGCATCAAATACTAAATTAGCAACTACACGTGCAAAGAAAGCACTGTCTATTATAGGTGGACAAATATCGAGTGCTGGCCTTGAAGTAAAAGAGCCTTTAGTTTATACATGGTTCGACGTTGCAGATTCGTTGAAAGCTCGTAACTTAGAAACAGAGGCTAACACATTACGCAACTACGCATTTAACAATAATATTAGTGGGTTGCGCGAAATGCAGAACCAACCTATTATTCAGGAGATATTGCAGAATCAACGTCTAATGCGCTGTACTTATACGCTACGTCAGAATAAGGTTCTCGACCCACAAGAAGTGTTATGGACTTACTATAACGACAAAGATTACCAAAAAGGAGGCAAAAATGTATTCTCAAACGGAGATTATTATAATCTCTTTACACAAATAAAAGACTCCACAGAACTACGTAAATTAACTTATCGGGCATGGAATGAGATTAAAACACGGCGGACGATGCAATATAGCCCATTTGCTGCTTATATTGCAAACCGTGTTGCTTGCTATGCCATAGAGAGCGATTCTATAGACTTATCTATTCTTTCACCATTTATAGATATGAAGTCTGGTTTAGAAGTTTCGCGTCCAATATCTTTCGATAACGAGTATCATTACATCGTAAACAGACGAGAGCTTGTAGCCAACCAAGCGATAATGTATTTCAAAGCTATGAAACTTGGTGAAGCTTATCACCTTGCGAATAAACTTCCAGATACCGATGAGTATAAGAATATAAAGATGTTTACCGACTTAGAAACTCTTTTCTTCAAGCAAAACAAGACTGCTGATGAAGCTCGTCGTGCCAAAGACGCATTGGATTACGTTATGAAAACAAATGCAGAGAATTATGCGATACTAAACTTTGAGCTAGCTTCTGAATTAGGGAAAACGTACGAAGAGCTTGAACCACTTATAGATTCACTGCCCGATAATAACGCGAAGAAATGGTATATGAAAGGGGTTATTGAAGCAGGAAAGCCAGAAATAAGCGATGATGATTTTATGGAACTCACCGCAAAATATGGTCCTGATGTAGCATTGCGTATGACCGACAACACTATACCTTCATTCTTAGCCTACTTCCAGCATTGTTTTGATATGCGTCCACAGTACAAAGGCTTATATAATTCTGATGCAAATATTCCTGATGATGTGCGCAAAAGAAACCCTTACGATGAAAAGAAAGCAGAGTTATACAGACAAAAGTTTACTGATTTGATGATTGCTGCTGGTAAAATTAAGGCACCAGAACAAGAAGAAGAGTCAAACGACAATAAAGAAACAACCGAAGAGAACAATAATAATGGCACGCCAACAACCACTTTACCTGTAGAGGAGATTAAAAAATGAATAGAATAGTACCTTTGGTAATGGCATTTTTTGCTATTATAACCCTTCAAGCACAAACTCCAATAAGCCAACCTACCGACACTGTTGTAAGGGATTTGAGCGAGTTAGAACAGAAAATGCAAGCAGAAGATATTACGGCAAAAATTGATACGGCTTATTATGGAACACCAAAACAAAGAAACTTCAATGCATTAGACTACAGTTTAGACAACCGACACCGCTATCAAGGCGACAAATGGACAAAGGGTGGCTTCGGTAAACATACATTCTTAGACTTAGGAGCTGGTGCCGTATTCTATCAGCATAATAACGATTATCAATTAACAACGCAAGCTGGTATTCATCTCCGAATAGGAAAAGAACTTAGTCCAATGAGTTCTTTCCGTCTGGGAATAGGCGGAGAGCTTGGTTACATTAGTGGCGAAGCTAACGTAAATTGGACGATGCGCGCCAATGCCGACTATCTTTTCAACTTCTCAAACTATCTTTTGGGTTATCGTCCTGACCGTCCATTAAGCGTATCGGGCATACTTGGTTTAGGTTTTCAACACTCACACTTAACAAAATACAATGGTTCTGCTGTTGCGAGAACTATGAAAGATAAAGCAACCTCTTACAATATACATACTGGTTTACAGTTTAAATTCCTTGCTGGAACACATGCTGCACTTGCCATAGAACCGTATATTATGGCTGGTACAGAGGGAATGGACTTAGATAAAGCCTCTAAATTTAACCACTTCAGCATTGGTTATGGTGTAAATCTATCGTATATTTGGTACTTCTACAACAATATGTCTGCACAAAAAGATGCGGGCGACTTCCAAAAACATTTTACCGATGATAAGCGATTGTTCCTCGAAGACCCTGCTAGACTACGCTGGCGACGTCCTTGGTTCTTCGAATACAGCATAGGTCCATCGTATTATTATTCTACAAACTTAAAGGTTGGAAAAACCATTGGTTATAGTGTTAGTGCTAATATTGGTCAATGGATGTCGTCGGCTATTGGTTTACGAGCAGGCATTAACCTAACGAATGCTGCATGGACAAAGGCAAGCGAAACAACATCGCTACTTGGAAAGTCGGGTGTTTCGCTCGATGCTATGCTCAATCCGTTCGGTTTTACACGTCATTACAACTGGGATAGCCCGGTGGGACTGAATCTTTACGGTGGTTACGAATTAGGACAGCTCCAATTAGTACACACTAATATAAATGATAAAACGAGTGGACGATACGCTGGATACCGATTAGGTGCACAATTCTGGGCTAAAATTACAAACGATTTGCGCCTAACTTTTGAGCCAAATTACATTCTAATAGAACACTTCGATCGTCCAGATGGACGTATGAAATATGGTCAGACTGACTTTAAATTGGGTTTAGCTGTACTATTCCGCAATAAATTGCAACGTAACGACGATGTTAATAATGCAAAGAATGACCTTCCAGAGAGTGGTTTCTTTATGGGGGGAGGATTTGGTTGGAACACTACCATTAACAAATGGAGATATACAGGCAAGTCGCGCGGACTGCTTTTAAACTTCAATGGCTTTGTTGGCTATAACTTTAATATGTATAGCGGAGCAAAACTTATGGTAGATTATGTTGCGAATCCCATCTGGCAAAAGAATGGCAGCGGCAACTTCTATAAGTTTACTTATAAAAACACATTCATATCTGCCGACTATCAGTTCAATGTACTCAACGCTATGACGGGATATCGTCCTGGAAGAAGATGGAATGTAGAACTTTATGGCGGACCATCTCTGGTGCTAAGCAAATATGGTAAAAAAGCAGATGTTGGTGCTAACTTTGGTGGAATGCTCTCATATCGTGTTCTCCCCTATCTATCTTTGTTTTATAGCCACACTGTTTATTGGATGCCAAGCAGCCATTATGACTCTGACCAGATATACACAACTCCTGGAGCCATATCGAATGTACTTACAGTGGGAGCTAAATATCATCTCGACGGATTTATTAAAACCATTAAGAACCTGCCGTGGAGAACAGCACCATCGTCGGGTTTACATCGCTTCTTTCTCGATTACGGATATGGGTATGCCAACTATCCTATGCTACCAAGTAAGGGAAAAGACTCGTGGGGAACATCAATGCAACTATCTTTAGGCTGGTGGGCAAACTCTTTCTTAGGAGCACGTATCGGTTTGAATATGGCAAAAGGTGTGGATATGACCACTACACACACTACGAATGGACAAACAGAAGACATTCACCACGCTATTGGCTTAGGTACAATTGCTGGCGATGTGCTCATTAATCCGATGGGATTAAGCAAAAACTACAACCAGCACTCTCTGGTTGGAGCAAATATTCTCTTAGGTTACCAAAACGGTTGGCTTGTTATGAACGATGCTGAGCATACTATTAAGGGTTCAAGAATTACGGTAGACGGCTTCCGCGTGGGACTACAGCTATGGACACGACTTAGTAGAGACTTGCGTCTAAACATTGAACCAATGTATTCTTCGCTCAATGCACACGACAATATCTATATTAACGCAGCAGGAAACACTCTATATAGAACAAGAGAAATGGGCAGCACACCACTTAAGTTGGGCAATTCGTTCTCTGTTCGTGTAGGTTTAACTGTGCCTTTCAACCGTATTGCGCGCTACGAAGATGCAGATATGACATCGTTTGCGTCTAAAAAACCAATGCGCTTTTTCGCCGCTCTGGGTGGTGGTTGGAATATTCTACTCACAAAACACCGGTTTAAAGATAGCGGTGCAAAAATTAACCTATCGGCTTTTGGAGGCTACAAACTGAATGAGGTTTCGGCTGTCCGACTTGGATTAGAATACATGATGGACAATGTTAAGTATGCCTACATTGAAAACAATATAGCAAGCTTCAACGAAGATAAGCGAAACATTCTATTTGTTTCGGCAGATTTCCAACTCGATTTACTCGCTTATTTCCGTGGATACAGACCTAACCGTGCATGGAACGTTGCGCTATATGCAGGTCCTGCTATTGGTATTCAAACCAACAAAGAGCACTCTAAAGATGGCGCCATAAATATGGGAATGACGGTTAGTCACCAGATTGCAAAGAATTTTTCTGCATTCTATAATCACAACATCTACTTAATGGGCTTCTTAGGTCGCGACAGTTTGCTACCAGGAACTAATCTCTTAGGAAAGATTACTGCTTTAAATTGCATAGACTTTGGAGTAATGTACAACTGGTAAGCTCCATTAAGAAAAGTAGAATACAAAAAAGAAAGACATAATAGGCTGAAGGGACAGGCAACCAACATATAATTGTATGCCTCGCCATTCAGCCTTTTTTTCATTCAAATAGGCTATTAGAATCTTGATTTATTTTGTTTTTCTGTAGAGCAGATTAAGTGCCTTTATACCGAAGGCATAATGAGTTGCAACAAGTTAGATATACTCAACAGAATAGAGATGAAGACTTTTTAGAAAAGAGAACAATTGTAATAAAAGCCACAACTATATAACAATACACAAAACAACATATTACTGTTCAACAACTTAGAAGAATATCCAAAGCAAAATATCACAGAAAAAACAAATTCATATTACGCATCTGAATAAACATATTTTAGGTAGTATAATATAGCATTATAAAAGACATAGTTTGTTATGATATCTAAAACGTAACTGACAGATATCTGAGACGAACGTGACAGATATCTGAGACAAGCGTTAGAGATAACTAAAACAAAAAGAACTAAAATGTGGCTGACTTTTCTTAATATCTAAAATGTTCTATTTTATTTTTCAAAACCAGTAGACACAGCTTATAAAGTCTCCACCAATTTACTACGAAATCAAGTTAGAAAGGCTAACAAGATGCAAAACAGACAACAGAAGAAGGCAAAAGGTAATAGTATAAACAAAATACGATGGTGTTATGGCAGAATAATAAAATTGCTTTTTAAACATCATCTCTCACTACTCGTTTGCATCGGCTATAAAACTCCTACGCAAGAAGTACATATAAATATCCATAATCAATAAAAACGCATATTCTTAATAATGTTAGCCATATAAACCAAACATACAGAATATGCGAAGAAAAAAGCAATGAAATATGGATACAGGCAGAGTACTTTATTTTTTATTTCCGGTCTCTACCTGCTTTACTTTCTTAAACAAATCAGATGCAAATACAAGGTCGTTTAGTTTCTGATTATTGCTCGACATCACCGTATCTTTATTCCCTTGCCACTCTGCTTTACCATCTGCAATAAACACAATGTGTTCACCAATTCCCATAACAGAGTTCATATCGTGCGTATTAATAATGGTGGTAATATCAAATTCTTTCGTAATGTCCGACAATAGTTGGTCGATAACCAACGATGTTTTAGGATCAAGACCAGAGTTTGGCTCATCGCAAAACAAATATTTAGGATTCATTACTATAGCACGCGCTATAGCCACACGCTTCTGCATACCACCCGATATTTCTTCAGGATATTTGTTTTCTGCTCCCGTTAGGTTCACACGTTCTATACATTTTTGCGCCTGTGCATCGCGCTCCGCTGGTGTCATATTAGAAAACATATCAAGAGGAAAACGAACATTTTCGAAAACAGTGAGCGAATCGAACAAAGCAGAGCCTTGGAAAATCATTCCCATCTCTCTGCGCATTCTAATCTTCTCTTTTTTATTCATCGCTACAAAGTTGCGATGGTCGTAAAGTACTTCTCCACTTGTAGGCTCTAACAATCCCACAAGACACTGCAGTAACACTGTTTTTCCTGCTCCACTCTGTCCAATAATCAAGTTAGTTTTACCATCTTCAAACACTGTATTTATGTCGTGAAGCACTTTTTTATCGCCAAACGATTTATATAAGTTTTTAACTTCTATCATATTTGTAAGCCTATTACGAAATAAACAATTAGCTAAGAAGCTGGGTTAAAAATACATCGCTAAATAGAATGAGCACACTGGAACTAACCACGGCATTGGTAGAAGACTTGCCTACTTCTACCGAACCACCCTTCACTGTGTAGCCAAAAAATGATGAGACACTTGCAATGATGAAAGCAAAGAAGAGACTTTTGGTTATACTCATATACATAAACCATGGATTAAAGTCGTGCTGCAATCCCGAAGTTAAATCTACAGGAGTTATAATATGCGCAAAGAAAGCAGTTGCGTAGGCTCCCACAATACCCATTGCAGCAGAAAAAATAACTAAGAAAGGCATTATGGTAATGAGTCCTACTATCTTAGGCAATATTAAATAGCTTGCCGAGTTTATACCCATAATCTCTAAAGCATCTATTTGCTGTGTAACACGCATAGTTCCTAACTCTGAGGCAATGTTCGAACCAACTTTTCCTGCAAGAATAAGACACATAATACTCGAAGAGAATTCGAGCAACATAATCTCACGCGTAACATAACCCGATACCCAAAGTGGCATCCACGGACTTTGAACATTTAATTTTATCTGTATGCAAATAACAGCTCCGATAAAGAAAGATATAAGCAAAACAATACCAATAGAATCGACACCGAGTTGCGACATCTCTTTTACATAGCGTTTAAAAAACATGCGGAAACGTTCAGGACGACTGAATGCGCGTCCCATCAGGAGCAGGTATCTACCAAGAATTGTAAGCCAATTAAATATAAGCATAGTTTGTATGTTTATTGTATGCGAGTGCAAAAGTAACCAAAATCCGCTAAAAAACTGCAATATAAGTCATTGTTTTAAGCAATATCAATGATATTAGCATTTATTTTACTACTTTTGCAACATAGAAACGAAATTAGAAATGCTCGACACAGAAAACATAATCATTGAACCCGAGAGCGAAAGAAACAGTGTTCTTCGTACCGAAGGACTTGTTAAACGATACGGAAAACGTACTGTAGCAAACGGAGTAAGTATCAATGTGCGACAAGGAGAAATTGTTGGACTGTTAGGACCAAATGGTGCTGGCAAAACAACATCGTTCTATATGACAACCGGTTTGGTGGTTCCAAACGAAGGACACGTTTACATTGACAACCTAGAAATAACAAAATATCCTGTTTATAAACGTGCTAAAGCAGGTATTGGCTATCTGCCACAAGAGGCAAGTGTTTTTAGGAAAATGAGTGTTGAAGATAACATTATGTGTGTGTTGGAGATGACAAAACTCACCAAACAGCAGCGCATAGAGAAAATGGAAAGCCTTATTAAAGAGTTTCGCTTAGAAAAGGTACGAAAGAATCTTGGCGACCGTCTTTCGGGAGGAGAACGACGCAGATGCGAAATTGCACGTTGCTTAGCAATAGATCCAAAGTTCATAATGCTCGACGAACCATTTGCAGGTGTAGACCCAATTGCAGTGGAGGATATTCAACACATTGTTTGGCGATTAAAATTCCGCAATATCGGTATTCTCATTACTGACCATAATGTGCACGAAACTCTAAACATTACCGACCGTGCCTATTTGCTATTTGAAGGACAAATACTTTTTAAAGGTACGCCAGAAGAATTGGCTGCAAACAAAATTGTGAAAGAAAAGTATCTTGGCACTGATTTCGTTCTGCAAAAGAAAGATTTCCAATTGTTAGACGAACGCAAACGTGCAAAAGAGGCAGAAGAAGAACTAAACAGAGAGTAAAGTCTATTACCTTTATATAAAACATAAGTGCTACAAATTTATACTATACCATAAATAACACTAACACAACTTAGAACAAATCAACAACAATAAAAAATACATGGCAACAGTAGACGACAAGAAGATTATCTTCTCAATGGTGGGAGTATCAAAGATTATTCCACAAAATCAAAAACAAATTCTGAAGAACATTTACCTCTCGTTCTTCTATGGTGCCAAAATAGGTATCATCGGCTTAAATGGTGCTGGTAAGTCTACATTAATGAAGATTATTGCAGGCATTGAGCAGCCAACATCGGGCGAAGTTGTATTCAGTCCTGGTTATTCCGTAGGCTATTTACCACAGGATCCACCTCTCAACGAAGAGAAAACCGTAAAGGAAAACGTACAAGAAGGTGTACAACACGTTTACGATGCACTTCGTGAATACGACGAAATAAACGTAAAGTTTGGTTTGGAAGAATACTACAGCGACCCAGACAAAATGGATAAGCTAATGAAACGTCAAGCAGAAGTGCAAGATATTATTGATGCAACGGACGCTTGGAATATGGATTCGAAGCTAGAACGTGCTATGGCTGCGTTGCGTTGTCCTGCAGGCGACCTTCCTGTAACTCATCTTTCTGGTGGAGAACGACGCAGAGTGGCTCTATGTCGCCTATTATTGCAAAAACCTGACGTGTTATTGCTCGACGAACCTACCAACCATTTGGACGCTGAAAGTATAGATTGGTTAGAACAACACCTACAACAATACGAAGGAACTGTTATTGCTGTTACTCACGACCGTTATTTCCTTGACGATGTTAGTGAATGGATTCTTGAACTTGACCGTGGCGAAGGTATTCCATGGAAAGGAAATTACTCTTCATGGCTTGATCAGAAGACAAAACGTATGGAACAGGAAGAAAAAACTGCTTCTAAACGTAGAAAAACGCTTGAACGCGAGTTGGAATGGGTTCGTCTTGCTCCAAAAGCACGCCAAGCAAAAGGCAAAGCTCGCCTAAATTCATACGAACAAATGCTTAATCAGGAGCAAAAAGATCGCGAAGAGAAGCTCGAAATATTTATACCAAATGGTCCACGTCTCGGTAATAAGGTTATCGAAGCACAGCACGTACAAAAAGCTTTTGGCGAAAAAGTTCTCTTTAACGACCTAAATTTTATGCTTCCACCTAACGGCATTGTGGGCGTAATTGGTCCGAACGGTGCTGGTAAAACCACTCTTTTCCGCCTTATTATGGGCTTGGAGACTCCAGACAATGGCAATTTCGAGGTAGGCGAAACTGTAAAACTTGCATACGTAGACCAACAACACAAGGATATAGATCCTAATAAATCGGTTTACGATGTTATTGCACAAGGCAACGAAAATATTAGAATGGGCGGACGAGATATTAATGCACGTGCTTACATATCACGTTTTAACTTCTCTGGAACTGATCAAAGCAAACTTTGTGGTGTTCTTTCTGGTGGCGAACGCAACCGTTTGCAGCTGGCTTTGGCATTGAAACAAGAAGGAAATGTGCTCTTGCTCGACGAACCTACCAACGATATTGACGTGAATACACTGCGCGCATTGGAAGAAGGTTTGGAAAACTTTGCAGGTTGTGCGGTTGTAATCAGCCACGACCGTTGGTTCTTAGACCGCATTTGTACGCATATTCTTGCTTTCGAAGGCAATGGCGAAGTGTTCTTCTTCGAGGGAACTTACTCTGAATACGAAATTAACAAGGCACGTCGCCTTGGAAACGAAGAAATTAAGAAAGGGCGTTACCGTAAATTAATGGAAGACTAATCAGCGTTCGTAGCAGGCAAAGTAAAGGAAAAAGGTGAGCAAAGCATACGTTTTGCTCACCTTTTTATGTATATTATTGTATTGGCATAGTGCTGTAAGGGCGTAATTCTTCACGTTCCTAACATCAAAGAAGAAGCAGGCTGAATACAAACGACACTACAAGTACGTATTATTTCCTGCTATCATCTTATTACGTCTATTTCCTCATGAGGAAGACTTAACGTTCCTATACTATTCCCTGTTGTTGAATAGGCATTCAAAGAAGGATAAAGAATATTTCTAACAGCAAAGTCTGCATCGTTAGGTGCAGGGATATCCGTAGAAGATGACTTTGTTGTTGTAGTAAGTATAACTTTCCTCGTAAGCTCTTGCTCTGCAACAGGCAGAACACTATCGTTTACGCTCATAAAGCTGATAAACTTCTCTTCTATCACCTTTACGTTATTGGTTAAAGGGTTCAGAATAACTGTAAGATAAATTGGGTGTGGGGTCATCGGTATATTTCTCGCGGATATAACAACTACAGGAGTTGCGATTTTCTTATGCGTTACTCCATTGCTACCCGATGATGTTTTGTATGTTTCATCATTATCTTGTATATCGTAACTCCAATATACTGCATCTATCTGCATTTCAGAGTATTCCCCTATATGGTGTGAGAATATCTTGCTGATTTTCTTTGTAGCTTCATTATACATCCAAATATTATAAAACGAACTAAACTCGTCCTTTGAGCCAGCGATAGGTTGAATGAAGAAGTAAAAAGAGCCGAAGTCTTGAATGCCATTAACAAGACAACTTTTGTTAAGAAATTCGCGTTTTCGAGCATCGTCCAATTCGTTATACGGAATGCTATCTTCGCCATAAAAAGCCACTGGATAAGCATCTTTTGGTAGACCATACGCAAAGAACTTACATAAAGGATGATTTGCATCTACATGTACATTTTTCTTTACCTCCTTTTGTTTTGATACATGAGAGGCTTGTGCACGACTGCAAGATGTTAAGGAAACCACAGTTGCTACAAACAAAATAACTTTACCAATATACTCCAATACAGATTGGAAAACATAAACATTTTTAATCAACATCACACTATCTAATATAACAGATTAATTATTTAACATACAAATAAATATTAAGCAGAACGATTCCATCACTATTGTGTCTACAAAGATAAAGAAGATAATTCATATTGCCAAAAGCTAACCTATATAGAAAACAAAAATATTTTCTAACAATTTGTTTAGATTCTAATTAAAATCTATGTTTACTCATTCCATTTAAAGGTTTTTATAGACTGAAAGAGGTTATTAAAAGTGAGTGAATCTTTGTCATGATACGAAATCATCATTTTTACCATCTTATCATCATTCTGCATAATAAAGATATGAACTGATACTGGTCCATTACCAGTAAGTCCCTTTCGTCTATAATATGTATCAAGATAGTATGTGCTAGTAAATCCGTTATCCGTGCTGGGCATTTGATTTGTTTCAGAACAATCATAGAATGGTCCATTAAGGATTAAATCAGGATTCTTTATTTCCGCATCAACCATTTTATCAAGTAACTTATACGCCTCACTGACTAAAATATATTCATTTCGTTTTGCAAATGTACCTTGTTTCTCTCTAAAGTAGTCTATCGCCACACGGGAATAAAAATGTTTCTTACTATCAGCTGTATCATTAAATGAAAAAGTTGTACCTTCTGACTTGTCTATAAAATCAAAACCATCCAAGACTGTTTCTTTCATATTTGGTGGCATCATAATGCTACATGCACTATCCATCAGATTATATTGAATCCAATCTGTTGGAACTTTGAATTCTTTAGATCGTATATTGATAAACGTATTACCATATAATTCTATATCAGTTGGCACAGTTTCATTACATCCAGATAACAAAATTGTTGCGCTAATAAATAAGAAACTCTTTTTCATAGAGCATTTATTTAGCATTTTTATTATAGTATTCATATTGTTTAGCTCTTACTATCTTTAATGGACTTGGTAAAAATAGAAAAATCAAAACACCTATTGTAAGAATATTACTTTTACTAGGAGCCCCATATATTATGTGATCCGAAAAAAAGATACACCACGCTAGAGATACAATGGCTAATGTTCCAGTTAGTTGACACAACTTAAATAGAAAATGGTCATAACTATATTTTCGTAATATCTTATTAAAATTTTTCTTATATTTCTTCCTATAAATAATATAGCCACAGATATTGTTAATAAATCCACAAAAGACAGTAGCGAGAATAAAATGAAGAAGAGGATACGCACAACTACCAATTGCAACAATGCAAGAATGATAGATAAATAATGATAAAAAGAAATACAAAACTTTATTCATATAGATAATTGGGTTATGATTCTAACTCCCAATAGAATCTTGTTTAATAATTTAGTTGTATCATATACGAAAAAAGCGTGGGAGTCTGTACTTGTTACCCGTCCCACACTTGGAGGCCTTCGCATTGCCCATCACAGTAGAACGAGCAACGCAGAAGCCCACGCCGATATGTAAGATTCCGAATTATTCCTTATAAATATAAGAGAAATCGGTGATTTATACACATCCATGGACATCTACCGTTGCCTCATTCCTGACTGTGATAGAAAGTTGCGAAGTTTCCAAGTGTCAAGAACAAAGCGTCAAGTAAACGCCTTATCATATATCATTCCTTTGCCATCAATGTATGAGGATACAGATATTGGTTTAGGAACAAATGCAAAAATAGATATAAAAACTTAATAAAACAAATAAAATAAAGAATATTTGCAAAGAAAGGTAAAAACTGCATAGGGCTAGAATGATGCGAATGCGGGGAGAGAAGGGAAAGAATACGGGGCGAATGATAATTTTCTGCGTATTCTTTCTTGTTTTTCTTAGTACTTTGTAGTATCTTTGTGCGTAGAAAATTGAATTATCAAAGCTTAGATAAATTAACGGAATGCGTATATAATTATGATTTTGTAGGTGTCTAAATAGAATTTTATACGTATCTAAACAGAAAAGGAAGCAAGAATAAATTAAATAGAACGATATATGAGTGTAAATTACAACTTATAAAGAATCACAGCAAGTCGGCGGAAAAGGCTGAATACTGGGCGGTAACTGTAGAGAACCAAATGGTGGGACTGGAGCGTATAGGATGAAATTAACAAGGCACGTCGCCTTGGAAACGAAGAAATTAAGAAAGGGCGTTATCGCAAATTAATGGAAGACTAATAGATTTTCGTATTAGCTGTGAAAAAAATAGGAGACTAACATTATATTATATGTGTTTGCCTCCTATTTTTGTATTCTTACTTAATTAGAAAATTAATCCTAAATGGGTGGATTAGTCCCGTAACATTTTCATTTAATGCTTACATTGTTATAGCCTTATTATATTTTTTCCGACAATGGCACTATTGTCACCCAATATTCATCGCTATTTGTATCGATAAACACTGTTTGAAATCCAATAGATTTCCATTGCTCGTTTAGATAGAAACATTGTTGTGGAATATCGTTTAATGTAGATAAAGCTGCTTCGTCTATAGGAAGATTATTTTCTTTAAAGCATTTTAGGTTACGTATTCCATACAAAAACGTTTCCAAATCGTCTTTCCAATCAAAATTAACTACAAATTTAGCATTGCCAAGTGCATAGAGTGTTACGATGTGTAATAAGGCAATATTGGTCTCTCGGTGCAAATCTAACAGATAATCGTTATAATCGTAAGGCTGTTCTGGATTGTTTTCTATTTCTGTTTTGCAAAATCCTTCAGGGTCTTTAATCATATTAAGAACATTTCCCACCATTTCTGCATTATTGTTTGTAACACATTTCACCAGCTCTATAAGTTTATCAGTAGCAGTAGGAACTGGAATTTGGGGTATATGTTGTTCTTTATCTGCGTTTTTCTTTGATTTTGAAAACAAACCTATCAATACAGGAATAACAACTAGTAATACCGCAAACAATAAAAAGCCTCCTTTTATGTATGCACCGTTTTTTATCATACTAATGGCAGACAATAGCATTACTATGAAAATTATAACAATAGCAACACTAAAGCAACCGCTAATTAGTTTATCTTTCATATATCCGTTTTTTATATTTGTGTTTTATTTGTTTTACTTGTTTACAGAAACAAAGGTAGGTATTAATTATTTTAGCAAAGAAATAAAAGTCTATAATCTTGTTTTTTATCTCTAATAAAAACAAAATAGGTCATATTTTTCAATATGACCTATTTTTTATATTTATGTAGATTCTAATTAGTCTGTAACCTGAACAGTTGCACGACGGTTGAAAGAAATTGGTGTCAATGTATCTACACCACCCTTACCAACTTGTGAAATTTTGCTAGATTCTACACCCATCTTAACAAGTTCGCCTGCTAAAGTCTTTGCACGTTCTTCAGACAACCATTGATTGTGCTTTGCAGAACCTGTTGCACTATCAGCATAACCTGTAACAAGAAGGTTATTATTGTTGTCTACTGCATATTTAGCAAGTGCGCGTACATTTACAAGATCCTTCTGTGAAGCGATATTTGTCTTATCGAGGTTGAAGAATACTGAAATTGGAGTAGAAATAAGTTCTTTTACTGACTGACTTACTGTTTCTACTGGTTTTTGATTTGCAAGTGCATCGCGTAAACGAGCATTTTCAGCCTCAGCATCGCGTAAACGAGCATTTAAAGCATCGAGAGCTGATTGGTGTTGTGCGTTAAGAGCATCAACATCTGGAGTCTTTTCCCAACCAGATTTTCCAAGATTGAATTGTAAACCTAATTCTACATAAAGGTTGTTATCGTGTGAATCCCAACCACGGTTGCCATAATATTGGTCATATCCGTCAAGATCACCTTCGTAACGGTTCCAACCTGCTTCAGCATACAGACGCATAAGCTTACTTAAACGGAAAGATGCCTGAACACCTGCACTAAGTCCTGTTGCATATAAGTTATGACTCATTGTACGACCAACGCCTGCACCTACAAAAGGAATAATATCTACAAGACGATTTTCGCTATAACCTAAGAACATATTGGTAAGATTAAACATTGCCTGACCTTGTGCAATCCAATATTTGTTACCATTGTCTACAGTTGAAGTGTGAACATCTGTATTACCTACACGTTTACCCCAAATACCTTGTGCTTTAATACGAAGACCAAGTCCAGGAGTAAACCATTTTCCAATAGCTACAGCTGCACCTGGGTTTGAACGAAAGTCCTTAAATGGATTTCTTTTTAAATCAGCACCATGTTCCTGACCAGAATACCAAGCATTCCAATCTGCACCTACTTGAAGAAACCAATTGCTCCAAAAAGAATTTGTAGCAACGCTATACTTTTTTGTAGGCACTTCGTCTTGTGCAAAACCAGCTACTGACAAGCTAGTAAATGCCAATACCATTAAAATTTTTCTCATAATCTTTATTTATTATACAATCAATTTTATGCTTAATTTTGTAATTAGTAAGTTGTATATCTCGAATTCAAGTGCAAAATTAAATATATTTTTAACCATTTTCAAGCTATAAAAATACACTTAAGCCTTAAA
>ERZ773045.235-NODE-235-length-29854-cov-5.757945_pt1 | contig 29854 bp, 27 predicted proteins | sample MGYA00580635_ERZ773045 | MGnify/ENA primary metagenome ERZ773045 (study PRJEB29015, sample SAMEA2738115) | human oral metagenome | biome: human oral; feature: human-associated habitat; material: saliva | place: China | collected 2261 ...
GTGGATCCTCGTCATTCTCAGCGCCTTCATCCTTCTTGCCGGCTCTTTGCGGGGAGGCATCACCGCACTGCCTCCGATCATTGATGTTGTTCAAAGAGAATTGGGACTTTCTGCGGCCCAGGCAGGTTTGGTCACTTCTATCCCGGTCTTCTGTTTTGGCTTCTTCACCCCGCTGACCTCGATTGTTCTTCGCCACTTTGCGCTCAACCAAGCTGTGTCACTTGGACTAGCAATCGTCATCGCAGGCGCGATTGTGCGCTCTTTGGGATTCAGCTCAACCCTTTTTCTGGGGACCTTCCTGATTGGTCTTGGGACGACAGCGGGAAATCTTGTCATCACCATGTTGATCAGCAGGGATTTTCGCCACCGCGCAGGGATTATGACTGCCATTTACTCCACGATGATTGATGTGATGATCGCGGCCTCGACGGCCTTCACATTTCCTCTGGTTGCCTATATCGGATGGCAGGGAGCTGCGGGAGTATGGGGAGTCGGGTCGGCTCTGCTTGCTCTAGTGGCCTGCTTGATCGTCTATCCCCTCAAGCACCCAGGAATCCGGCCGTTTCTAGCGAGCAAGGCCGGTTGGAAGGTCCGCTCAGACGATGCGCTTGTCACCAGCGAGGCGGCCACGGCCTCGGAAATCTATCGCTGGCCGATCGCTTGGCTCATGGCGTTTGCTTTCGCAATCAATACTTTCTGCTATTTCGGTGTTGCTGCATGGTTGCCGCGAATCTTGGCAGAAATGCTAAAGATGAACAGTACTGATGCCGGATTTGCCGCCTCGATCTACCACGTCATCGGGGTCATCGCTCCACTGACAATGATGGCAGTTCAGAGGCTGATCCGTGGCCAAACCTCGACAATCCTAGGGATAGTTTCTTGCGCGTGGCTTCTCATGCCCCTTGGGATGCTCCTGCTTCCCTCCTGGTGGGTTGTGTGGAGCGCCTGCGGGGGACTGGGTCAAGGTGCATTCTTCTCAATTACCTTTACGCTGGTTATTGAACGCACGGCCACCACGGCGCAGACACGAACGCTTTCGGCGCTCGTCCAAAGCCTTGGCTATGGTCTTGGTGCGTTGGGGCCGTGGGCTATTGGGCGCATGTTCGATCTGACAGCAAGCTGGTTTTGGCCCTTCATCGTATTGACGGTACTGACAGGAAGCCTTGTTGTGATTTCTCAAGTTGTTGCCCGCTCGACCTCTAGGCCACACTCGCGATGAGCCCAGCACAGCCCGACGGTCAGCCCTGGGATCCACACGGCGTCCTTCTTCCGCAGCTCGCAGAAGCGAGCGCCAATCGCCCATTGTCGATCTACGTCCATGTCCCTTTTTGTCAGGTTCGCTGCGGGTATTGCGACTTCAACACCTACACGGTGGGTTTCGGTCCCGGTGCAGACCGCGTGAGCTACGACTCCAGCGCGCTCGCGGAAATGCGCCTAGCCGCGCGAATTCTCAGCGACGCTCAGATGCCTGCGCGCCCGGCCTCGAGCATTTTCTTTGGCGGTGGAACACCCACCCTTCTTGACCCCGCCGCCCTGGCCCGCCTACTTGACGGTATTCGCCAAAACTTTGGGATTGCTCCCGGTGCAGAAGTCACGGTGGAAGCCAATCCCGAAAGCGTTGACGAGGCCGTTCTTGAACGTCTGCGTGAGGCTGGGTTTACCCGCGTGTCATTTGGTATGCAGTCTGCTGTTCCGGCGGTTTTGCGCACGCTGGACCGCCGCCATGATCCAGCAAAACTTCCCGGACTCGTTCTAGCTGCTCGTCAGCTGGGTTTGGATGTCTCGGTTGATCTCATTTACGGTGCCCCCGGCGAAAGTCTTCAGGATTGGGAAGTTTCTCTTCGCGAGGCCATCGCAATGGAACCGGATCACATCAGTGCTTACGCGCTGGTCATCGAAGAGGGAACCAAGATGGGAGCGCAGGTAGCCCGCGGAGAACTCCCCATGCCAGACCCCGACGATGAGGCCTCGAAATATGAGATTGCCGATCGCCTGCTGGGGGAGGCCGGATACGCCTGGTATGAGATCTCGAATTTTGCCCGGCGAGAATCGGGAGAAGAAGGCTGTCCATCAACTCAGCTCCGTCATGCCTCGAAGCACAACCTTGCCTATTGGCGTGACTGGGATTGGTGGGGCTTCGGCCCCGGAGCGCACTCACATGTCGGTCGCTACCGCTGGTGGAATGTCAAGCATCCCTCTGCCTATGCGCAACGTGTTACCCAAGGGCTTTCCCCTGCACAGGCAGGTGAAATTCTCGATGCTCAAACACGAGAAATGGAACGTGTTTTGCTTGCGGTGCGCACCAGTGAAGGCGTGGACGCGCCTCGCGCTGGGGCAGAGCGCGACACTTTCCTTCAAGCCCTCCCGACTTTGGCCTCGGAAGGCCTCATCGAGGCAGCACCCGCTGCCCAAGGCCGCGCGATCCTCACTCTTCAGGGACGTCTACTGGCGGATTATGTGACTCGGTGCCTCTTGGGATACTGAATCCCATCGCTTACTGAGTCCCCTGGGTTACTGAGTTCCAGGGGCTACTGAGTCTCTGTGGCTACTCAGTTAGGAGCCGCACAACTTCTCCGCCTCCGAGTGTTGAAGCGCGCCAAGGGCACTTGCACTCATAGTGTGGTGCGGTGACTTCAGATATGTACGGGACAAATATCTTTGAATTCGACCCGCACCGCGATGGGCCGGGTGCTCGACGACCGCGCTCGGTGGAGGTGCCCATCGAGTACGGCATGGTGCTTGAGGATATTTCCAGTGGATGGGTTGGTGCGGTAACTCGCGTCGAAAAATCCGGGGGAGTGCACCTGGTTGAGCTTGAAGACCGTCGAGGCCGGAAGCGTTCTTTCCCCCTGGGAGGCGGGTTTTGGCTGGAAGGCAAGCCGATTATTGCACTCCCTCCGAAGGCCGCTCCCGCTCAAAAAGCTCCTGCGCTCACCACTCCGGGTGGCCGTGCGCTGACGAATTCGGGGTCGATCGCACCCGAGAAACGAGTGGCTCGGGTTGCTCGGCAATCGCGCATCTGGGTTGAAGGCCGTCACGATGCGGAACTGATCCAGCACGTGTGGGGCGAGGACCTGGCCGATGTCGGCGTTGCCGTGCAGCTTCTTGAAGGTGTGGACCACTTAGAGGAAATTCTTGAGGTTTTTGGACCCACGAAGACTGTCCGCGCAGGAGTCCTGGTTGATCACCTGGTCCCGGGCTCCAAGGAATCGCGCATTGCCGAGGCCGTATCTATCCGTTGGGAAGACGCGGTGTTGGTCGTCGGGCATCCCTTCGTCGACATTTGGCAAGCTGTGAAGCCGCAGCGCCTGGGGCTTCAGGCCTGGCCGGATGTTCCCAGAGGAACCGACATTAAGCACGGAACCTTGGAATATTTGGGGTGGCCGCACGCAAACCAGGCGGATATTGCTCAGGGCTGGAAGCGGATCTTGTCAACCGTTCGTAACTACAAGGATCTTGAACCGGCACTTTTGGGTCGGGTGGAAGAACTCATTGATTTTGTGACGCAACCGGGTTTGGAATAACTCGGTGGAAAGTGTTGATGAGGGGACGAAAAAGGTAATCCCGCGGTAAACTGGCACTCAGATAGTGTGAGTGCCAAATGAGGGAGGATGAATGAACGACCGTCGTCTGGACGTTCTGCGTGCCATCGTGTCCCAGTATGTCCACACACGCGAACCCGTTGGATCTAAAGCGATCGCGCAATCTCAAGACCTCGGGGTATCTTCGGCCACTATTCGTAACGATATGGCCGTCCTTGAAGAAGCCGGGCTGATCTACCAACCTCATACCAGTGCGGGACGTGTTCCTACGGATAAGGGTTATCGCGCCTTCGTTGATCAGCTGTCCACTCTCAAGCCGATGAGTCCTGCAGAACGTCAAGCTGTCGAAAAGTTCTTGGCACACGCGCAGGACTTAGACGATGTCGTCATGAATACCGTGCGTTTGCTTGCTCAAGTGACGCACCAGGTGGCGTTGATTGAATACCCGGTTCATGCGCGCTCGACGCTCAGCCGAATTGAATGCGTTGACCTGTCAGATCAACGGTTGCTGGTTGTTGTCATTACCCAGCAGGGCAAGGTCTTTCAACGCCTGCGTGAGATGCCTCAGGACGTCACTCAAGATGATCTTTTGGCTGTTCGCGCGGTTCTTAATGCTGCCTATCAGGGGATGAGTGCTGCTCAGGTGCGTGCACATTGTGAGGCGCTCTCTCAGACACTTCCCCCGACGCTGCTTGCATTTGCAACAGAGATTAGTGACACCGTCGCGACTTTGCTTCAGGGAGAGCCCTCCTCGCGCATCGCAATGGCAGGAATGTCGAATCTTGCGCGCAGCGGTGTTGATTTCCACGATATTGCACCGGTCTTGGATGCTTTGGAAGAGCAGGTTGTCCTTCTTCGTCTTTTCGCTGAGATGGATGAAGGCAACGGCGATGTTCATGTCTCCATCGGCTCTGAAAACGGCCACGATGCTTTCGTTGAAACCTCTCTTGTCTCCGGAACCTATGCCTCCGGAGAAAACTCGGCGCACCTCGGGGTTCTTGGCCCCACGCGCATGGACTACGCCTCGACAATGTCCACGGTCCGCGCCGTGGCCTCGTACCTCTCTAAATTCCTGAATTCCACACACTGAACGGGTTACAAAAGGACATTCGTGAACGACGATTACTACGCAATCCTTGGAGTCTCTCGCGACGCTGACCAGAGCGAGATTAAGAAGGCCTATCGCAAGAAGGCCCGCGAAACTCACCCCGATTACGGCGGGGATGAGGAGGCTTTCAAGGCCGTGTCGGTTGCCTATGAAACCCTCTCCGACCCAGAAAAACGCCGCATGTACGACATCGGTGGTCCCGATGCTGCGCGTGGTGGCGGCTACGGTGCAGAGTCCTTCGATTTCGGTGACATCCTGACGACAATGTTCGGCGGAGCCTTCGGTGGCGGCTTTGGCGGAAACCAAGGACCGGCCTCGCGTACTCGCCAGGGCCGCGACCAGCTGACTCAGGTTGCAATCACTTTGAAGGACGCGGCTTTTGGTGCTCACCAGCAGGTTTCGCTCAACACCTATGTGACCTGCGAAGTCTGCCATGGAGCCATGTGCGAACCGGGAACCGAAGCAGTGACCTGCACGACCTGTAAGGGACAGGGATACTCGATTCAGCAGCAGCGCACCATGCTGGGAACCATGCAAACTCAGGTTCCCTGCCCAAGCTGTCAGGGCTATGGGACCGTCATTGAACACCCCTGTCACGAGTGCTCCGGTCAGGGACGCGTTCGTGCGCATCGCACCTTGACCATTGATATCCCCGCCGGCGCTGGCGATGGAATGCGCTTGCGTCTTGCCGGACAGGGCGAGGCCGGTCCCGGCGGTGGTCCCAATGGCGATCTCTACGTCGACATTGTCGAGAAGCGCGATCCTACTTTCTCGCGTCAGGGGGACGACCTGTACATGACGGTGACCGTTCCCATGACCGCAGCTGCCTTGGGAAGCACGTTTGAGCTGGAGACCTTGGACGGAGCCCAGTCCGTGACCATTCAGCCCGGTACGCAGCCCGGCGATGAGGTTCGCTTGGATGGACTGGGCGTTGGCCATCTCCAACGCCCCGGTCGCGGAGACCTTCACGTCGCAATTAACGTCGAAATCCCGCGCAAACTGGATGACCGCTCACGCGAGCTCCTCGAAGAGCTCTCCCAGGTCCGCGGAGAAGAAAGCGTCCGCCCTGAAAAACGCGGATCCTCCTTCTTCGACAAACTTCGCGAAACCTTCGGCGCCTAGTAAGGACATCACCTGTATGACGCTTCCGGTTTTCATTGCCCCCGACGCAGACACATTGCGTGCCTGCGCGTGCGGAGATTCCTACGTTTTAGATGGGGATGAAGGCTTTCACGCGGCAACCGTTCGACGGATCGATGTCGGAGCCATGCTTGACGTTGTTGATGGGACGGGGCTTCGTGCCCGCTGCACGGTTATTGACCGCGCAAAAAAGGCCCTGACGCTGCGTATTGACCACCTTGAACACGAGGATCAGCCTGGGGTTGAGCTGCTGTTGATCCAAGCCCTCTCAACGGGTGGACGCGATGAAATGGCCATCGAAATGGCAACGGAAGTTGGCGTTGACGCAGTAATGCCGTGGCAGGCAAATCGCAGTGAGGTTCGCTGGAAGGGCGAAAAAGCCGCGAAGGGCATACGAAAGTGGGAATCCACCTTACGGTCAGCGACGAAACAATCGCGGCGCGCATTTATCCCACGCCTTGAAGAAACCCGTTCATCCGCTGCCTTAGCGCAGTGGATTGCGCAGACCACTCAAGACGGCGCTTGGGTTCTGGTCTGTCACGAGAGTGCCAATCAGCGCCTGAGCGAGCTCCTTACTCAGCTGCGCGGGCTGAGTGCCCACGCCTCGTCCGCCTCGTCGGCCTCGGCCGCCCAGGCCCAGCCTTCTTGTCCTCCCAAGATTGCGGTCATCGTTGGCCCTGAAGGTGGGGTTGATCCCGATGAGCTTTCTCTTTTCGAGGCCGCGGGAGCGAAAATCTGCCTGCTGGGAAATACCGTCCTTCGCGCGTCAAGCGCCGGACCCGTTGCGCTTTCACTGATCAGCGACGCTATTGGGAGATGGTGACATGGACGCCAAACGAATCGATATTCCCCGCGGCGTGGATCCCGTCGTACTTTTTGGAACGTCAGACCGTGTTTTGCGAGCTCTTGAAAACGGCTTCCCCCAGGTTCGCTTCACCTTACTTGGCCGCACATTGTCCATGATTGGGACCGAAGGAATTGTGGATATGGCTGCCCAGCTGGTCGAAGAGCTGATTGAACTTGCTCGAGATGGGCATTCTCTTGACGCTGATGGCGTTGAACAGGCAATTGCTCTGCTCATGACGGCGAGCTCCACGGATGAACGCCCCCAAGAAATTTTGCGCTCGCGGGGACGGTCCATTCGACCGCAATCTGCCGGGCAAAAAGCGTATGTCGAGGCGATTCAGCGATCGACTGTCGTCTTTGGGTTGGGACCTGCCGGCACCGGAAAAACCTACCTTGCGATGGCCCAAGCGGTATCCTCCCTGCTTTCCGGACAAGTGCGCCGAATTGTCTTAACTCGCCCGGCGGTTGAAGCGGGTGAAAACCTTGGTTTCCTTCCAGGCACGCTCACGGACAAGATCGATCCCTATTTGCGTCCGCTGTATGACGCGCTGGGTGACATGATGGATCCGGATGCGCTACCAAAACTCATGGCCTCTGGCGCGGTCGAGGTCGCTCCCTTGGCATATATGCGCGGACGAACGCTCAATGATTCCTTCATCATTTTGGATGAGGCTCAAAATACGACGCTCGCACAGATGAAGATGTTCCTGACCCGCCTAGGCTTTAACTCGAAGGTTGTTGTTACCGGTGACGCCTCCCAGATTGACCTAGCGGGGGAGCGCTCCAGCGGCCTCTTAGTCATTGAAGATATTCTCACTGGCATCGATGACATAGAATTTTGTCATCTGACAAGCGCAGATGTTGTGCGTCATCGCCTTGTCGGCCAGATTATTGACGCATACGAACGTTGGGACGAATCCATGGCCAGCCTCAAAGCACGCCGTGACCGTTCCCTGCACACCCGTACCCGACACAATGGACGCTGAGTCATGACTGAAGTTCTTAACGAAACCGACTACCAGATCGACTGTGAAGAGTTCGTGCGCTTGGCCGACTTCGTGCTCAGCGCCATGCATGTCTCCACAGAGGTCGAGCTCAATATCATTTTCATCGACCCCGAACCCATGGAAGAACTCCATGTTCGCTGGCTGGATCTGGAAGGTCCGACCGATGTCATGAGTTTCCCGATGGATGAGCTCCGTCCTGGCACTGCGGATCATCCGACGGAATCGGGAACGCTGGGCGATATTTGCATCTGTCCGCAGGTTGCGGAGCAGCAGGCTCGCCAGGCCGGACATTCCTCGGTTGAAGAAATGCTCTTCTTGGCGACTCACGGCATGCTTCACCTTCTGGGTTATGACCATGCAGAACCCGCTGAAAAAGAAGAAATGTTCACCCTGCAACGCCAGCTCCTCTTGAGCTTCCTCGCACAGCGATGATCGAAGCTGCTATCCCCGTCGCGGGGATGAGTATCCTTGCCGCAATTGCTCTTCTGGGCGCAATGATTCTTGCGGCAAGTGAGTTTTCGATCGCTAAGCTCACGCACGCGGCGGTTGAAGACCTGATCGAGGACGACAAGAAGAACGCTCGAGCCCTGTTCAAGCTGGTTGATCAGCGTCGCTTAGTTATTTTTGTCCTTCGAGGCGTCCGCACCTTCTTGCAGGTTGTCTTTGCCGTTTCGATGGCGACCATTGCTCTGCATTTTTCACACCGCTGGTGGCTGGGGGGGCTGGTCGCAATCATCGTTGTGACGATTGTGCAGTTCTTTGCCAACAGCATCATTGCCACGCGCTGGGCACAGCGCAATCCCACCGGTATCGCGCTCTTCTTCACGCCCCTGATGACCCGTCTGGTCGCTATTGCACATTTCTTCTCGCCGGCTGCCCAGAAGGTCAGGACCTATCTTCCACAGTCTGAGCGAACCGAAGCTGAGATGCGTGCGGACATGGCGGATGAACTGCGTGAAATGGTTGACCGTGTTGGTGAAACAGAAGGCCTTGAAGAAGAAGACCGAGAGATGTTGCGCTCGGTTTTTGAATTAGGGCATACCTTGGTTCGTGAGGTGATGGTCCCGCGTACCGAAATGCTGACGATCGCATTCGATGCTCCGGCCCGAAAAGCATTACGCCTCTTTGTGCGCTCCGGTTTCTCACGGCTACCCGTTATCGGAGAGGATACCGACGATGTCCGCGGAATATTGTTCTTTAAGGACGTCGTTCAGCGTCTTGAAAACCATGATGGAGAACATGAACTTCGCGCCGATCAGATGATGCGTCCCGCCGAGTTCACCATCGAAATGAAGCCGGTTGATGACCTGCTGCGCCAGATGCAATCCGAACACTTCCACCTGGCCATGGTCGTTGATGAATACGGTGGGATCTCGGGCCTCGTCACCCTCGAAGACATCATCGAAGAAGTCGTTGGCGAACTCACCGACGAGCATGACCGCAACACTATTGAGCCCGAAGAAATTTCCCCAGGTGTATGGCGTGTTCCTTCGCGTTTCTCCATTAGCGAGCTCGGAGAGCTGTGGGGACTAGAACTTGAAGACGAAGACGTTGATTCCGTTGGCGGTTTGCTGGCCAAAGCGATTGGCCGTGTTCCACTTCCGGGAGCAACTGGCGATATGCTCGGTGTGCACATGGTTGCCGAAGAAGCCCGAGGCCGCCGTCGCCAAGTCGGTACGATTGTCTGTTCCTATGTCCCTGAAACCCCGACCGAAGACTCTGAAGATCACCAGGAGTGAGAACGATGCATTTCCCCAGCGACGATGAATTGATGGCCGGTCCAAACGCCTTTGAAGGTGTGGATATCGATGCTCTTGATCTTCCTGATGAGGAATCACTGGACGACGCAGACATTGATGCTGAGCTCGACGAGGCCGACGATGAGCGCGTCCACGACGTTGAGGATTCTGTCCATTCCTTGCGTCAACTCCGTGCAGAAACAAATGCGGGTGCAGATATCATCGTTCCCGATTTCCCAGAGGACTTTCGTGCGGGCTTTATTTCTATTGTTGGTCGCCCCAATGTTGGAAAGTCGACGCTGACCAACGCTCTTGTTGGCCATAAGGTCGCCATCACCTCGGGTCGCCCCGAAACGACACGTCACAACATCCGCGGGATTGTTCACGGCGAAAACTACCAGCTGGTATTGGTTGATACGCCCGGATACCACCGTCCGCGCACCCTGCTGGGTAAGCGCCTCAATGACATGGTTCGCGAGGCCTTGGCCGAAGTTGATTGCGTGGTCTTCTGCATGCCTGCGGATCAGCGCATCGGACCGGGAGACCAGTTCATTGCTCGCGAGCTGCGCTCTGTGCGACGCCCCGTGATTGCGGTGGCGACGAAGTGCGATAGCGTACCGCGCGAACGCGTGCTTGAACACCTTCTAGCAATCGAAAAGCTGGGGGAGTGGAGCGCGATTGTTCCCGTCTCTTCCTTCAAGCACGAAGGCATTGATCGCCTGCGTGAAGTTTTAGCAGAAAAGGTTCCCCTGTCCCCGCCCCTGTACCCCCAGGATGACATCTCCGATGAGTCTCGCGAAACGATGATCGCAGAATTCATTCGCGAGGCCGCGCTAGAGGGGGTCCGCGATGAGCTTCCGCACTCGCTTGCCGTGAAGGTTGAAGAGATTATTGAACGCCCCAAGCGCGAGGGTGATGATCGTCCGCCTCTGCTGGATATCCATGTCAATGTCTACGTCGAACGCGATTCCCAAAAAGCCATCATTATTGGCAAGAAAGGTTCGCGTTTGAAGGAGATCGGCACCCGGGCCCGAGCGCATATCGAAGAATATTTGGGGCGTCGCGTGTACCTCGATCTGCATGTGCGTACCGCTAAGGATTGGCAGTCAGACCCGAAGATGCTTCAGCGTTTGGGCTTCTGATACCTGAACGTGGGGGATGCAACAAAAGGATCCTGACCAGGGTCCCGAGCTTTAGCGTCTTCTTCGTGGCATGCTTATCCCGTGAGCGAGAATCCCCAGAACCCTAACGCCTCAGCGCCTTTACCGTTTGACCAGGACGACGCATCACTGACTGTGCACCGCATGGCTGCACATGATCGTCTGGCCCATCAATCCCGAGTCGTCTTGCGCCTTGGCCAGATGCTTCTTTCTGCCGGCGCGGGCTCGTACCGCGTGAAGGCCTCGATGCGGACCTGTGCCGAGGCCGTTGGCATTGAGAAGCACCATGCTCAGGTGACCTTTACCGAGATCGTTGCGACAGCTTATGCGAATGGTACTTTCCGTACCGAGCTTGCTGAGCAGCGTCTTCTGGGAGTAAATGCGGACAAGATTGACCGCATTACAAACTACTTGGCATCCATTGAAGGCAAGCAGGTGCTTGTTGAGGATGTCGATAAGGCTCTTGACCGGATCGAACGTGTGAAGCCGCTGTATGGATGGCTAGCGAATGCTCTTGCTTCCGGTTTAGCCTGTGCAGCCTTCGCCTTCCTCAACGCCGGGGGATGGGTTGAGTGCTCTGTCGTGGCAATTGCAGCCTTCTTCGGGCAATTCCTCCGTCGCCAGATGCTCAAGCGGCACATGAACCACTTTGGTGTGTGGATGCTCTGTGGTGCAGTTGCTTCTGCTGTCTACATTCTGTGCGTCTATCTGGCTCAGAAATACTTGGGTGTTGAACCCACGCACCAAGCAGGCTTCATCTCTGCGTTGCTCTTCTTGGTTCCTGGCTTCCCATTGGTGACAGGAATTATTGACTTGGTCCGTCACGACTTTGCGGGTGGTATTCAGCGAATCGTGTATGTTGCAATGCTCGTGGTCTCTGCGGGCGTTGCAGTATGGACCATCTCGGAGGTCTTCAATTGGTCGGTCACTCCGAAATACATCGTTGAGCTCCCGCCAATCATTCACTTCACGCTGCGCTTCTTTACCAGCTTCGTTGCGGCGTATGGCTTCGCGATGCTCTTTAATTCTCCGCCTAAGGTATGTACGGCTGCGGCTCTTATCGGTGCGGTTATTAACACCGGTCGTATCTTCCTTGCGGTTGTCGTGGGGGTTCCGGTCCCCGCGGCGGTTGGGCTTGCAGCGCTAGCAGCGGGTCTTCTTGCGGCAGCAGTTGCAAACCGCACACGCTTCTCGCGTGTGACACTTTCCGTTCCCGCGGTGGTCATTATGATCCCGGGTGTGCCCCTGTACCGTTCGCTCACCTACTTGAACAATGGGCAGACCATGGACGCATTGGCACAGCTCTTTACGGTCCTCTTCACGATTGTTGCGATTGGTATTGGCCTGGCGATTTCGCGAATGCTGACCGACCGCGCGTGGCTCATGGAGAAACCGGTGAGCGTCCCCAAGCTCGAGGAATACGACGCCGAGTAAGAGCTGGTAGGGAGGATAAGTAAACACTGTCCACCATGTGCACTCAAAGTGCCAGTATCAGTGGGTCTTCATAGACTGAAGGTGTGAAGACTACATCGAATGTTCCTCGTCCTGCAGGTTCTGGAATGCCCACGGTCAAGTACCGAGCGTTCCTCGACACGAACCCTGTTGACCTTCCTGACCGACAGTGGCCTTCGAAGCGCATTACCCACGCGCCTCGCTGGCTGTCAACGGATCTACGCGATGGAAACCAAGCTCTGATCGAGCCCATGGATCCGGCGCGTAAGCGCAAGATGTTTGATCTTCTTGTTCGCCTGGGATACAAGGAAATCGAAATCGGATTCCCCTCGGCTTCACAGACTGATTTCGATTTTGTTCGTTCTCTGTTGGAAGATGACGCCCTACCCGAGGATGTCACCATTTCGGTGCTGACGCAGTCGCGCCCCGAGCTCATTGAGCGCACTGTTGAATCGATTATTGGCTTTCCTCGCGCGACCGTGCACTTGTACAACGCAACTGCTCCGGTTTTTCGTGAGGTTGTCTTCCATGCAGACCGCGAACAAACCGTTGAGCTAGCCCGCTCCGGTACGCGTGAAGTCATTGCGCAGGCAGAACGTCAACTGGGCGATGAGACGATCTTCGGTTTTGAGTACTCTCCTGAGATCTTCATCGACACCGAGCGCGATTTCGCACTGGAAGTGTGCGAAGCCGTTATGGATATCTGGCAGCCCCAAGATGGCCGCGAGATCATCCTCAACCTGCCCTCGACCGTTGAACGCGCGACCCCCAATGTCTTCGCCGACCAGATCGAGTACATGTCTCGCAACCTTTCCCGACGCGAGCACATTGCGCTGTCTGTTCACCCGCACAATGACCGTGGAACCGGTGTCGCCAGTGCTGAACTTGCACTCCTCGCCGGCGCTGACCGCATTGAAGGCTGCCTCTTGGGACAAGGTGAGCGCACCGGTAACGTTGACCTGCTGACCTTGGGCCTGAATCTTTTCAGCCAGGGAATTGATCCGGGCATCGACTTCTCGGACATTGACGAGATCCGCCGCACGGTGGAGCACTGCACCCAGATGGAGGCTTCGCCGCGCTCTCCCTACGTCGGAGATTTGGTGTACACCAGCTTCTCGGGCTCTCACCAAGATGCCATCAAGAAGGGTTTTGCTGCTCGTAAGGCGAAGGTGGATGCCGCAGGGGGCGACGAGAACGCAGTGGTCTGGGAGCTTCCCTACCTGCCCATCGATCCTCACGATGTCGGTCGCTCTTACGAGGCCGTTGTGCGCGTGAATTCCCAGTCCGGTAAGGGTGGGGTTGCCTACCTCATGTCGCGGGCACACAACCTGGAGCTGCCTCGTCGCCTGCAGGTGGAGTTCTCGCGAATTGTCCAGCGCCACACCGACACTTACGGCGGAGAGATCAACGCCGAAACATTGTGGAAGATCTTTGCAGACGAGTATTTGCCGACAAGCGCTGCTCCTGGCCTTCAGTCGTGGGGACGCTTCGAATTGCGTAAGTCCCAGGTGGGAACGGTTGACGACGAGCATGTTGAATTGCACGCGGAGCTCACGGACAACGGTGTGCTCACTGCAATCGACGCAAACGGAACCGGCCCGATTGACGCTTTTGTCTCAGCACTGCATCAATTCGATTTGGACGTGCGCGTCTTGGACTACTCCGAGCACGCAATGAGCCAGGGACGAGATGCGAAGGCCGCTTCATACGTCGAAGCAGCTGTTGATGGGAAGATCGTCTGGGGCGTTGGAATCGACTCTTCGATTACCCGCGCATCGTACAAAGCTGTGATCTCAGCAGTGAACCGTGCACTTCGAGATCAGTAAGTAGGTTTCACAACCAACGCGCGCGTGGCGGTGAGTGAGTGACCGCCCAGCGCTAGGTGAGAGGGCATCGCTTAGATGCCCCCTCACCTGTTTTTCCCCTCGCCAATGCAGGGAGGGAAAAAGACGTCGTACGCGGAAGCTTAATCGGCCTCGTTCGAGGGGAAATCGCCACCGGCAATCTCATCAAGAAGCTCAAGGGAAGGAATGAAGAACACCTGACCGAAGAGCACATGCGAGAAGGTCAGCAGGTAGTCTTTCTTCGCGACCATATTTGTGATCATGCCCTTGGTGACACTCCAACGAGCAGAGTAGCCGATGAAGTAGGTACCAGTGACACCTGCGGCGGGGTCAGAGAAGGGCACGTTCATACGAACGATCTTGTTTTCTTCACCGTCGATAATGAACTTTGAGGAAACATTGTGCGCGTTTGCTGCCTTCGCGTCGTCATCAAGCTCAAGGTCGGTGAACTTCTCGCGCCCGACCGCACGCTCCTGCTCAGCGGTACCCAGCGAACGCCACGCGTCCATGTCGTGAATCCACTTTTGTGCAAAGGCGTAGGAACCTCCAGTGAATTGGGGGTCCTCGTTGCCAATCTCTGCCCAGAAGGGGGCATCGGCGTTTGTTGGATTTTCGGTGCCGTCAATGAAACCGATGATTGCTCGGCCCTCAAGGTAGCGGAAGCCGTGAGTCTCATCAACGACCGTTGCGAAGTCCTTGAAAGACAAGCGGTACTGCTCGGCTACTTCGTAGACCACGGCCTCGCGCTGTGCACGAATGTGAAGGAAGAGGTCAGCATCTTCGCCGATGCCTTCGGGCATGGTGATGGAAGGATCATCCTGATTGGTCAGCCCCGTGAATTCCTCAAGTTCCTTCGGTCGGGGTGCGCCAGGGAAGAGGTAGTCCCAGCCCATACGGCTTACTCCCACTGCAACGCGCAGGTCATCATTTTGGGCTCGGATCTTCATCGAACGATTGATCGCCTGGCTGCGATCAGCAAAGTCGCGGAAGGCCTCGAGCTCTGCGGCCTGATCTTTGCGATTGAATCGCAGATAAACGAAGAGAACGCACTCGCCGGCATCTTTGTACACATCTTGGGGATGAGTTGACATGGTGTCCTCCACTTGCAGTTATTCATTCGTCTTCGATGATAGGCCGCTTGATGTATCGAGGCTGGGCGGACGCGGGGAGGGAAGTCAGCGTAGCGGTGGGGGAGGAGTGGTGGAATAACGTTTCAAGGCGGCAAGAACGCTTCCGCGCATGATGACTTCAATGTTCTCCACGAGGATGTATGGGTCAGCGCGCATACCCTGGTTCAGCCAATGCAAGACATGCGCGACCACACTCAATGTGAAGTGGTCGATGATGAAATCACGGTATTGGGTGGAAAGAGGGGAAAAAACTGGAGCCACGGCGGCGCTATCGGTGTCCTGCTTAGGTGTTTGCTCCTCGAGCTCAGTGATAATCGCGGCCATCATTTCGCGGAACGCCTGGTAAAAAAATTCTTCGACCTCTTTACGGCTGAGCGAGGAGACGACCGCGTAGGTCTGTTCACGGTGCTGGCGCATGTAGACCAAGAGATCGCATAAACCGTCTGACCATTCCTGGTAGGTTGCATGAGCCATGATGTGCGCGACGATCTCTCGTTCGAAAACCCATGTTCCCAAGGACATGACATCGGGGAAGTGATAGTAAAAAGCCTGCCTGGTGACACCGGCTCGTTCGGTAAGGCGACGGACCGTAACCTTTGTAATCGGTGTTGAACGCAATTCGTCTTTGAGGGCAGCGCCGAGCTTCTCGCGGGTGTTTTCTGCGCTGCTAGACATGACTTCCTTGTTGAGATCGTTTGCGTTGAGGAGTGCGTTTGAGCCGCACTCCTTTGAGTATTAGACACTTTCGAAATGGTGTCCAATGACTCCTGCTGAAGACAACCTTAATGTTTCCTTATCAGCTTAATTCACCAAAGGAGTTGGAGAGTTGTTCTTCTTTGAATCGATCCCCTGGTATTCCTGGCTTGCCTGGTTTGGAGTCCTTGCTGCTCTCATCATCGGCAATGAGATCACCCGCCGCTGGAAGTGGGCAGGAATTGCAGTATTTATTGTTCTTCCCATCGTTTTAACAATCTTTGTCTGGCCGACAACAGCGGGACCGGATTCCTCAACGGGGACTTGGTTCCACTGGGTCAAGGTCTACTCAGCCCTTGCCGGATGTCTGGGCTTCATGGCAATCCGCTACATTCCCAAGTTGCAGACGAACCGCTGGGCGCTGGCCTTCCCGCCGGCGATCTTGGCCATTAATATCACCGAGGCCTGCATCCGTGACTTCCAAGTCGGTGCCATGGGTGTGCGTGAGATGGTCGACGGAGTTTTCATGGTTTCAGGTCCCTGGAACTACATGAACGGTATCGCCGGTCTGCTCAACCTCCTGACGATTTGCGGGTGGTTTGGAATCTTCATCTCTCGCGATAAATCTCAGGACATGATCTGGCCCGATATGCTCTGGTTCTGGATTATCGCCTACGATCTGTGGAACTTCGCCTACGTCTACAACTGCGTGGGAGACCACTCCTTCTACGCGGGTGCTGCACTGCTCATTTCCTGCACCATCCCCGCCTTCTTCATTAAACGAGGCGCGTGGCTCCAGCACCGTGCGCACACCCTTGCACTGTGGATGATGTTCACCATGGCAGTTCCTTCCTTCGTGACTTCGTCTAAGTTTGCGGTCAACGCATCGCATAACGACGCTGCCCTTATGACTGTTTCTGCGGTGGCGCTCGCGGCGAATGTAGCTGTTGCGGTCTACCAGATCTACGTCATTGTTCGTGGGCGTAAGAACCCGCTGCGTGATGAGCTCTACACCGATCTTGCGTCATACAAGAGCGTTCGCGAGGCCAATATCTGAGCGTTCGTCATCTAGATCCTTCACAGAGTCCATAACTTTTCGGACGATGCAGGATCTGAAATCTCGCAGGCATATTGCGCTTGGGGTCGCTTCGGCCCCAAGCGCAATTTTGTGTCGCGACGAGCTTGGGATAGGCGTGAATGGGAAGATAAGAGAGTGATCAGGAGTTACAGGGACGAGGCCGTGGTTTTGCGTACGCAAAAACTCGGCGAAGCCGATCGAATTATCTGGCTCCTGACCTCTGAACACGGCCAGGTTCGGGCTGTCGCCAAAGGCGTGCGTCGAACAACATCGAAGTTTGGAGCGCGACTCGAGCCCTTCTCTGTCGTGGATATCCAGCTCCATCGCGGTCGAAGCCTTGACACGATCATTCAGGTTGAAACGATTGCCTCCCACGGGGAAATGCTCGCCTCTGACTACGAACTCTACTCACGGGCCTCGGTGATCGTCGAAACCGCAGATAAACTCTCAAGCGACGGCGACGATGGAACCCACCAGCAGTACCTGCTACTGGTCGGAGCTCTCCACGCGCTGTCTCATCGCCGGCACGACCCAGCCCTGATCTTGGCCTCGTACATGCTTCGCGCCCTGGCGATTGCGGGCTGGGCCCCCTCCTGTTTCGACTGCGCAGTGTGCGGCAGCGAAGGACCGCACCTTGGTTTTTCCATTACTGAGGGTGGAGCCGTGTGTGATAACTGCCGTCCGCCCGGCGCTTCGCTTCCTGCTCCTGATTCGATGGAATTGATGGGCGCTCTTCTCAGCGGTGACTGGGAAAGCGCGGATAGCGCACCGACATGGGCGCGCAGCGAGATGATGGGCCTGGTCTCTAGCTACACTCAATGGCATATCGAACGTCGACTGAAATCCCTGCAACTCCTGGAAAGGAGCCCGCACGCATGAGCCCCGAAATTGCGCCACTGACGCCCATGGAACGCGCTCCCAAAGACCCACGTCAGCCGGTCGCGGGGCCGGGGCAGTGGCCTCGGCAAGCACCCGAATTTGCGGCCGGGGAAGCACCCCGCCACGTCGCGATCATCATGGACGGAAATGGGCGCTGGGCCAATGAACGGGGGCTTGCGCGCACAGAAGGCCACCGGGCCGGTGAGTATGCGCTTCTCGACACAATCGCCGGTGCTATCGATGCCGGTGTGCGCTATCTATCCGTCTACACCTTCTCAACGGAAAACTGGAAACGTTCGCCCGCAGAGGTCCGCTTCATCATGAGCTACGCCAGTGATGTTTTGGCTCGGCGAACGGACCTGCTCAATGAGTGGGGAGTTCACGTCCGCTGGAGCGGCCGCGAGCCAAAACTGTGGAAATCGGTCATTCATGCTTTGGAGCGCGCAGAAGAAAAGACGCATGACAACACCACTTTGGATTTGGTGATGTGCGTGAATTACGGGGGCCGCGCAGAAATAGCAGATGCTGCGCGCTCAATTGCCCAAGATGTCGCCGCAGGGCGTTTGTCGCCACGCGGGGTAAATGAACGTACTTTCGCTCGTCACCTGTATCTGCCCGATGTTCCCGATGTTGATTTGATGATCCGAACCTCGGGGGAACAGAGGCTCTCGAACTATATGCTCTGGCAAATGGCCTATGCGGAGTTCATGTTTAGCCCTAAGCCGTGGCCGACCTTTGACCGCGAAGCTCTGTGGGACTGCCTTCTTGAATACGCCGGACGCGAGAGGCGTTTCGGCGGTGCACAGGACCTTGTAGCTGGTGGAGCTGGCGTTTAGGGCCTTGCGGCTTGGGGGCGTTCAGGGCCTCGTGGCTTGGGGCGTTCAGGCCTCGTGGCTGGCGGGGCTGGCGAATAGCCGAGGTGGCGCTTTGTAGCGCCTCGTTCCTGCCCCCTCCACGCTAGCTCCACATGAAGTCGGTGAATGTCACAGGCTATGGCGTGTGTCTTTTGGCGACTTCCTGTGTCATTTGGGGAGGAGACGGAGGGAGGCGCGGATGTCGTGTGCTATTCCGCGACTTCGTGTGTCAATTCGGCGTGAAGGTGTTCGTGCAGGTGCTCATACCCGTGCTCGTGGCGCTGCCCGCGTCCGCGGCGCCGCTTCATCAGCACAACTGCAGTGATAATCGCTGCGATTGCCGCCAGTGACAGCCAACCCCACACTGAACCTGCTGCCGCGCGAACGACGGCCATCCACACTGCGAGCATTCCCAGGCCGTACATTATCGACCACGCAATGCAGCCCGGAATCATGGCAAGCGTGTACTTTTTCCACGACATGCGGACGACACCTGCACCGGCATTGACCGCAGTTTGTACACCAACTGTCAGGAAGCACAGCGGAATGATGATAATTCCCCACTGTTCCAAAAGACGAGCACCCGAACGGGGGACCGGCCCCTCAAACCAAGCAGCTATCTTCCCGCGAAGGCCCTTCTTTCCCGAGGCGGTCAGTGCCCCTTTAGCTGCGGCGCGACCCAGCCAGTAGGTCAGCTGTGCGCGCTGAAAGACAACGAAAAAGAGGAAGATAAAAAGTGGGAGTCCCGAGGAAGCCCATGAAGGAGTCAACTGTCTGCCTTTCGCGTGCAATCAGAGCAGAGCCCGAATAGCTCAATTGAGTGCTCAATCTGAGTGTATCCGTGCGAGGCGGCCACCGCAGAGATCCATTTTTCAAGCTCGCCTGTCCCCAGGTCTTCAGCGCGCCCGCAGTTACGGCAGACCAGGTGGTGGTGGTGAGTTTGAGTGTCGCACTTTCGGTAGAGCGCCTCGCCCTCAGCGGAGCGCAGAACATCGACTTGGTGGTCTTCGGCCAGCGCCTGGAGGTTGCGATACACGGTTGCCAGACCGATTTTGTGCCCGCGAGCGGTGAGATCCTCAAACACCTTCTGCGCACTGCGGAAGTCGCGGTGCTCGCTGAGGTTGTCGAAAACCGCCTGGCGTTGCTTGGTCATTCGCTGCATGGCGTCCCTTTCATTGACGAGGCCTGTGGTGAGTTTTCTTTTCCCTACCCGCGCGCGGTGGTGGTGTCCGCCCGATCTCTTGGCGAGGCCTCGGGATGTTCCGCGGGCGCGGATAGTTCACGCATTCGCTGCTTGCGACGGAAGTGATCACGCATCCCTCGGATTCCGTATCCAACGGCATAGAGGGCGATCGCGGCCACAACAATCGTTGCACCGGGGGAGAGGTCGATGTAGTAGGTCAGGGCGAGTCCTCCCAGGCAGAGGAGGGCTCCCAAGAGCATTGCGTAAGCCATGGTGCGTCGGAAGGAATGAGCCCCGAGTTGTGCGATGGCTACAGGGACAACCATGAGGGCTGAAACAAGAAGTGAACCTACAATCCGCATGGCAACGACAACCGTCAGAGCAGACAAAATCGCGATGAGCATGGTGAGCGCGCGAACAGGAAGCCCGGTCGAGCGAGCAAATTCCTCATCATTTGTCACCGAGTAGAGCGCTGGAAGTAGGCCGATGCCGATCACGACAATGACCAGTGCGAGCAGGCAAATTGACCAGACATCACTGCTTGAAACCGTTGAAATTGAGCCGAAAAGATAGGCGTTGAGCTGGGAGGATGTTCCATTTGCCAAGCCGATCAGGAGTACGCCCCCGGCAATCCCGCCGTAAAAGAGCATGGCAAGTGCAACATCAGAGGAAGTACGCCCGGACTGGCGGACGAGCTCGATAGTGATCGCGCCAAGCAAAGACACAACTAAGGCTCCGGGGATTGCCCATTGATCGTGTGGCGTGACATTTGCGGCGGTTCCGGCAAGCCATCCCAATGCAACCCCGGTCAAGGAGATGTGGCCGATCCCGTCACCGAGCATTGCGAGGCGTCGGTGAACCAGGTAGGTTCCGACGATCGGTGCGCATAACCCAACGAGGAGTGCGGCAAGAAGGGAACGCTGCATCAAGGGGGATGCAAGCATGTCGAGGATCATCGGCTCCCCTCCATTTCGTGGTGGTCGGCCGTGTTGCAGTGGTCAGAGTGAGGGTCACGCAAATCGCTTCGTGCGGGCCCATCGTAGGTGAAGTGTCCCGAACGGATGTGGAGTTCGCGGTCAAGGACCGGAGCAAGTTCGCCCAGTTCGTGAAGGACCAACAGGATCGTTACGCCATCGTCCTTTGCGGCCTGGCAGATGTCGGCCAGTCTGCTCCTTGAAGAGGCATCGATTCCGGCCATGGGTTCGTCCATGATCAGAAGCTCGGGCTTTCGGACCAATGCGCGCGCAATCAGAACGCGCTGCTGTTGCCCGCCGGAGAGAATGTGGAGTGGGTCCTTCGCGCGATGCGCGAGGCCGACGGAACGCAGTGCTTCCAGTGCCTTCGCTCGGTCACCGCGAGAGTGCCACCACTTGCGAGTTCCCAGGAGCCCGGAGAGAACGACTTCGATGCATGATGAGGAGATTGCACCGCCGGAGGATGCGCGCTGGGGAACGTAGCCAATGCGCTGCCACGGGATTGAGGAACGTTTGCGGATCGAATTTCCGAAGAGCGTAATATCGCCCGAGGAGATTGGTGCAGTTCCAAGGATTGCTTTCATCAGCGTGGACTTGCCGGCGCCATTTGGGCCGGTCACTGCGACGCATTGCCCCTGGGGAATCGATGCGGTGATGCCGTGAAGAATGAGGTCGTGGTCCCAGGCGACGTGGACATGGTCCAGTGAAATCACCGGGGCAGTAGAGATATTGAATGTCGTTCCCATTAGTGTCGAGTGTAGTCGTTGGGGCGGCATGGTTCACTGTGGAATCATGCCGCCCCAACGCGGAGATATCAGTTGACTTGTGGTGAAGTGTTTACTCGCAGCTGAGAGCCTTCTGCAGTGCTTCAAGGTTCTCATTCATGACTGCTTCGTAGTCCTTTGAGTCATCAGCCTGAGACTCGATGGGATCGAGAACTGCAGTGGTGATTCCCAGGTCCTTGGCCAGGGTTTCAGCAACCTTGGGGCTGAGGAGCTCTTCGGTGAAGATCGTTGTAATTCCCTTGGCCTTGACTGCGTCCGAAATCTGCTTGAGGCGAGCGGGAGAAGGCGTGGAGTCAGGATCGAGGCCGGACAAGCCCAACTGGGTGAGGCCGGTGCGGTCCGCAAGGTATCCGAAGGCCTCGTGAGAGGTGACGAATTCCTTGTGCTTGCACTTTGCGGTGCCGTCAACGAGCTTCTTGCTCAGTGCTTCCATCTGAGACTTCGTGGATGCAGCGTTCTTCTTGTAGGTCTCTGCGTTGGCGGGATCGGCCTGGGCAAGAGCGTCTCCGATCTGGGTCGCCGCGCTGGCCATGCGCGTGGGATCCAGCCAGAAGTGTGGGTCGGTTGAGCCGTGATCGTGCTCATGTTCGTGAGCTTCTTCGGTCTTTTCGCCGTCGTCAGCGACATCCAATTCGCTTTCATGCTTTTCGGCGTCGACCAGATCAACACTGGTGGAGACATCGATGACGGTCTTGGGGGCGTTCAGCTCAACGGCCTTGTCAACAGCGGATTGGAAGCCCTTGAGGTAAACGACAGCCCCTGCCTGGGAGAGCTGCTGAACCTTTTGGTTTGACAGTTCGAGGTCGTGAGGCTCCGCTCCCGGAGGAGTGAGGGATTCGACGTCAACCAGATCGCCGCCGATCTTCTGGGTGAGGTACTGGAGCGGATAGAAGCTGGCCATGACCTTCATGGGAGAAGCGGAAGCTTGGGAGCTGGAGGCGCTTGAAGATGACGAGGCCGAAGAGGAGCATGCGCTTAATGCAAGCGCTGCAGCGGCTGTAATGGCAAATACGGTGTGTGAACGCGAAAAACTCATGATAATCATTATCAGAGGAAGTGATAATGGTTGTCAAAAGCGAGCGTGTCCCGTAGAGCTGCGCACAACAAGGTCGGGAGTGAAGGCAAAATCCTGATGTTGCTGCGGTTTTTGTGAGTGAATCGCATCGAAGAGTGAAGACACGGCCGAGTGTGAAATTGCCTGCACGGGCTGTCGGACCGTTGTCAGTGCAGGGGAGAGGTGGGGCATAAGGAACGAGTCGTCAAAGCCGATCACCGAGATGTCTTCGGGAACGCTGAGACCTCGAGATCGGATCGTCCTGATTGCTCCCATTGCTTGGAGGTCTGAGCCAGCAATGATGGCTGTGATTCCAGCGTCGATCAGTGCGTGAGTAGCCGATGCTGCAGCTTCGTAGGTGTAGAAGGTCTCGATGACCGTGGGAGAGGTGATCCCGAATTCTTGAGTCATCACTTGGCGGAAAGCCTCGGCCTTGCGTCGTGCGGGAACGACGTGATGGCGCCCACCCAGCATGGCAATCTTGCGGTGACCCAGTTCTTTGAGATGTTGGATGGATGCGCGGATTCCAAGAGCGTCTTCAGTTGAAAAATCTGGTGCGTGGACTTCCTTTCGTGCGCCATTAATGGTGACGAAGGGCATGTGGATCTGTGAAAGATTCGCATAGCGACTTAAGTCAGCTTGAAGGTCTGCGTGTCGACCGGAGACGAAGATTAATCCAGAAACTCCTCGCGCAAGAAAAGCTTGAGTGTGTTCCTCTTCGCTGGTGGTGCCCGGAGTTTGCGAGGCGATGAAGGCTTGGGCCCCCGCCCTGTCGACCTCGGAATGAAGGGTGTGGGCGAAAGTGGCAAAGATGGGGTTTGTCAATTCTGGGACGATCACGCCGATGATGAGGTGATTGTCGTCAGCCAGCATGTTGGGGCGTTCGTAGCCAAGTTCGTCGATTGCGGTGAGAACTCGATATCGAGTGTCATCTGAGACCTGTCCGACTCCGTTAAATACGCGAGAAACTGTGGCAATGGAGACACCGGCATGTGAGGCGATGTCCGCCATGCGGGTGCGGTTCTTCGACATCGAAGTGCCTTTCGAAAATGGGCAAGTGTGATGGTTGGGATCTGGGGTAAAGATATCATTTCTCTAACAATCCTGAAAACGCTTGCTGAAACTCATTTTCTGCAGCTACAGTGTCCTTAAGTGCGAAGTACAACTGTGTACGAGCAGAACTCAAATGATCAGGAGTTGACATGCGACGAGGCATCGCGATGTTCGGCGTTTTAGCAGTTACAGCAACGCTTGCAGCGTGCTCCAATGGAAGCTCGAGCTCTTCGAGCAGCCAGTCTGCATCCGCAAGTTCCGGTTCTTCCGTCGGTTCGCTGACGGTTTGGGCCGATGACACCCGTTACTCGCAGATCCAGGAGCTGGCCAAGGACTTCACTGCAGCCACCAAGGTGGACGTCCAGGTTGTTCAGAAGTCTGAGACCGACATGGACCAGGAGTTCATCAGCCAGGTTCCGACCGGAAACGGCCCTGACATCATCGTTATGGCCCACGACAAGCTCGGCCAGATGGTGAAGAACGGCGTTGTTTCCCCCGTGGACTTGGGTGAAGCAAAGTCCAAGTTCTCCGAGGCAGCAGTTCAGGGCGTGACCTACGACGGCAAGACCTACGGCGTTCCCTACGCCGTTGAGTCTGTTGCGCTGGTTCGTAACAACAAGCTCACCAAAGACACCCCGAAGACCTTCGATGAGATGATTGCTTCGGGCAAGAAGGCCGGTTCGGAGTACCCCTTCGTTGTTCAGATGAGCACCGACGGTGACCCCTACCACCTCTACGCTTTCGAGACTTCCTTCGGTAACGAGGTCTTCAAGCAGTCCGCTGACGGCTCCTACACCTCAGACCTGACCCTGGGCGGCACCGGTGCGTCCGAGTTCACCCAGTGGCTGAAGGAACAGGGCGCAGCAAAGACCCTGAACCCGAATATCACCTCTGATATCGCCAAGGACGCATTCCTCAAGGGCAATGCGGCTTACATGGTCACCGGCCCCTGGAACGTCACCGCTGCTAAGGAAGCCGGACTCGACGTCTCTGTCCTCCCGATTCCTTCTGCTGGTGGTAAGGAAGCCAAGCCCTTCGTTGGCGTTCAGATGTTCTACCAGAGCTCAAAGACCCAGAACCAGGTTCTGGTCAACAAGTTCTTCCAGTACCTGGAGACCAAGGACGCACAGTCCAAGCTGCAGCAGCTGGGCGGACGCGTTCCGGCAATGACCGAAGTTGCTAACTCCCTGAGCGATGAAAACCTCAAGCAGTTCGCTTCCATCGCAGGAAACGGCCTCCCCATGCCGGCAATCCCCGCAATGGGTTCCGTCTGGGATTACTGGGGCAAGACTGAGGTTGCCATCGTGAATGGTGCCGATCCCGTCTCCTCGTGGGAGACCATGGTCAATAACATTCAGGCTTCCATCAACAAGTAGTGAGGTCTCACGGTTTTGCGGGCGCCCAAACCGGGCGCCCGCAGAACCCATGCCTGAGCATTTTGTGCTCATGGTCCCTTAATCGCTGTTCAAGGTAACGAAGGACCACAATGCCTGCAGCTTCTTCCTCGAGTGCCGTTCAAAAGGACCGTACCTCGCATGCTCGTGATGTCATGCGGCCCGGTTTTATTGCAAAACTCATCATTATGATGCTCATTGACGCGCTGGGCATCTATGGAATCATGGCGGCATGGGCCGTCAATTCTCGGATCATCATCGGCGTGATGGCGGTCCTGCTCATCATCGTTAACTGGGTGTATTTCTCGAAGAGGGCACTCCCTGCCAAATATCTTCTTCCCGGCATGATCTTCCTTTTGATCTATCAGCTCTTCGTCATGGGCTACACCGGGTATGTTTCTCTGACCAACTACGGAGATGGCCACAACTCTACGAAGACGGATGCAATCGAAGTTCTTTTAGCCTCGAGCCGCCAGCGTGTTGAGGGAGCCCCGACTGTCCAGACCGCGGTTGTTGAAGATGGAAGCGAACTGGGCCTCGTTGTCGCAGACCCCGCGACCGGTGAACTGAAGCTTGGCACGGCAACCAAGCCCCTCCAGAGTGTCCAGGGTAAGGTCACTGCAATGGGTATTACCGAGGTTTCGGGCTATCAAGTCCTTGACCTAGCTGCTCTTGCAAGCCGACAGGCGGAAGTTTCTAAACTGACGGTCCCCGTAAGCTCTAACCCGAATGATGGCTTCTATCTGACGACGGATGGAACTTCTGGTTACCTCGCCAAGTCGACCTTCACCTATGACGAAGCCGCTGATACTTTGACGAACACTGAGACGGGCGTCGTTTACAAGGCGAATAACGAGAAGGGTGTTTTCGAAGATAGTCAAGGAAACCAGCTGCCCACCGGCTGGCGAGTCTTTGTTGGCGCTTCCAACTACTCGCAGATGTTTTCGGGTTCCGGAATTGTCAAGCCTTTCCTGAATGCGCTTGTTTGGTCCTTCGTCTTCGCGATCGGATCCGTCCTGACGACATTCGCATTCGGGCTTATCTTGGCGCTGATTTTCTCCGATAAGCGAATCCGAGGCAGAAAGATCTACCAGTCCTTGATGATCCTTCCCTACGCATTCCCTGCCTTCTTGGCGACCCTGGTGTGGAAGGGCATGCTGAACGAGGAATTCGGCTTCATTAACGACGTGTTGCTTGGTGGGGTGCAGATCCCGTGGCTGACCAATGGACTTTTGGCGAAGGTCGCGATCCTCGGTGTGAATCTCTGGCTGGGATTCCCCTACATGTTCCTCGTCTGCTTGGGTGCGCTTCAGTCTCTTCCGGGAGATGTTGAGGAAGCGGCAAAGATGGATGGTGCTTCCGGCCTGCGCACCGTGTGGTCAATTAAGTTGCCGCTGGTTTTGCAGTCCACGACCCCGCTGCTGATTGCCTCTTTTGCATTTAACTTCAACAACTTCTCGTTGATTTACATGCTGACGAAGGGTGGCCCGGACTTCTATGGTGCGCCCTTTGGCTTGGGGCAGACCGACATCTTGATCTCTATGGTCTATAAGATCGCATTTGCTGGTGACCAGCACAACTATGGTTTGGCCTCGGCGATGTCGATCTTCATCTTTGCTGTTGTTGGTGTGATTGCCTGGCTTGGATTCCGCAAAACGAAGGCATTGGAGGAACTGTGATGAGCACACAACGCAAAGAAAAGGCACAGTTGACAACGCTCCACGGCTTACGTTGGTGGATGGAAGTTGGCTGGAAGCACATCGTCGGTATCGCTGTCATCATCTACTGCGTTATTCCGTTGCTCTACGTGCTCTCGGTGTCCTTCATTCCGAATGCGACACTGACCACTGATATTAGCTTCTCTGATGGACTAACCCTCGATCACTTCAAGGCGTTGGGTTCGGATAAATACAGCATGTACTGGAAGTGGATTTTTAATTCACTGGTGGTTTCAAGCGTTACGGCAATTGGAACGGTTCTCATGGGCGCAGCCGCAGCCTACGCCTTCAGCCGTTTCCGTTTCCGAGGCCGTCGTGGAACCCTAACCTTCCTGCTTTTGGTCCAGATGTTCCCGCAGATGCTAGCTTTTGTGGCGCTGTTCCTGCTCTTGCTGGGAATTAAGGATATCTTCCCGGTTCTGGGCTTGAACTCGAAGCTCGGCCTGATCTGCGTCTACCTCGGTGGCGCATTGGGTTCGAACACCTTCCTGCTCTTCGGTTTCTTCAACTCCGTTCCTCGTGAACTTGACGAGGCCGCAGAGATTGATGGCGCATCGCATGCCCAGACTTTCTGGACCATCATCATGCCGCTGGTTCTGCCGGTTTTGGCTGTTGTTGGTTTGCTGAGCTTCATTTCCAGCTTCGGCGACTTCGTCATTGCCACGGTTGTTATGCAAACTCCCGATCAGTACACGCTGGCGGTTGGTATGTACAACTGGGGGTCGAGCGAACTGAATGCCCCGTGGGGTGTTTTCGCGGCTGGTTCGATCATCGCTGCAATTCCGGTGATCTTGCTCTTCCAGTACCTGCAGAAGTACATCGTTTCCGGTCTGACCTCCGGTGCGGTGAAGGGCTGAGCGCCCGCTTTTCGCTGACCTGGCCCCGGCCTCGTTCCTCATTGTGGGGACGAGGCCGGGGTTCTTTTTATGCGCGAAAGTGGGGAAGTGGGCGGTGCTTCGCAAGAGATTTTGATCGGGGACTTGACAGGTTGGTTGGTTCTATGGTTCATTAGTCATGTAATGAACAATAGAAGCTGAAGGGGGGACTTGCGCATGGCACCCACATTCGTCTCGGGGATCCCGATCTACGTGCAGATCGCCGACGACATCCGCGCGCAGATCCTGCGCGGCGCCCTGCGCGCCGGGGACCAGCTCACCTCCACCACGGAGTACTCCGCCACCTACCGCATCAATCCCGCTACCGTCGGCAAGGCCTTTGCGATCCTCGTCGACGAGGGGCTCGTCGAAAAGCGGCGTGGCATCGGCATGTTCGTCGCCGAAGGCGCACAGCACGCGCTCGTGGCCGACGGGCTCGCCACCTACGTGGAGGAGACCCTGAACCCCGCCGTCGAAGCGGGCCTCGCCCTGGGCCTCGATATTGACGCCATCATCGACCACGTCCGCGCCTACGGCGCCGACACAAACACCAAGGACAACTCATGATCACCCTCGACTCCATCACCCACACCTATCCGGGAGAGAAAGAGGCGGCGCTGCGCGACGTGTCCTTGACTCTCGGAGATGCCACCGTCACCGCCCTCGTCGGCCCCAACGGCTCGGGAAAGACGACGCTCATGCAGATCCTCGGCGGCGTGATGGTCCCCACCTCGGGGAGCATCTCCATCGACGGTGCCCAGGCCAGTGCCGATGAGCTGCTCACCGGCTCGATCATCGCTTCCTCCGCTCGCGACTTCGATAACCTGTCCAGCCAGTCCCTCGTCACCTATGCGCGTCTGCGACCCACCTGGGACGAGCAGCTTTTCGCCCACTACACCCAGCGCTTCGACCTGACAGTCAACCGCAAGTTTGTGCGCAAGCTCTCCGGCGGGCAGGCAGCCATTCTCTCCGGCTCGATCGCCCTGGCGTCGGGCGCGCCCCTCACCCTCCTCGATGAGATCCAGGCGCCCCTGGACGTGCCCACGCGCTATGCGCTCTACGAGGAGATCCTCGCCCTGGCGGGAGAGGTCATGGAAGGACAGCGAGCACCGCGCCGATTCATCATCTCCTCGCACATGGTGTCCGAACTCGAAAAGGTCGCCGAAGACGTCGTCGTCTTGAAAAAGAGTGAGCTTCTCGCTCACGAGAGCATCGACGACTTCACCTGCAGAGTCTGTGCACTGACCGGCCACGCCTCCGATGTTGAGCGCTTCCTCGCCGCCCACCCGGACCTCGCCCTCATCGCGAGCCGCGAACTCGGCCCCACGCGAGAAATCGTCGTGGACCTGCGCGCTAGCGCCGTCGGAGAAACTGAGCTAGCAACCCACTCCCTGACCTCTTCGCCCTGTTCCTTCCAGGACGCCTTCGCCTACCTCATCCAGGAGAACGACCAATGAGCACCGCAACCACCGTCTCCCGCACCCCCAGCGCCTGGCGCCTCGGCATGGTCAGTATCTGGCCTGCAGTCCTTTCCTGCCTCGGCGGCATCGCCGCGCAGTATGCACTCAACGCACTCTTCGCCATCGTCTTCGGTGCAAGCAGCGATAGGGGCCCGGAGTCCGTCAGTCTGGCAGCCTTTAACGCAGCTTTAGTTGTGGGGATCGTCCTCGTCGTTGCAGGGGTCAACCAGACGATCTCGTACATGCGCGCAGGGTCGCTGAGCGGAGCACCGCGCCGCACCCTGGCGCTCGCGAGCTACGTCACCTCCGTCGTGTGCATTGCCATGGGCAGCATCATCTGGTGGGTGCTCATCCTGGTCCGGCCGTACCTGTTTTTCATGCCGAAAACGGTCTACACCCCCGGCGTCGACACCTGGTTGCTCGTCGTGGTCTTTTGGATCACCTGTGACGCCGCAGGTCGCCTCGGCGCGAACGTGTTCCGGCGTCGTGGTGGGGGATGGAGAGTCGCCATCGCGTCGTTCGTGGGCGCCGTTACCGTCGCCGTCCCGGCTGCCTGGCTGCCGCTGACCCTCATTCACAAGGCCGGAGTCACCGGTCCCATGCCCCCGTCCCTCTGGCTGTTGGGAATCATTCCCCTCGTCGTCGTGATCGCGAACTGGCGCCTGACCCTCACGGGCAGGATCCGCGGCCTCAACTGAACGTCAGTTGGGCTTTGGGCGCGTGACCCGAGACCCGGCCCCGGCCTCGTTCCCTCCCGTAGGAGAGACGAGGCCGGGGCTGTTTCATGGGTGATCGGACGACGTGGCGGGGCCTGCACGCGCGCATGCGGATAGGTTACGACGATGTGGATAGGTTATTCACATGTGGATAGGTTAATAAACTATCC
>ERZ773045.239-NODE-239-length-29677-cov-5.941057_pt1 | contig 29677 bp, 28 predicted proteins | sample MGYA00580635_ERZ773045 | MGnify/ENA primary metagenome ERZ773045 (study PRJEB29015, sample SAMEA2738115) | human oral metagenome | biome: human oral; feature: human-associated habitat; material: saliva | place: China | collected 2261 ...
GCGCGTGCGCCGGTAACGACGGCGCTGGCGCTCGACCTCAGAGACTGGGAATTCAGCCATGGGGTCTGCTGAGCGGGAATCGGTGAGCACAGGGTCCTCTGAGTGGGTTACGAATGCATGAAGCAATCAGGACAAGGGGGATGAAAATTCTCCGGCTTGGGACGAATCCCAAGCCGGAGAAGAAAATCACTGCTCGAAGATCGGAGCGGATGCGGCGTCGGCCAGCCACTTCTTCTGAAGTTCAGCCAGGGTGCCGTTATCGCGCAGCGTGTCGACTGCCTTGGTGACCGCGGGGGTCAGGGCGCTTCCCTTAGGAAGCAGCAGACCGAAGTTGTTGCCATCCTCGTTCGCGGTGAACTGGCCAACCACGGTGCCGTTCTCAACCTGGGTTGCGATGACGTTGAACGCGGTGGGCAGGTCCACGACGATTGCGTCAACCTGGCCGCCCTTAAGGGCCTGGACCACATCAGCAGAACCGTTGAAGATCAGCGGATCAGTGCTGGGCTTGAGCTTGTTCATCACGTAGTTCTGAGAAGTCGTGCCGGTCTGAACGCCGAACTTCAGCTTCTTCAGGTCTTCAAGGCTCTTGGCCTCGGCAGCGGGGGTACCCTTCACAGCGACAACGGCCTCGGAGGTCGTGTAGTAGGGGCTGGAAAAGTCCACTGCCTGCTTGCGAGCATCGGTAATGGAGAACTGCTGGATGTTAAAGTCCCAGTCCTTTGCGCCAGGAGCGATTGCCGAATCGAAGGTGGTGCGCTTCCACACGACCTGATCCTTGGAGAAGCCCAGCTTCTCGGCGACTGCGTAGGCAACTGCGGCCTCGTAGCCTTCACCGGATTCGGGGTTGTCGTTGAGGACCCAGGGGCTGTAGGCAGGATCGCCGGTGGCGATGGTGAGCTTACCCTTGGTGACGGTGGGGAGTGCTTCGCCGGTTGCGTTAGCATCGGCGGTTGCGGAAGTTGTGTTGCTGGAAGTGGTTCCGCCCGCGCATGCACCCAGCGCCATGACGGCAGTTGCTGCGATTGCGACGAGTGCGGACTTACGGAAACGGATCTTGGGACGAACCACGTGTGCTCCCTATGAAGATATTGTGGGACAGAACAATTTTGAGTGCTTGTCAACCCATGGGTAAAGCACCCACGCTCTAAGGCTAAGGGCAACTACGCGCTCATGGAAAGAGATAGTCTCAAACTTGAGATGTGAGATATGGTCTGCGTGGATCCTCGCTATGATAGATCTAATAACCGAGGGCAGATCCAATTGGATCTGCCCTCTGATCATTTGACGCTCGAGGTCACTTATCAAGCTCGTCCTTAGCTGCCTCGACGGCGTCTTCAGCCTTGTCCTTAGCGTCTTCGGCCTTGTCCTTAGCTGCCTCGACGGCGTCTTCGGCCTTATCCTTAGCGTCTTCGGCCTTGTCCTTAACTGCGTCGACGACGTCTCCGACCTTGTCCTTAACTGCCTCGACGACGTCTCCGACCTTGTCCTTTGCAGCTTCAAAGCCTTCTTCGGCCTGCTTCTTCAGGTTTTCCAGATCCACGATGGGCTCCTTCAATAGTGGTACTCCCAGTTCTTACTGGAATGCTTACTTAGGCTACGTCATTGCTATGAGCATTGTCGACACTTAGGAAAGCTTCAGGAATTGGTTTTCGCAAGCTTCCAGTCTTCGAAAGAGAACTCGGGTGACACAATGCATGTTGCGAGTGCTGCATGGCCTCGAGCAAAAGTTCGCTGCCACGAACCAGCGGGAACGAGGAATTGCACGGGGTTCGAAGGCTCAGAAGGTGAAAGATCTGCACCCTCAGCATCCGGCGAAGCTAAGATCACGATCTGCGGCTCGGAACTTGGAGCCTCGCCATCTCCGCCGAGATGAATCTCCAAGGATCCCGGCCCCGACCAAATCCACAGCTCATCGGAGTGCACCAGGTGCCAGGCAGCCTCCTCGTCGCGATCCAGCACAAAGAGGATCGCCGAGGCCGTGGCTCGCTTGCCGCGAGGGGTTTCCACATGCGTGGGTGCGGTCCAGGTGCGACGGAAGTGACCGCCCTCTGGATGAGGAGCAAGGTCAAGCTGTGTCACGAGCGTGGAAGCAAACGGGGTGAGAGGAGTCATTGCACTTTGCCCTCAAAGATGTCGGTGAAACGCGGATCAACCCAGCGCAGATTTCCGTCAATAATCGTTGCAATCTGGCGAGAAGCACCGGTTTGGACGAGCTCCTCGATAGTGTCGACAATCGTCGTGACGGGTACATCGAAAAACACCATGTCTGCGACTGCTCCAGACTGAAGCTGACCCACCCGTTGGGAACCCGTCGACAACCCCAAGGCGACAGCCCCGCCCAAAGTTGCGGCATGCAGAAGGCGACGAGCCAAATCGCTTTCCGAATATCCCTGAGCACGCGCAATCTTATAGAGCAACGCAACGTCTTCCATGACGTCAAGGCTGGGAGAAGACGACAGAGAGTCCGTCCCCACGGCCAGCAAATTGCCCTCATTCAGGTAAGCGGCAACAGGGGGAGCATCCAAGCCAATCACGCGATTCGAGCGCGGACACAAAGCAACAGCGGTATTGCGAGAACGCAGGCGACGCCGGTCATCCGCGGTCATGTAGACGCCATGTGCCACATGACAATCTGGTCCCAAGACCCCCAGCTGATCAACGAATTGCGTCGCCGAGAAGCCCCCACCAAGAGAGCGCATCTCGGTGAAGGATGTCGAGGCCCCGCTGCGCCACAAATCGTCCAATTGGGCGGTTCGGCCCTCTTTCCACTCGGCCTCGGAATGGGATTCCCCCAAGTGGATATGCAGGCGGAGGTTACGCCTGCGCGCAAGGTCGGGAAGATCCAAAAGCGGTTCCGCATCCAAGGAATAGGGTGCATGCGGGGAAATGCCGATCTGCGGGGGAGTGGGCATTGCGTCCAAGGAAGCGTTGACGCTTGCCGGACCGCGAGCCGCCCAATCCTCATTCGACCATCCCATGACTTCCCAGTAGGTGACGCCGTGCAGGCCCAGGTCGTGGAGCGCACCCGCGGCCTCGGGATCGGTGACAACGTCGGCGGCACTGGTTGTCCCGTAACGGATCGAGAGGCGAGCACCACGCGCGGCCTCGGCCTTCCAATCGAACTCGGTATGGTCATAGACCGCGTCGAAAGCCTGCGCCCAGGAGGGGAAACCGGTGTAGCGTCCCGCGCCGACTTGCGCCATTCCCGTGTACTGCAGGTGGGTGTGCGCGTTGACGAGGCCGGGCATAAGTACCCCGTCGACGTGGTGCTCGACGAAAGAACGTCCAGCTTGCTCAAGTGCGTGAAGTACCCAATCGCGCGAACCGACGTGCTCAATGCGTCCATCAATAACTGCGATTGCGCCATCGAGAACAGAAGGAGCGGTGATGGGGATGACAAGACCCGCAGAATAGACCTGGACTCCGCCAGAATGTGGGGCGACCGGACGGATCTGTGCGTCATCTGGGGTAACTGTCGACATAGGACTATTGTGCATTGCCTGCACCGCGCAGTGCATCAAGCGCAGCTTGAGCCACCGCATTATCGGCGTGGACGGGAAGGTTATGGAGACCAGGATCAAGTTCGTCTCCGTGAAGCAGTAGCTCAGTGAGCGCCGCAACTTGGACCCCGAAACTCATATCCATGATTTCGATGGGATTGCCTTCTCCGGCCGTGTAGTTAATGCCTTCTCCCTTTTCCAAAAGACGCAGGGACTTTCCATTCGGATCACTCAGGTGCTGAATGTGTGCGGGACCAGCCTCGTTCAGCGTCCACCCCGCGGCCAGCGCCTGCTCGACCTCAACTTCACCGACTACGCCGCCCGCAACGGTGACGATCGCATCTTTGGGGAGAGCTTCAAGAGCGCTGAGAGGAATGGTGGAGGGCTCTCCCGTGGCAGACATCAAAAGCCCCGCCGTGGAGGCAACCTCGCCGAGGGCAGCGACTGCGAAACCATCCATGCGTGCTTGGAGCGCGCGGACGGGGTCCAGTTCAACGACACTGACATGGGCCCCCAAGGCGCGAGCAAAGCGCGCGCATCCCTTTCCGACATCCCCATAGCCAATGATTCCGACCCTCATCCCAGGAATTGGGGCGCCGAGGCCATCGGGGTCAATGATGTCAAGGACTGTTGTCCAGCAAGATTGGCCCGTGCCGTAGGCATTATCGAAAAGAGTCTTTGAGCGTGCGTCATTGCTGGCAATCACAGGGACGCGCAGGGGGAAATGACGCAGTGGCCGCAGTCCCGAGGTCGTTTCCTCGGCGGCGCCGCGCAAGGCGGAAAGCGCTGTGGGAGCGCGATGGGGGGCGTGTGCCATGCGAATCAGATGAGAGCCGTCGTCTAACAGATATTCGATATTTTCGGCAAGGAACTCTTGCGCGAGCTTTTCTTCCATCTCGGGGCTTGCCTGGGAGTTGGCGAAAACCTTCAGTCCCTCTCGGCGCAGTTCGTCGGCAACGTCATCGCGAGTTTCGCTTGCGTGCCCAAAAACGGAAACTTCGGCTCCGGCCTCGGAAAGCATCAAAGCAAGCGCTGCGGTCTTAGGTTCCAAAACCAGGGCGAGGCCAATCCGGCGGCCAGGGAGCAGGTGGGCAATGCGGCGAACCGCTGCCTCGGTCACGGGCATGTGCATGCGTGCCCATGCAATGCGCTCGGGATCTTCGGGGCCAGAAATTGGGGATGCGTCGGGGGCGTAAACTCCTTGGAAGCTACCGCCGGGAGCTACAACGGTAATTGCACCCGGGTGGGGAAAGGCTCCCTTGTCCAGGTCAAAGATGACGTCGAGGCCGGTGGGAGTGGAGGGGGCCTCTTCGGAACAATCAGGGGTAATGACCTGAGCGCCGAAGGCCTCAAGAAGAGAGGTGAGCTCGTCGTCGGAGGTAATGAAACGTCGTCCCACGATCAACATATTTGTTGCGCGGGCATATGCCCGCAGAAGCACTTGCGCATGGGTCATATCCATCAACCTAGCAGATTAACTATTTCAGCCGATGGCGAGGCAGAGGGTATCCGAGGTAGTTTGCTTTGAGGGGGCAATGAGATAGTGTGAGCAGACATCATTGGCGTTCAAAGGGCGAGAGGAGACGGTCAATGCAAATTACGAAAGAACCAGATCAACCCAAGACGCATTCATCTGCGGACCGTAAGACTTCGACGTCCGGAGTTGTCTCTGCTGACTGTGCAGCGCTGATGCTGGTGATGTTTGCACTGGTCTTCTTCAGTGAAATTGGTACCTATGGGTCGGCCACCCCTTTCTTCGTCGAGTCATTTGCGGTCGTCGAGTTTCCCTTGGGACTCGTCGCGTCTTTCGTGGGGCTATATGCCCTGACCGTCTCGCGAGCGCAGGGTACACGCCTGTGGAGTCTGGGCGGATATGCCATCGCTGCGGTCATTGTTATTGTGCTCGTGAACCTAATGCTTGCGGGCGAGAAACTCCTTGATGGCCTCATCGCTACCTACGTCTTCTTCACCGACAGTGGAACCCATGGTCTTTGATCCCGAATCCTACGCGGGAGCCCAGATCCGTCTTGTTGCCGTCGACATGGATGGAACACTCCTCGACGATGAGAAGAACTTTCCTGCCGGACTGGAGCAGCTCCTCGATTCTATGGAGGATCGTGGCATCACTTTTGTTCCCGCGTCAGGTCGACAAATCTGGACTCTGATCAATATGTTCCCGGAGCGCGTGGGGATGACTTTTATCGGTGAAAATGGTGCGGTCGTGATGCGTGATGGGGAAGAGATATCCTCAAGTCCCCTTGACCTAGGGACGGTGCGCCGGTGTGTTGAGTTGGTCCGTCATCACGTGCATCAGGGCGGTTTCTTTGCTGCGCGTCCCGATTCGCAAGACGGGAAGGCCCAGGAAATGGAAGCTGCTCAGTGGGATGGAGGCCTTGTCGTTTGCGGGAAGAAATCAGCGTATATCGAGCGCAGTGATGAGCCGTTCGTGCATGCAATCACCCCGTACTACGCACGAATTCAGGTTGTTGAAGACCTGCTTGAGCTACTTGACGAGATTGAACACGGTGAATTGGATGACGCGATCATCAAGCTTGCCTTGCGCAGCGCAGGAGATGTGAAACCCTTGGCTGAGCGAACTTTGGGAACGTTCAAGCAGAGTCATCAATTCGCGATCTCTGGCGATAACTGGGCTGATTTGCAGATGCGTGGAGTCGATAAAGGCAAAGCTGTCAGCGAGCTGCAGAAGTATCTTGGGGTTTCACCTGCACAAACCGCAGTATTTGGAGACGCGGGAAACGACCTTGGGATGATGTCTCACGCTGAGTTTTCCTTTGCGATGGCGAATGCGTCGCCCGATATTCTTGCCGCCGCTCGCTTTGTTGCCCCTTCGAATAACGAGGCCGGGGTTGTGCGCGTGCTGAGCTCTTTCCTTGAGTAGTCACCTTTACAGGGCCTGGAGCCTTCGCTAGTCTCAGTCTTCGGAAGAAATATCCATGAGGAGGACAACGTGAGCATGCCGCAGCCAGCTGGCCAAAACTTCGGAACCCCGTTTAGGCAAGGTGAAGCGAAACTGAAGCGTTTCCCGTTGATCCTCGGCATTATCGGCTGGATTCTTGTTATTTGTTCGTTTTTGTTCCCCTACCTGATCATCCAAAGCGCAATCAAGAGCGGACATCCCGAAGGTGCCGGCTGGGTCTGGATCCTGATCTTGTTCATGTGGGTTGGCCTCATCGGCCCGATGAATATTCTCGGCGTGGTCTTGTCGATTCCGAGTCGTGCAGTCCAGGTCTCGGCGGCACAGCGCACGCTCAACGTGCGGGCGATTGTTCTGAATGTGAGTTCCTTGGTATTGGGAATCCTTGGATTCGTGGGACTCTTCTTCATTGCCGGTTAGCGCTTTTTAGTCGAGTATCTTCACCGGTGAAGATCTGGAGAGAGAGAAACGTTTTGGGGTCGCGACGCATTGCGTCGCGACCCCAAAACGTTAAGCCTTCTCAGAGGCGCTCTGTCTTACTCGGCAGAAGCTTCCTGGTTCTCGGCACTGTAGTCTTCGACCTCGAGGTCTGCCCAGTAGTCCTCGGCCCAGGGATCTTCGATCGGCTGGCTGCGCTTCCACAGGACGTAGCCTGCGCCGGCAGCGGCAGCGGTCAGTGCGGTGAAGCAGAGGGCGCGAAGCAGGCGGCTCTTCTTCTTGCAGCACTTCTTCTTGCGGGTCGGGGTGGCCAGTGCCTGTGCCGATGCGGAACGAGCGGCGCGTGCGCGCGAGCCCAGATCACCCTCAGCAGCAAGAGCAGTGGCGGATGCGGACACTGCCTTGTTCAGACGAGGCAGGTAGTCCTCAACGACGTGGCCGTGAATGTCGGAAAGGAAGGGCTGAGCGCGGTCGGCGACAGACTGTGCGCGTTCGCTTGCGGACTCAACAAGGGGAGTTGCTCGCTCAATCGCGTTTGAGAGCGCGGCCTGTGCGCGAGGAGCTGCCCAGTCCAGTCCCTGCTCTGCCAGATCGGCGGCTCGCACGGCGAGACGGCCCGCGTGCACAGCCGCTGCGTCGCGGAGCTGTAGGCCCTGTGCCTTGAGCTTTTCGGTGTCGATGTTCGGGGTCCTTGCCATGATGTCTCCGAATCTGTAAAAAAATTCGCGTCCGTTGAGCGAACGCATGGACCCTTCTATTGTGCACTCTTTGAGCATTAGATGCAGCTTCATTAAGCAAATACTGAGCAAAATAGCGTGCCGATCTCGCCTGAATCTGGAACCATGGAGGTATGGAAGCAACAATTCACACCAATAAGGGCGATATTCGACTCGAGCTTTTCCCCGAGCAAGCCCCCAACACCGTCAAGAACTTCACTTCACTTGCACAGGGTGAACGCGAATGGGTTGACCCCAACAATGGTCAACCCACCTCGCGCCCCCTTTTCAATGGCACGATTTTCCACCGCGTCATTGATGGCTTCATGATTCAGGGCGGTGACCCCCTTGGTACCGGAACCGGCGGTCCCGGATACCAGTTCAACGATGAGATCCACCCGGATCTGACCTTCTCCAAGCCCTACCTTCTGGCCATGGCAAACGCAGGCAAGCGCATGGGCAAGGGAACCAACGGCTCTCAGTTCTTCATCACCGTTGCACCCACCCCGTGGCTCAACGGAAACCACACCATTTTCGGTGAAGTGATCGACGAAGACTCCAAGCGAGTCGTCGATGCGATCGCAACAACCCGTACCGGTCGTAACGATCGTCCCGTCGAAGATGTCGTCATCGAATCGATCGACATCACTGAGTGACCACAAACCGGAAGGTTTATATGTCTCAGCCTCTGTACGGTCAGCGTTCTGATCCCTACGCTGCACCCGAGTGCCCGCGCCACCCCGGAGTGCGCAGCGTCGATTACTGCAAGCGCTGCAATCGACCCATGTGCACCCAGTGTGTTGTCCCCACGGAAGTCCGTTCAATCTGTGTGGACTGCGCGGGCCGAGGCCGAGGCAACCTTTTCGGAAGCGCCCGCGCCGCCCGGCCTCGTCAGTGGGGGAGCGTCCGGGTCAGTGCACAAACCCCCCTCGTCACCTACGCGATCATTAGCGTGTGCGTGGCTCTGTGGGTAGGTGACATTCTTACCAAGGGCGTGATCACCCAATACCTGGGATTCACCCCGATTCATGGCCTGTATCAGCCGTGGCGCATCCTGACGACGGCGTTCTTGCATGTGAACCTCATGCACATTGCCTTCAATATGGTTTCGCTCTACGCAATTGGACGCGCCTTGGAGCCAGCGCTGGGACGCGGCCCCTACTTCTGTCTGTATCTTTTGAGCGCTCTGGGTGGAACCCTTGGTGTTTTGGGGTGGGTTCTGATTGACCCCTCATCTGCCTCGACGGTAACCGTCGGTGCCTCGGGCGCAATTTTCGGCCTTTTTGGCTCTGTTTTCGTTCTGCAGCGGGCCGCTGGGATTGACGTGCGCGCCGTCGTCGGCCTTCTTGCAGTCAACCTCCTGTATGGCTTCATCGTTTCAGGGGTATCGTGGCAGGCTCATGTGGGGGGCTTGCTTTTCGGGATGCTCGCAACTTGGGGGATGCTCGCCTTGGGTAAGCCGCGTTCTGGGATGACAGCGAAGAAACAACGCCGTCGTTTGTATCTTGGTATTGCAGGGATGTTCCTTCTTGAGCTTGTCATCCTTGTTGTCACCTATATGGTGCTTCTCAATATCTGAGGGGGAGTTTCGATGCTGGACCTGTGGAATCCGTGGGAGATCTATGATCGGCTGATTGACCAGATCGACCCGACCGTGCAAGTCACGGCTAGTGGACGTTTTGGTAAGTGGGCTTTCATTGAGAATACCGAGGCCGGCGCGGGAATGGCCTTCCATATGCCCGTTGAGTCGATCCCTCGCCGCCTTCCCGCCGACCCCTCTGGCATGAGTCTGCGTGAGGTTGCCGCTTATGCGAAGAGTTGGAATTTCGCCGAGGCCGCCCTCGGGATGGCTGCTGTGAATTCGTGGTACGCGCTTCCCTCGCGGGCAGAAGCCGCAGGTTTTGTTCCTTGCCAGGTCAATAACTGGCAGAACCTTTTTGACCCCTGGTCGGCTGAGGTTGCCGGTAAGCGCGTTGCTGTTATTGGGCATTTCCCCTTCGCTGCTGCGGCCCTTTCCGCCGCATCTGAGCTCTTGATCTTCGAGCGCAACGTGCTGGACGGAGATTTGCCAGATACGGCCGCAGAATATGTTCTTCCCACCTGTGACTACGTCTTTATCACGGGTTCTGCTTTTGTGAATAAGACAATGCCGCGTCTTTTGGAGCTTTCCCGCGGTGCACAGACGATTATTGTTGGCCCTTCAGCTCCCGCTGCGACCTTGCTTGCCGAGTATGGCATGAATTCGCTGACGACCTTCTCGACGACAGATATTGCTTCCTTCCAGCCCGCTTTGGGTGGCCAGCGCCTTGGGGGAATGTACGAGGCCGGTCGGCGTATCGAGTTCCACGCCTAGTCTGCGTGGAGTTATTGCCCCACATCTAGGTGATGCGGGGAGTGTAGTGACCCGCTGCATGTCCGTACATGGCTTCGTTTTGGCCGCTTCTTATCGTATTCTGGGCGGAAGCTGGGAGCTAAATGGGGACTTGCTCATTTTGCCTGTGGATGTTGTGGATAAAGTGTGGATACAGCGCGAAATCATTGTGCGAAGCTGAAAACTGTGCTGCGGGACATCATTTTGTTGTTTATGGGGCAAAATGTGAGTTTTCGTTGATATATGGCAAGTCTGAAGTTTCAACTCAATCTTGATGGAACTAAATTCATTAGTAAATCTGGGAATCGAAGCTGGGTAATTACATCAATGGTATTTTTCCCCAGCTGTGGATTTGCCTGTGGATAACTTTTTGCTGTGGATGTGGATTGAGGCCCCTAAGACGCCGAAAATCATAGATATCAGTGATCTGGCGTAGATCAATGCTGTGATGCGTGAATTTCAATTCATCAGAAAGGAGAATTCACGTTCGGCGACATGTTCAGCGCCAACGCATAGTCATAAGGAAGCCGACAAAGGCGATACCGCCACCGATAGCCAAGTTCCATTGACCGATCTTCGGAATCGGTAACGTGGCGCCGGAAATGTAGAAGACAACAATCCACAGCAGGCCGACAATCATCAGGGTCGTAAAAACGGGCGCCCACCATACGGGCGAAAGCGGAATGCCATCGGTCCACGCGTGGATCTCATTATCCGACTCGGCCTTTGCGCGCTTCTCAACGCGAGATTCATGATCGCGCTTCTTGCTTGATGAACGCTTGCCGTGTTCCTCGCGCTTCGAGTCCTTCTTCTTCTTCCCGTCCTCGTGCGCGTGACGCTCCTCGCGCTTCTCGGAACGCTCCTCGGTCTGTGCGTCCTTCTTCTCTTCCTCGCGCTCTTCGCTCTTCTTCGGCTCAGCCACGATTTTCCTTTCATGCGGCAAGTGTCGGGATCTCCCTGGGAAACGCCGCGACAGGCGGCCTTCCTCTAGCCTAGCGGCACTGAGCCAAACATCAAAAGCAACTGGGCGTTGCACCCTCAAACAAGGGATACTAGAGGTACGCCTATTTGCCAACAGGAGATGATGTGAAACTCTTCGGCCGACCGCTCACCCGCCCGACGGGTCGTACCCTGCGCTCGGCTCTTTCTGTTCTCATCGTCACCATGGCCTCGGGAATGCTTTTTGTCGCCAGTGCGCGCTCAAACTCGGAAACCCGTTCACAAAGCGCTGTTGATCTGGCCGGGCTTGTCGCACACCGTCAAAATGAAGTGAAGGATCTCCAAGACGGGGTTCGTAGCCTGAAAGATCAGATTGCGGGCCATGTTCCGGCAGCTGGTCAGCAGCGCAGCGATAACGTCGGTGAGCTTTCCAAAGTTCCCGTCTCGGGCCCCGGTATTACGGTGACCCTTTCAGATGCGCCTACAGACAGCATCCCGGACAACGTCAACCCCAACGATCTGGTCATTCACCAGCAGGACATTGACGATGTCATGAATGCAATGTGGGAAGGTGGCGCAGAGGCGATGACCGTTCAAGGTGTGCGTATCGCCCCGCGAACCGTTGTGCGCTGCATTGGAAATGTCATTTTGGTCGGTGGCACATCCTTCTCTCCGCCCTACAAGATTTCGGCGATCGGAAATGTGAATCAGCTCCGAAATTCAGTCGAAACGAACCCTCGGGTCGTCAATTATCAGCGTTATGTGGCACGCTACGGATTGGGCTGGGATTTGAAAACTTCAGACAAACTGGAATTTCCGGCATCAGACCAAGACCTATCCCTTCGATACGCACAGGTGGTGAAAGAGAATGGGTGAACACGTGAAAGAAGCGGCTGCCCCCCGTCGCTATCGCGTCACCTTCCTCTCGGTCATCGGCGAGCTCCTCATTACGATTGCCGTCATTTTGGGGTTATTTGCCGTTTGGCAGTTGTACTGGACGACATACAAGGTAGAAGGCCCTCGCGCGCAAGCAGTCGCGGACTTCTCCAGCAAGCACCCATCGAACCGAACCCTGGGTGAGCGTCATACCGACGACCCGCCGGAGTTTACCCTGAACCCGGCAATCGATGAACTCTACGGAGTGATCCATGTTCCTTCATGGAATTGGATGAAAATCCCGTTGGGCGAAGGTACAACGGGTAGCGTGATTGATCAGGGCTGGGCCGGCCATTACAAGGACACCGCGCAGCCCGGCCAGGTGGGTAACTTCTCGGTTGCCGCGCACCGTCGTTCATACGGTAATTCATTCCGTTTCATTGACCTGCTCAAGGACAATGACAAGGTTGTTGTCGAGACCGATAACGTCTATTTGGTCTACACCTACCAGTCCAATGAGATCGTTCCCGCTAGCGATGAAACCAATATCCGTGTCATTGCCCCGGTTCCCGGTGATCTCACCTTCTCGAAGCAGCCGACTGAACGTCTGATGACGATGACGACCTGTAACCCCGAGTACGGCAACTCTGAACGTTTTATTGTTCATCTCAAGTTGGAATCGTGGACTCCGAAGAGTACGGGTGTCCCCGCCGAACTACTTGATGAGCCCGTGGAGTAAGGAAGGAATTCACTATGTACGGATGGTTTTTCCGCCACCTTCCGGGACCCACGTGGTTCCGAGTTTTCTTGTGTCTGGTGATTGCAGCCTTCGCTGTCGCCGTGCTTTTTGCCTATGTCTACCCATGGGCAGAGCGTTTCTTTGGCTTGGGTGGCGCTGCGGTCTGATTGACCGAAAATGAGCATAGAGTGGGGGGCCGGCATTGCCGGCCCCCCACAGTGTATTCAGTTCAGGTTGTCTGCCCTTCGGGCGAGGCCGTGAGCAGACTCTATGTCAGTCTGAAGCAAGCCTCGTGGGCCTTAGTGGCCTGAGGGGCTGGGGGAGGCCGAAGACCCACCCTGTGACACGTAGAGAGTGATGGAGCTGCCCTGTCGCACCGCAGAACCTTCACTGGGCGTTACGCCGGTGACAACACCAGCAGCTGCGTTACGGTCGGGCATCTGGATGACAGTCACGCGCAATCCCAAGGCCTCAAGTTGAGAGGCGACCTCGGTGTAGTTTGCGCCCGTCAGGTTCTGAGGAACGGTGATGTTACCCGAAGCGATGTTCAGGGCGACAGTATCGCCGCGCTTGGCCTCGGAACCCACAGCCGGGGAGGTCGAGACGACACGGCCCTGCTGGGCACCGCCCTCATCGACGGTATTGACGTTTCCAACCGACAGGCCGGCTTGAGTCAGTGCAGTACGAGCCTGATCCTGGCTCATGCCAGTGACATCGGGGATCGTCACCTTTTCAGAGCCAGAGGACACGTAACCGGTAATGGTTGATCCGGCACGAACCTTCGAGCCTGCAGAAGGACTGACGCGTGCAATCTTGCCGCTTTCGACCGAATCGGAGGCTTCCTTCTGGTCGGACAGAGTCCACTTCAAGCCCAAAGCTTCAACAGTTTGCTGAGCTTGCGTTGGGGTCATGCCGACAAGGTTGTCCGGCAGAGTAATGGACGCGGGACCCGAAGAAATCGTTGCAATCACGCGGGAACCGGGTTTGGCAGCGGTTCCGGCCTTCGGATCGGTTGAAACAACGGAACCGGCAGGAACACTGTCAGAAGCAACCTGCTCGTTCGCAACAGCCCACTCGAAGCCCTTATCCGTTATAGTCTTCATCGCCTCGGCCTGGGTCTGACCAACAACGTTGGGAACTTCTGTCGTCGAATCGGTGCGAGTATGCGTCAGGAAAAGCCATGCGATACCAATAACCGCAACCAAAACAACACCGATGATTCCCGCGATCAGTGCCGCAGGACGCTTCTTCTCGTCCTCTTGCTCCTCATCATTTTGACGAACCGCAGTTGCCGCAGCCCCACGAGGTCGGATTTGGGTTTCTTGGGCCTCGGAAGGCGAGGAGGCTGCGGGGAATGCGGGAGGCGTGGCAACGGCGGGAAGCGTCTGCGTCGCCTGGGTCGTCCACACCGCAGTGTCGGGAGCGTTCACGTGAGAGCCATGAGCCGCGCGCAGAAGATCCGCCTTCATTGCAGCCGCTGAAGAATAGCGATCATCGGGGTTCTTAGCCAGAGCCTTCATGACGACGCGGTCCATTTCCGGCGGAACATCGGGCGCAATCGAGGAGGGCAGAGGCGGGAGAGTCTGCACGTGCTGGTAGGCGACGGCTACCGCAGAATCCCCAGTAAATGGGGGCTTTCCGGTGAGAAGCTCGAAGAGCAGGACGCCCGTTGAGTACAGATCCGAGCGCGCATCAACGGGCTTACCCTGTGCCTGCTCGGGGGAAAGGTACTGTGCGGTGCCAACGACTGCGTTCGTCTGCGTCATTGTTGCCTGAGAATCAGCGATTGCACGGGCAATACCGAAATCCATGACCTTGACTTCGCCCTTGGAAGTCAGCATGACGTTGCCGGGCTTGATGTCGCGGTGAATCAGGCCAGCAGAATGCGAGTACTCCAGCGCAGAGAGAACGCCGGCAACAATGTCGACGACTTCGGGAATGGGGAAGGGGCCCGCATCGTCAGAGAGCAGGTCCTTCAGCGGACGCCCATCAACGTATTCCATGACGATGTAAGGAATTGACACTCGACGTCCGTCGGGAAGGATGGTTGGCTCTTCGCCGGTGTCGTAGACCGCAACGATGTTTGGGTGATTGAGTGAAGCCGCGGATTGAGCCTCACGACGGAAGCGCGCCTGGAAGACGGAATCCATCGCCAAGTCGGTGCGGAGAGTCTTAATTGCAACGATTCGCGACAGACGCTTGTCGAATCCGAGGTGAACTTCGGCCATCCCGCCGCGCCCGATGAGCGAGCGCACCTCGTAGCGTCCCCCTAGAACTCGAGGGGCGGATTCTGCCATGTCGAAACCTCCTGATTGAGTGAGACGTCTGCACTTGTCCTGTGCAGGAGCGACCCTAATCTGTTGTGGATAGTAGCAACCGCAATTAAGAAAATTGTGAGAGAGATCAGGAAGATGACCAGCCATTTTCCAATTTGCTCACTGCGGCTTGGCTCCGGCGCCACAACAGAACGATTGTAGCGAGTCTTTGCGGGAGCGCTCGTGAGGATTGTTCCGTTCTCTTCCGTGATCGCGTGCCAGCGGAAAAGCGCGGGGTTGATTCTTGTGGTCTGAGCAGGCCGTTTAGGACGCGATGGGGCTGTAGGCGCATTGTGTGCCGAGGCCTCGGGGGCGGGAGTGTGCGCCGCGGGAGCTGTCCTGCGGCTTTGTGTCCTGCGCCCCGGTCCGTCGCCTGGTTCTTCCCTTCGCGAGGCCGCGGCAATACGGGAGGAGAGGGAAGGGCGTGATGGGGAATCCTTGTGCGAGGCCTCGGGCGTGTGCGTCTGCGTCACCGAGCGGGCTGCCAGGGACGGCTGTGCTGCCTGTGCGTCAAAATCGACGGGCTCAAGCATGTCCTCGGGAAGGGAACGACGGTGTGTGTGGCGAATCGGCGCACTGCGTCGAGCCACGGGGTTGACGCGAGTTTCGACTGCGGGTTCACCCGGCGCCGGTGGAGCACCGTGCTGCGGAGCGGGAACGGTTGGAGCAGGGAGCGGACGTGCCTGAAGGGAAACGCCCATCTCACTGGCTGCCGCAACCAGTTCACGAACAAGTGCAGAGCCCGATGCGGGACGCTGCTGTGGATCTTTATCCAACAGGCGGTAGATCACTTGAGCGAGGGGAGCGGGAACCGTGTCCGGAAGCGCGGGAACGGGTTCATTGACGTGGGCGAAGGCAATATCGACCTGGGACTTCCCGGTGAAAGGACGAACTCCGGCCGCGGCCTCGTAGGCAATGACACCGAGAGCGTAAAGGTCGCCCAGTGAGGTTGCCTTCTCTCCCATTGCCTGCTCGGGGGGAAGGTACTGAGCGGTACCCATCACCATGCCATCGGCGGTCAGATCAATCTGCGAATCTGTACGCGAAATACCAAAATCCGTCAGCTTAACCATGCCGTCGGGTCGGATGAGTACGTTTGCGGGCTTGATATCGCGATGGACGACGCCTGCTTGAGCTGCCGCGCCCAAAGCCATCGCAATCTGCATGAGAATGGGCATGAGGTACTCGGGAGCCAAAGACTGGCCGCCGCGCAGGTAATCGGTCAAAGGGCGTCCTTCGACCAGCTCCATAATGATCCAGCCGCGACCGTTTTCTTCGCCCGAATCCAAGACATTTGCGATATTTGGATGCTCAACGCTCATCGCGTTACGCGCTTCAATGCGCAAGCGGGAGAGCGAAAGTTCCTGCCCGGATAACTCGGGACGCAAGACCTTTGCAGCAAGAATGCGGCCGGTAACGCGATCTCGTGCTTTCCAGACCTCGCCCATTCCTCCTTGAGCAATGAGGGAAAGCAGCAGATACCTGCCGCCCAGGACTCGCCCGGCCAGCTGGTTTGGTGCCCGTGTTGGTTTGGGATCGCTCACTTCAGACCCTCCTGGAGAAGTGCACGTGCGATGGGGCCCGCATCGGTTCCACCGTGCGGGACGGGATGGGATTCATCGCCTTCAACAAGTACCGCGAAGGCGATCTGCGGGTTATCAGCGGGGGCGAAGCCAACTGCCCAGGCATTTGCGCGGCCGGAGCCATCGCCTAATTCAGCGGTTCCGGTCTTTGCTGCAACGGAGACTCCTGGAATTGCCATGGAGGTTCCGGTTCCATAGGGCTGGGAAACAACGCCGGTCATCATCTGCGTCATTTGGGAAGAGATCTCGGGGGTGATCTTCTGGCCCACGCGGATTGGTGAGGTTTGCGATTGAACCTGAAGATCAGAATCAACGATCTGAGAAATCAGGTAGGGACGCATCATTGTTCCCTTATTGGCAATGGTCTGTGCGATCATCGCCATTTCCATAGGAGTGACCTTGACCGAGTACTGGCCGATTGCGCTCATCGCCAGCTGCGCAGGATCCGTTGAATCCGGGAATTGAGAAGGGGTGACACTGAGCGGAATCTTTTGGGAGGTTCCGAACTCAAAACGGTTTGTCACATCTGCCAAATCCGTGTGTGTCAGTTTCTCGCTGGCCAGGACAAAGGTTGTGTTGCACGAACGCGCAAAGGCTTCAGAAAGGGTGGGGTGTCCGTTGCCGCATTCGGCTGATTCAATATTTGACACCGAGGTGGCCGTTCCGGGAAGCGTGGTTGAGACGGGGGAGTCCATCTCTGTTTCCGGAGTGACCACACCCTTTTCAAGAAGCGCAATGGTTGTCAGGATCTTGAAGGTCGATCCGGGTGCATACAAGTCACCTGCGATCGCGCGGTTGTACAGGGGCTTCGCGGGATCGTTAATGAGATTCGTGTAAGCGGTATTGGCTTCCTGCGAATCGAAGACCGCCAGCGAATTGGGGTCGTAGGAAGGTGAAGAATACATGGCCAAGACAGCACCGGTCTTTGCATCCAGAGCAACAACTGCACCCTTGCGATTCCCCAGTTTCTCAGCCGCGATCTTTTGCATCTCCGGGTTGAGCGTCAAAACAACGCCACCACCTTGGCGGTTTTGCCCGGTGAAAAGATTACGGAAGCGCTGGGCAAGAAGAACCTGAGACTGCCCATCCAAAATGTCTTCAGCCGCTGCTTCCATCCCAGTAGATTGAGAAAAAGCCGCAGAGAAGTAGCCCGTTGTCTGAGCGTAGAGGGGACCCTGGGAATAGGAACGCTGGTAGCGCGAAGAATCCTCGATCTTCTTTGAAGAAGCGATGGCTTCTCCAGCAACGATGATGGGACCGCGGTCAACTTCGGCGGCATGAAGAATGGTTCGCTGATTGCGTCCATCGGCATTGAGAGATGGCGCCTGAATGACCTGATTATTCGTCACAATCAGACCGAGGGCCGCAAACATCATCAAAACGACGACGAAAAGACGGCGAATCTGGGTATTCACAGGTGACCTCCCGCGTGTTCGGGGGTGTGACGCTTCTTGGCATCAACAACGGGGAGATTGCCCGAAGTCCAGGTTGAGGGCGCCGAAGGACGACGTGAAGCATCCGATACGCGGATGAGAAGAGCAACAGCCAGCCATGAGGAGACCATTGAAGATCCGCCGGCAGCCAAGAAAGGAGCGGTTAGGCCGGTGAGTGGAATCAGCCGGGTGATGCCACCCAAAACCACGAAAATCTGGATTGCGAAGGAGAAGCTCAGACCCGTGGCAAGAAGCTTTCCGAAGCCGTCGCGCACGCCGATTGCCGCACGCATGCCTCGTTCAATAAGAATCAAGTACAGGACCAAAATCGCCGCAAGGCCAGTAATTCCAAGCTCTTCGGCGAAAGAAGAGAGGATGAAGTCCGAGTTGGCCAGGGGGACAAGCTGGGGATAGCCGCGACCCCAGCCCGTTCCCAATAGCCCGCCCGAGGCCTGGCCGAAGAGGCCTTGGACCAGCTGGTATGAGCCGCCGGCTTGAGCGTTGTAGACCTCGGGATCAAGGGCGTTGAGCCAGACCGAGAAGCGGGCGCGAACGTGGCTGAAGGTGCTGATGGCGACAAGAACTGCAGGGACGAACATGAGGAAGCCAATGACCAGCCAAGAGACACGATTTGTGGCGACATACAGGGTCGCAACAAAAAGGCCGAAGAAGAGCAGCGAGGTCCCCAGATCCCGTTGAAGAACCAGGATGGCTACTCCCACAAGCCACACGACCAAGATTGGTCCAAGGTCGCGAGCGCGGGGCATCCGCATGCCCAGAACCTTGGGGCCGCCAATCGCGAGATTATCGCGATTGTTCACTAAGTAACCCGCGAAGAAGATTGCCAGCGTGATCTTGACGAGCTCACCGGGCTGCATTGACAGCGGTCCGAGGCTGATCCACACGCGAGCACCGTAGGTTTCCTTACCCAGTCCGGGAATCATCGGAAGAAGGAGCAGGACAAGCGAAAGCAGGCCAAAAGTGTAGGTGTAGCGACGCAGGATCCGGTGGTCACGAATCACAACCAAAATGACTGCGGCCAACGCAATTGCAATGCCGACGAACATCATTTGACGCATGCCGACCGTATTCATGCCCAGCGCGTGCAATGAGAGGTCAATACGGTAAATCATCGCCAAACCCATGCCGGTGAGCGCAACAGCGACCGGCAAAATAACGGGATCAGCGTAGGGAGCCAAGAAGTGGACTCCGATTTCGGCAAGGATTGCGATGGTAAGCAAAATCCCGATGTGAAGTCCGAGGTTTGCCGGGGGCTCGCCCGTCCGGTTGATACTGGTGATGACATAGCCACCAATGCCGACGGCTAGCGCTAGGAGCATAAGGACAAGCTCAAGAAAACGTCGGGGACGAACGGGGTTAATGGACACGGTTGCCATTACTGACCCCCTTCCTGATTGGCCGAGGAATTGGCGGAATTATCGCCCGTGGAACCTTGGCCTTCTTGTCCCTGCTGATTGTTTTGATTTTGCTCGCGTTCCTGCTGTTCCTTTTGCTGCTTCGCTTCGCGTTCCTTCTCCAAAGCGCGCTCGCGGGCATTCGATCGCAGGACTGACACGTAGGCGTCGATGTCACTGCGAGAAGTTCGAGTGACGGGCTCTTGTAGACGCTGCTGGTCGACCGCGGCAAGCTGATCGAGCTTCACATCAGTAATTTCCACCGCGTGCGAGAGATTCCACGACCCAATCGACTGCGGAATGCCTTGGTAGATCACCACAGCACCGTCTTTGCCCAGCACGTAGTACTGAGTTTGGGTCCACTTCCAGCCGAACCATCCACCGACGACAACAGCAATGGCCGCAATCAATGAGACGAGGGGAAGTACCCACCCAAAGCGAGCGCGACGGGGGAGCTCAGGCTCGGCCTCGTCATCTTGAGGAAGCGATTTTGTCGGCGCGGAAAGTGCGGCTGCACGCGCGGCTGCACCACCTCCGCCTCGGGTTGGAGCTAAGCGGTCCTTTGCGGCTGCGCCGACAACCTGGGGTGCGGCGGGAGGGTTGGTACCCGCTGGAACGATATCGGCGACAACGCAGGTGACGTTATCTGGGCCGCCGGCAAGAAGCGCAAGGCGGATGAGCTCTTCGGCGCATTCACCGGGGTCATGGACGTCGGTGAGAACCTCGGCGATCGTATCGGCAGAAACAACACCGGAAAGCCCATCAGAGCACAGGAGCCAGCGATCGCCGACAATCGCCTCGCGCATGGTTTCATCGGGGGTGACATCGGCTTGGGAATCACCCAGAATACGCATGACGACGTTGCGCTGAGGATGGTGTTCGGCCTCTTCGGGAGTGATTTGACCGCTATCAACCAAGTACTGAACGAAAGAGTGGTCGGTGGTGACCTGGGTCAGAGTGTCCCCGCGCAGAAGGTATGCGCGCGAGTCGCCGATGTGGACCATCGCGAGTTTTCGGCCCGAACGCAAGATTGCGATGCAGGTCGTTCCCAAACCTGCGAGTTCAGGATCGTGTTGCGAGCGCTCGGAGAGTTCTTCGTGAGCGTCCATCAGGGCATCGCGAAGGAGCGGAAGAAGAGATTCTGCGGGGTGAGAGTCGGTGTCCAGAGGAACGAGGTGCGCCATCGCGACCGACGAGGCGATATCGCCGCCCGCAGGACCGCCCATTCCGTCGGCTAAAACCAGTAAATTTGCGCCCGCGTAGCCAGAATCTTGGTTATTTTGACGCACCAAGCCGACGTCGCTGCGAGCGGCGTAGTGGAACTCGACGGGCTTGGATTGGGGCATGTTACTTCACCAATTCAAGGGTGGTTTGGCCGATTCTGACGATGTCCCCAACATTTAATTCCCGAGGTGAAGTCAGCCTTTCGTCATCCACGAAAGTTCCGTTTCGTGACCCCAGGTCTTCGATCCACCACTGACCATCTGCAGGGGTGAGCCGGGCATGCTGGGAAGAGGCGTATTCGTCTTCCAAAACGAGAGTCGACGAGGGGGAACGCCCAATGATGATGGGGGAGGCGCCCAGGGGAATGATTGTTCCAACGAGGGGACCGCCGGTGAGAAGCAGATTGCGCGGAGCTGTGCCGGTTTTTGCGCGACGAGACTCACGTCGTTTGCGATCCGCGTCCTTTCGTCCCTTTCCGCGCGGGGTCACAACAGTGCCGAAAATATCTCGGCGCAGGGTTGAGACCGCTCCCAAGACCAGGAGCCAGAGGAATACAAGGTATCCCAGTCGGAAGAGGGTAAAGGTGAGATCAGAAGTCACTGGGCATCCTCACTTTGCGGGTGCGTCCAGAACAAGATACGGGTGCGGCCGATGGTGATCTGGTTTCCGTCAAGAAGGGTCGCCGCGTCGATGCGGTGTCCTTCGACGAAGGTACCATTTGTCGAGCCCAGATCGGTAGCAATAACGCCGGTTGGGGTGATACGAAGTTCCAAGTGACGGCGGGAAACTCCCGAATCGGCGACGGTAATGTCGGCCTCGGTCCCGCGGCCAATGACGGTGACGGGTTCGGTGAGGAGCCACTTCTCTCCGTCGACGTCAATGATGGGGTGTTCGGGTGAAGGGGACGAGGCCGTGGCCGGGGCCGCTGCACCGCGTTCGTTGCGTGCCTGAACCTGGAGCTGGCCGGTGAATTCGTCGCTATCTTTTGTGAAGTCGATAGAGATCGGCCCGAGAAGTGAGTAGCCCTGAGACTGTGCGTAGTCGGTGGCTTGCTGAACGAATTCGTCGGAAAGAATATCGAGGTCGCCCAGTGCGTTCATGTCCGAAGGCGCCATACGAATGGTGAAGTGATTCGGTGCGATTGCACGGTCCGTTGACAGTTCTTGAACGTGGTCGTCCATCGCGCGTTTGAGTGCAGAGGTAACGTCAACGGCTTTGATCCCCGAACGGAACACACGAGAAAAAGCACCGTTTACGCCGCGCTCAACGGCGTTTTCAAAACGGTCAAAAATACCCATGTCATCTGTTCCTTATTCGCGGTCTTCCTCTTTCCTGAGACATATCGACGCTCAAAGTATCGACAGGTCTACACGGGTATTTTACCGTTTCGGCCACAATTGGGCGGAGTGAAGTCACCGTGTGGAGCCATGTCAAGGTGTTGTTGAAATGTGTTTGCCACCTGTTTGCTGTATCAACTAGCGCTGTTAAACTCGTGGAAGATCACTGAAATGGAGACGCATGAACCGGCTCAGTAGTGCCCCCCAACCGCAGCATGCGCAGCGTAGTCCTCGACGGAGGAATCGTGCTCGCAATGCTCTGGTTTCGTGCATCCTGACAACGCTGGTTGCTCTTCCAGGAGTAGCGAGTTTTCAATCAAGGGCAGTCGCAGATGCTCCCCTAGAAACTCCGGGTGCTGCAAGCATTACGCTTTCGCGTTCTCAGGGGCGTATTGGTCAGGCCGTCCTCAATGACTCAGAAACCGACCGCACAACGGTTGTGCCGGATAATTCCTACTTCGGTGTGATCAAAGGGATGGAATCCTACAATTCCGCTGATTCGAATGAAAGCTCTGTTCCTTACAGGGCTGGGTATTCCCAAAAGTGGTTGGACGCTTCTGTCGCGCAGAACGATTACTGGTCCTACATCACTCGCGGTATTGCATGGGAGTATCACCTGGCCAGTGTCTACCAGTACCCCTATTACGGCGATTACACGCCCTACGCAATTTCCGCATCAACGACTAGTGCACTGGGCTATAAGCCCAATAACCCCGGAACGGTGTCCTTGAATGACACCTTCCTCATCGGCACGGTGCGACACAATAATTTCCCGATCTCCTCAAAGATCCACTGGGTCCACTCTTCCTTCGATATCCGCCTGGGAGACCTCGAAGAATCGTTCCCCTTCGATCAACACGAAACCGACAATGACACCGACACGACTGCGGTTGCTCGCACGGGTGGTCCCTATAAGTTGATTTCGCGTGCTTCTGCTCCCCGAACCTGTCCAACGAATGCCCCCTACTATGCGCTGACCCGTGAAAATGGTGACGGAGTCTGGTACTGCTACAGCTTCGTGGGTGAAGGTAAGGGCGATCGCGATATTTACACCGATTACCCGAACTACTATCCGCAGTCAGCGGGGAAGCCCGATCAGACACCCGCATCTGATGACGTCTTGTCCATTACGAAGACAACCTCCGATCGGACCATCACAGTTGACGGGATTCCTTACCGCCTAGTGCTTTTTGGTTTTGTCCCCAGTGCCGATGGAACCTGCCCCGCAAAGCCCCCGGCAGGCGCAACGCCGGTCTCTACCTTTACGACGAAGGAAAATCAGAGCTCCTTCGGTTGCCTCTACGGATCTTTTAGCCAAGAACGTTACGTGCGAGTGGCGAAGAAGATTAGCGAAGAGTCTGCCTCCGTTGCGAGAACAATTCCCCGATTCGGCTTTACAACCCTGGGTGTGGGTGACTGGACTTCTCCGACCGGGACCCCTCTGTCGCTCTATGAACAGGTGGACTCCTTCGTTGACTGGTCTTCTTTTGCGGATTCGCCGCTGACCCCGACCGGCTATGGTGAAAGTGGCATTGTGACAAGTGGCTACCAGGCCTTCATTCCCGGGTATTCGGAGTTTGTTATTGCGGAAACCGGTCCGACAATTCCAGGTAAAAGACCCCTGCGATTTGGCGAACCCGGCTACTTCGGTCCGTGGAAAGTGAGCGATGACCCCAATGCCGCTCGCTGGCAGCTCAAAGATGTGACCTGCCTGAACGGCGTGGGTGAACGCGTCAATGTCAGTCGTGACCCCTTCACAGGAGGCGTCGATTTCTCAGAGGTTGCACCGGCACATTCTGTTGCTGCACTGCCCATTACCTGCACCTTTACCAATGAACAGAAGGCTTCCAAGCTGCGCATTGAGAAGGCCCTTGAAAGCGTTGAAGGTGCGACGACGGACGATATCACCGTCACGTACCGTATTACTGCAACAAATGACGGTACTATCGCGGGGACAACCGGACGTTTGGTTGATACCCCGCAGTTTGCTCCCGGGCTCACAGTGCGTTCAGTAGCGATTGCTGAATCTCTTGATGCTCTTGGGCGCGCACGCCAGCAAGGTGCGGCCTCGTCCTACGTGCTCACTACGGGAACCAATGTTGAAGCCGGCAAGTCTGCCACGTGGTATATCCGTATGAAGGTTCGCAGGGATCGCAATGCCTCGGGTTATAACGAGGCTTCCTTGGACTGCAAGACGACGAAGGATCGCCTGACTCCAAAGAATGGTTTGTATAACGTCGTCAGCGGTTCCTACGACCATGATGGCGTGAGCAATAACGAGGCATGTGCTCCGGTTCGTCCGCGTACCATCCGCGTCGAGAAGGCCGGGACTCAGCCCATTGGTCAGAGGAATGAGGACGGTACCTACCCCTTGGAGGGTGCAGCGTTCGCGATCTATGACAACGAGGCGCTGAGCGGTACTCCCGTGAGCGTCCTCGAGGGCGGATCTGCTTTCGTCAGCGCACCGTTAGAAGTAGACCGCTCGTATTGGTTGGTCGAAACGCGTGCCCCAGCAGGTCATGTTTTGTTGCCGCGTCCCATTCCCTTCCATATCAGCGTTGGAACTGATTCCGCTGCCTCGACTGTAATTACGACCGATTTCGGCCCCGACGAAGGATTCACCTCCGTGCGAGTTCTGCCCGCAAAGGCCGGTACAGGGGATGCCGCTCTTCCGGGTATACGCGTCGTAGATACGCAAGTTGGTCATCTGCCCCTGTCGGGGTCAACGGGTATCTACCCGTACCTCGGTGTGGGTTCGGTACTGATGGTTGCATCCGGTGCCATTGTGTGGATGAAGCGCCGCGAAGGACTGAAGGCCTGAAAAACACTTAATAAAGTGGGGGTGCTCGCCGCTTGGCGAACACCCCCACTTGTAAAGCTCAGTGAGCTGAGCTGGTAGAGCAGAACTTAGAAGTCCCAGTCCTCATCTTCGGTGTCGACAACTTCACCCATGACGTAGGAAGAGCCAGAACCAGAGAAGAAATCGTGGTTCTCATCCGCGTTCGGGCTCAGGGCCGCCAGGATCGCGGGGTTCACGTTCGTGGCATCTGCGGGGAAAAGGGCCTCGTAGCCCAGGTTCATCAGGGCCTTGTTGGCGTTGTAGCGCAGGAACTTCTTGACGTCCTCGGTCAGGCCAAGCGGATCGTAAAGGTCCTCGGTGTATTCCTCTTCGTTTTCGTACAGTTCGAAGAGCAGGGAGAAGGTGTAATCCTTGAGCTCCTGACGACGTGCTTCGTCGGATTCATTAACGGCCAGCTGGTACTTGTAGCCAATGTAGTAGCCGTGAACTGCCTCGTCGCGGATGATCAGACGGATCAGGTCAGCAGTGTTGGTGAGCTTTGCGTGAGCACTCCAGTACATGGGAGCGTAGAAGCCCGAGTAGAACAGGAAGGACTCAAGCATGGTCGAGGCGACCTTACGCTTTTCCGGGTCGTCGCCCTGATAGTAGGACTTCACGATCTCTGCCTTGCGCTGCAGGGCCTCGTTCTCGTTCGACCAGCGGAAGGATTCGTTAATCTCTTCAGTCGAAAGCAGCGTCGAGAAGATCGAAGAGTAGGACTTCGCGTGCACCGACTCCATGAAGGCGATGTTCGTGTAAACGGCCTCTTCGTGGGGAGTGCGAGCATCGGGGATCAAAGAGACCGCACCGATGGTTCCCTGAAGGGTGTCAAGCAGCGTCAGACCTGTGAAAACGCGGTTTGTCATGCGCTGTTCTTCGGCGTTCAGAGTCTTCCACGAAGCCAAGTCGTTGCTCAAGGGCACCTTTTCGGGAAGCCAGAAATTACCGGTCAGACGATCCCAGACCTCAAGGTCCTTCTCGTCCTCAATGCGGTTCCAGTTAATCGCTTCGAAAGCGGGCGTTACGCTCACGCGTCCTCCTGACACGAATGTTTTCCACGGCCTCGGCGTGATGGTCGGCGGGCCTGACAGTTTTTAAGATTACCGTGTTGACGCGCGCATGTCTGCGCCTCGTCAGAATATTCACGAAAGTGTCTCACTGCCTCTAGGCATTAGTCTGCGAGCAGTCCCAGCAGGTGGTCGACAACCTTCCCTCCCGAATAGGCGGATCCATCGTGTTGGTACTCATTCGTGATGTAGTGGTGAGCGCCCATGAGTTCGCCCGTCTGAAGGGACAATTCACGCGGCACAAACATGTCGTCGTAGTAGACCGCGGCGGCAACGGGGACCGTGTTCTGCGCCAAGGCCTCGGGAAGATAAACCGGCGCTGCATCCTTCACCTGCGCGAGGATATCGGCGACCTCTGCTAAGGGAGCGAGTCCCGGGTCCTCATCGAAGACACGTCGCATAAAGTGCTCGCCCGTCAGGTAGTAGGGCTCGGAGGTATCCAGGGGATCAGCATCCTTCGCGAAACCGGGGATTTCTTCGGCTAGGCGGTCTGCTGCCCAATTCGTTGCGGTTCCGTGCAATTCGGGCGTTGCGCAGGCGTAGATGAATTCCTGGAAAACACCGTAAATCGGGGCAACATTCGTTGCGTCTCCAATTGCTTCGAGGAATTGGGTAGAGAGCCTGCGTTGGCCATGAACACTGACCCATGGGCCCTCGAGCAGGTAGTGGAGCTGATCGGTACGTCCCTGTCCGCCCAGCAACATGCCGATCTGGCGGAAGCGCGCGCTGCTGAGGGGCTCGCCGGTCGGGAGGAGTTCCTCAATGTCGCGCAGGTGCGCTGCGATTTCGCGGACTGTTGTTTCGTCCTCGGGGTGACGCTGGAAATAGACGCGGTTGCGCGCTGCTGTGCGCTGGTAGGTCAGTCGGTAGATGTCATCGACATGGACGAGGCCGGGCAGGCCTCCCGTGATGAGGCTGGCCTTGAGGCCCTGGGGCGCAAGCGAGAGGTAGGAAGTTGTGATGAAGCCGCCATAGGACTGGCCAAGAGTCGTCCATGGCTCGTCTCCCGTGAGCTCGTGGCGGAAGGCCTCGGCATCGTAGACGATTTGGTCTTGGCGGAAGTAACGCAGGTAGTTGGCCTTTTCCTGTGGGGTCGGAAGGAAGGAAAGGGATTGCGCATCCATGCGGGTGGACTGGCCGGTGCCTCGTTGATCGAGGAGGACCACGCGGTAATCCTGCAGGAGGCGGTTCATCCACCCGCTGTCAAAAGTGCCAAAGCGAGGGCTGGGGTAGCCGGGACCGCCCTGGAGGAAGACGGCGTAGGGCGCGTTTTCCTTGCCGGGACGCACGACCTCGCGCGCGAAGATCTCGATGGTCGGGTTATCTGCGCCGAGGGGGCGAGTGTGATCGAGGGGAACGTCGAGGCGGTGCTCGTAGACGGTGTGAGCGTGGTGAGTGTAAGAGGTCGTACGCATGGGATAAGGGTAGCGCCGCGGAGCGCGCGGTGTGCGGGGGGCGCCGCAGAGTCGGCTGCGGGCGCCGTTCCGCCTGCCGCTCCCCGAATGTCACACGAAGTCTGTGAATGTCGCAGGGAATAAGCTGTGTCTTTTGTTGACTTCGTGTGGAGGTAGCCGGTTAAGCGCAGGACGGGAAGGCGCGTGACACCGTGTACCGCTGTTCCGTGCCAAAAGACATACGAAATTGGTGAATGTCACTGGAAACAAGCTGTGTCTTTTACTGACTTCGTGTGGACGGGGTGAGTCTTCGTGTGAGACGGACCGGGCGGGACGAGGCGGTGGCTGGGGTGTCGAACGCGGCGCGGCGGGGCGTGCGGGACGAGGCGTGGGCACCGTAAGTACGGCTTCTAGAGCCAGTTCAACATGAGGATGTAGCTGAGTGTTCCCAAACCGACGCTCCACAGGAGGCGTCGTTTCGTTGCCAGGTGGACAACAACAGTGATGACGGTTGCGACAATTGCCGCCCACCATTGGGAGTCTGCGGCACCTGCGTTATCGCTGAGCGTCGCTAAGACGAGGATCAACAAAATCCCCGGAGGCATCCACACGGCCATATTCCGAACGAAGCTTGACTCGCGCAGAGGCTCGAGGATCTTGAAGGGGAGCGCGCGCAAGGTGAAGTCAATAACGAAGACGACCAAGAGGATTCCGAAGAGGTAGGGGAGCGAGTGAGACATCAGGCCTCCTCACCGGTGTGTGGTGCGTGCGCTTGGTCGTCGTGATCGGAGCCCGAGGCGGAGAGCGAGTCTGAGGGGGAAGGGGAGTCGCAAGTGGAGCGCGTATCAGGGGCAGAGAGCCCGTTGGCGGCAGGCTGCGAGTCGGAGGAACAATCAGCACCGAGGCCGGATATTCTTTCGCGTCCTCTTGAGAACACATGGCGCACCACAAGGGATGCAACGAATAGCAGTAGTGCCAGCAAAAGCCGTTGTTGTGGCCAGACCAGTATTGCGATGAGGAATGATCCGGCCGCCAGAACAACCGAGGGAATGTTCTTGAGGGAACGAATTGAGTCAAGGGTCAACGTAATGAACAGTGCCGTGAGAGCAAAATCCAAGCCCTGGATCTGAGTGGGGATGAACGAGCCCGCAAGAACGCCAATTAAACCCGAGGCCACCCACGTCGCGTTGTAGGTGACTTGCATAGCAAGAAGACGAGGTTTCGTCCAGCCTTCGGGACGCGCAGCAGTGATCGCGTAGGCCTCGTCAACCAGGGCGTACATGGAAAATAGGCGCGCGAGCTTGCCCTCAACTATGTGAAGAGGGAATGAAAACGCATAGAAGAGATGTCGGAAGTTGACCAGCAGCATCGTCACCGCAATGACGGCGATGGGGGTGTGCGAAGCCGCCAAAGTAATGACCAGGAGTTCCGCTGACCCTGAATAGGCAGCGAGAGAGAGCGCCGGTGCCATCCACCAGGGCATACCAAGCTGCATGACCAAAATGCCATATGCAATCCCCAGAGGAATGTAGCCCGCCGCAATGGGTGCGGTCATGCGGATTCCGGTGAGGATTTCCGCTCGGGTTGAAGATGGCATCCCTCTATTTTTCTCGGCCTAAGCAGGATGTGCATTCGCTGTTCACACATCGGAACAGCATCAATCCGTTAACCCGGAAGGTCGAAGCTCTTTAGCGATACGAGTTATCGAGCTGAAATTGGTGATGACTGATGCATGAGAATTCGAGGCCCGTTTTCCCCTGCAACCCAGGTGCTGCTTTCGCGCAGTTTTCCGCCCGTCCACGTTAAAACGTAGGTGATCACCCACGCATCCGGGTAGCTTTCAGCGGTGTCGTGATGGGTGCTTGTCCCATGCAGGTGGTTGACCTGGAAATTTGAGGACTCCGCGTGCTCGGGTGCACGTCCCTCCAAACCCCGAGTAAGTGAACCGTTGTGCCAGATGCGAATACAGCCGGGGGCCTGAAGTGCTTTGAGGGCTTGAGAGTCTGCGCGAAGCCATGCGTCAAGGAATTGGCGTTCGAGTGCCACTTCCGGCGTTTCCATATCCGTTGCGTTTTCAGGAATTTTCCTGCCTGCTGAGGCGGAATCAGCTGCAGGCGCGGCGGGCTCGAATTCCGTCGATGCGCTTTCTGTGTTTGTTGAAGCAACATCGGTCTTGGACGTAGCTGTGTCTTGTTCTGTGCTGTGGGTGATAACAAACCCTGGGCCATGGGGAATAGTTCGACCATCGCGGTAGGCTTCCGCGCAGGAACGCGCGGCGTCATCGGCACGCTCGTTCAGAGGATGCCCCGCATGGCCCTTGACCCACTCGAAGGTAACTGTGCGCCCCTGCATGGCACGGTCGATTTCTTGGATGAGCTCGAGGTTTTTGATGGGTTTCTTATCGGCCTTAACCCACCCGCGCTTCTTCCAGCCGGGCGACCACTTGGAGATCACATTAATTGCATACTGAGAGTCCGCGAGGATGTGGAGGTCTTCACCTGCTAAACCGGCTTGAGCGGTGGCATTGAGCAGCTCGAGGACAGCATTCAATTCGCC
>ERZ773045.240-NODE-240-length-29582-cov-4.017780_pt1 | contig 29582 bp, 42 predicted proteins | sample MGYA00580635_ERZ773045 | MGnify/ENA primary metagenome ERZ773045 (study PRJEB29015, sample SAMEA2738115) | human oral metagenome | biome: human oral; feature: human-associated habitat; material: saliva | place: China | collected 2261 ...
ACAATTCAAGTGAGCGTCAGACCTGGTGGAACAATCTTGATGAATACAGAAAGAGGGATGTTAAGGCTATTCCAAACTTCAACGCAGAGATTTTTAAGAGAATCACAGGGATTGATGTAAGCGAGGATAAGTAATGGCAGTCATAAAAAAAGACACTCCGAAGAGTGCCCAAACACAAAAGAATCTTATCATAGAGGAGCGACTACTGTCAATTCTAGGAAGCAAGCCTAAGTCCAAAAGTTATCTAGTAGGAATGATAGGCGAAAACGAGCGAACGATAAGACTTGCGATAAGAAGTCTAAGAGAGCAAGGTTATCCGATATGCTCCCTGACACACGGCAAAGGCTATTGGATGGGAAGCAAAGAGGATATAAGGGCAACAGTAAGCCAGCTAAGGTCGAGAGCATTTAAGCTACTCAGAGTAGCTAAGGCAATGGAGGGAATAGACCCTAATCAAATAACAATAGAGGAGATAGAATCATGGAATTAAAAATCAACGCAATGGAAACAACAAATGCAATTAACTTTAACTTTGAGGAGTTAAAGAACGAAATCACAACGAAGTCCGAACTATATAAGAATATGGTTTATACAGACGACACAATCAAGACGGCTAAAGAAGACAGAGCGTCTCTTAATAAGTTTATTAAAGCACTAGAGGATAAGAGAAAAGAAGTCAAGAAGCAGTGCCTAGAGCCATACAACAATTTTGAAAAGCAAGTCAAGGAACTTGTGAGAATCATAAACGAGCCTGTAACACTTATAGGCGAGCAGATAACCGAGTTTGAGGAAAGAGAAAAGGCAGCGAAAAGAGAGGAAGTCGAAAAGCTATTTAATGAAGAAGGGTTTGAACCTTTTGTAAAACTTGAACAGATATTTGACCCTAAGTGGCTCAATAAATCAGTAAGCCTAAAGTCCATTGCTACCGAACTTAAAAACATTGCAGAAAGAATCAAAAACGACCTAGCCGTGCTAAATGAAATCTCCGAATTTCAGTTTGAAGCTACGGAAACATACAAAGATACGCTTGATATATCAAAGGCTATTGCAGAAAAGAATAGGCTTGTAGAAATGCAGAAACGCAAGACTGAGTATGAAGCGACGCAGACCGAACAGGAAAGCTCCGAAACTGAAGAATTTGTGGCTGATGAACCTATCTTTGCTGAGTGGGGAGAAGAACTAGACGATAGCAAGGAGTGGAAAACAATCAAAATGCTTGTCAGCGAAAGCGACATCAAGGAGCTTAAATCATTCTGTGCCATGAGTGGAATCGAATTAGAGGTTATGTGATGTATAAATGGTGTGAGCGATGCAACGAAGCCGTCGAGCCTAGACGAACAACAGACTATGCAAGATATGGCGAATACACAAAAGAGGAAATCGTTCTTACTTGCCCTTACTGTGGCAGAGAACTTTACGACAACGCAGTCAAGTGTGGCTGTGGCGAGTATATGAAAGAGGGCGAGGATATGTGCGAAACTTGTTCAAGCGAGATAGACGAAACCCTTGAAGAGATTGAGGAATGGTTAAGGAACAGAGGGCACGATAACCCTAGAGAACTAATAGGAGAGAGGTTGGACGAATGGGATTAAAGTTTAGAAAGCTAAGAGCAGATGAGATTGATTGCAGGGTGCAGTCAGTCACAGAAAAAGGGTTGATATTGCTACTGTATAAAGACGCAAGGTGCGATATGAATATCCTTGATGAAACTGTAGGTCCTGAAAATTGGCAAAGACACCACGAGGTGGTTAAGGAAAATCTATTTTGTTCAGTAGGTGTCTACTTTGATAATCGAAAGGATTGGGTGTGGAAGCAGGATGTCGGAACGGAAAGCTTGACCGAGAAAGAAAAAGGGGAAGCGAGCGATAGCTTTAAGAGAGCGTGCTTTAATTGGGGAATCGGTAGAGAACTATACACGGCACCATTCATTTTCATCAGCAAGACCGACTGTAATATCGTACAGAGGAATGGAAAGTGGCAATGCTTCGATAAATTTATCGTAAACCAAATTAGCTATGACGACAACGGCAAAATTTCCGATTTAAGCATAGTTAATACTAAAAGCAATGTAGTTGTCTATAAGATGGGCAAAGCCGTTCCTAAAGGCAAAAAAACGGCTACAAAAGAGCCGTTAAATGATGAGCCAATAGACCTATCAGAGGAACTAGCTACATCGACCGAAAAAAAGACATATATAGAGCTTTGCAAGGCTATGAACCTTGACGCAACAGAGATTCTCAAAAAGACAGGATGGACAAGTGGACCGATGACAAAGGAGCACCACGGCAGAGCCTTAATCATCCTAAGGGATATTGAGAATGGCAAGGAGCAGTAATGAAATCAATCATACAGAGTGAGCGAGAGTGCTTTATCTGTGGAAGTCCTTATGTTGAAGAACATCATATCTTCGGTGGTGCGTATCGAAAGAAAAGCGAGCAGTACGGATTAAAGGTTTTCCTTTGTCATAACGACCACAACGAGCCACCGAACGGTGTTCATCACAACAAGGCGACAATGCAGTATTTCCACGAACTAGGGCAGAAAGCCTTTGAAAAGCACTATCCGAATAAAGACTTTAGAAAGGAGTTTGGGCGTAACTACTTATGAAAATTCAAGACATACAGTTAAGGCTACTGTATCAAACAGACCAAATATCAATCAATCTTCCTAAAGGGCAACACAGACAAATCCTGGAACTAATCGACGGCATAAAGATTGACCCAAACAAGGACTATGACATCATCATCAAGCCTAAATCAAAACGCAGAAGCCTTGACGCTAACGCGTACTTTTGGACACTTGTTGGAAAGCTAGCAGACAAAACAAGGCAGACTAAAACGGATATATACCGAAAGCTAATATCCGAGGTTGGAGTATTTGAGATAGTGCCGATAAAAACGGATGTTGTGGAGCATTGGGTCAAGGTATGGGAAAAGCACGGTGAGGGGTGGATATGTGAGGACTTGGGAGAGTGCAAGAACTTTAAAGGCTATCACAATATCAAAAGCTACTACGGAAGCAGTACCTACAAAACCGATGAAATGTCAAGGCTTATAGACAGTGTGGTTGTCGAGTGTAAAGAGCAAGGGATTGAGACGATGACACCTGCAGAACTAGAGAGGTTGAAGGAACAATGGACGGATGGATAAGGGTACAACGAAGCATTGTGGAGCATTGGTTGTGGCAAGATGAACCATATTCTTTTGGGCAAGCGTGGATAGACCTTTTACTAACGGCTTCGTGGAAAGACCATAAATCGTACTTCCACGGAGAACTAGAGCACAAAAAAGCAGGAACAGTTTACACCTCTAAAAGGTACCTCGCTGATAGGTGGAAATGGAACAGACGCAAACTTGATAAATTTTTAAGTGCGTTAGAGAGTGACAAGATGGTTGAAATAGAAAGCACAAGAAACTGCACCACTATAAACATTGTAAATTACACAATGTATCAAGATGTGCGTACCACGACTGCACCACCATTACACCACGACTGCACCACGACTGCACCACCATTACACCACGACTGCACCACAAATAACAAAGATAACAAAGATAATAAGGGAAATATTAATAATAATATATCGCGTGCGCGCGCGAGACCGACTGTCGATGAAATACAAGCCTACTGTGACGAAAGACTTAATGGCATAGACGCACAACAATTCTTTGACTACTACGAAGCTAGAGGATGGAAGTACGGCACAGGAAAGCCGATGGTCGATTGGAAAGCAGCGGTCAGGACTTGGGAGCGAAATAGAAAGTCCGATAAGCAATCAAAGTCTGTAAGCTTTATGGACTTGTAAGGGGGAGCGATGAACAGAACAGAGATAAAAGCACTATTGCAGATACTGAGTACGGCATTTCCGACACACTACAAGAAACTGAGTGTAGAGGAGATGAAAGCACAAGTAAGCCTTTACGAGATGATGTTTGCCGAAGACGATGGACAGATAGTGACAGTAGCCTTGAAGAATTATATTGCGAAAGAGAAGTACCCACCGACCATCGCAGGACTAAGAGCCGAGATTGATTTAATAACCCAAGCAGGAAGCGATAAAGTTACAGAACTGTGGGGGGAACTTTGCCAAGCAATAAAGCGAGGATTATACAACACTCCTGAAGAATTTAACGCATTATCTAAGCCGTTAAGGTTGTGGTTACGTAATCGAGCACAGCTAAAAGAATTAGGACTTCTGCCTATTGAAACATTCCAAACAGTGACTAGAGGACAGTTTTTTAAGACGATGTCGGCAGTGGTGGAACGAGAGCAAGCAGTGGCGATGTTGCCAGCAGAGATTAAGGACAAACTAAACGGCTTAATGATGATTGAGGGTCAGACATTAGACTGAGATATGCTTTTGAGGTCGATTTTAAATTCATAGAGCGATGAAAAGCGTATCGTCGATAGAATTATCGTTTAAGAATAAAAATCGCTTAAATCGAAAAATAAAGGCTCAAACAAGGGGGCGATAAAATTTGTCGAAATACAGAGCAAAGAAAACAGAGATTGACGGAATCAAGTTTGATTCCAAGAAAGAAGCAAAAAGATATATCGCTTTAAGGGAATTAGAGAAACAAGGGAACATTGGAAAATTAATACTTCAGCCTAGATTCTTACTGCAAGAGGGGTTCAGAAAGAATGGCAAGGCATATCGCAAGATTGAGTATGTAGCCGACTTTATGTATGAGCAAGACGGAAAGCTAATCATAGAGGATGTCAAGGGGATAAAAACAGATGTTTACAAGCTAAAGCAAAAGTTATTTGAAAAAAAGTATCAAGACCTAACGATAAAGGAGATTTAAAGATGAATAACGTAACACTAATCGGCAGAACCACAAGGGAAGTAGAACTAAGATACACAACATCACAGACGGCAGTTGCTAGATTTTCTCTAGCCGTTGAAAGACCTGTGAAAGATGGCGAGAAGAAAGCAGACTTTCCAAACATCATCGTTTTTGGCAAGCAGGCAGAAAACTGTGAGAAATACCTTGCTAAGGGTCGAAAAGTAGCAGTACAAGGCAGATTACAGACTGGAAGCTATGAGGATAAAGACGGCAAGCGAGTATACACCACAGATGTTATCGCTGAAAGAGTAGAGTTCTTAGAGTGGAAAGACGCAGAGAGTCACTCAGAAAAGCAAGTGGAAGAGCAGGAAAGCATAGACGACTTTAAGACCCTAGACGAAGCCGTGCCGTTCTAAACGAGGTATCGCGATGATTTACTATAGCGAAATGTTTGATTATATCGAGTATGAGACGACCCAACAAGGAGTTGAGGTCGTCTCTACCGAGACGGACGAAAGGTACTTGATAGAAAAGTCAAAGACTGATGAGCAAATAAGAAAATTAAAGCCTGAAGTCATAGCCGAAATAGTTGACATAATACCAAACATACTTGTCAAGAAATGTGAGATATGTGGCAGAGAATTTTATTCTCAAACGGCAAGGCAAAATGTGTGTTCGCACGAATGCTTTTTAGAAAGAGCAAGGAGAACATCGAGAAAGGCAACAAAGGAAAAGAACGAAACTAAAAAGGAAGCAGAGGAGAGGGCACTTTCGCTTGATGAAAAGATTGCAAAAGCAAGGGCACTAGGAATATCTTACGGCAAGTATATTGCACTAAAACACGCAAAAACTAAGGGAGCAAAGAAGAAGTTATGAAGCAAATAACAAAGAAACATAAAGAGCATTTAAAGAGAATCATAGACATAGCATTAAGAAAGAGAGTTAAGAATGGGCGTTCCAAGAACAAAGAAACTAAAGCTTAGTCGCTCCGAAAGAGAGGAACTTATAGGGCGAGTAACCGAAATGGCGAATCAGCTAAACTTTGCAATCATGGTGCGTACACTTTATATGGTGTATGACTTTGACAAAGCGAAGCTAGATGAGTTTTGCGAATCGTACATAGCTTTGCTAGAGGAGACAGTAGACCACAGAGCGACTGTAAACGAATTTGTGCGAGATACAAAAGCATTGTGTGGAATTGATGTAGCTGAGTTAGTAAGGAATCTTAATGTAACTCATAGAGGAGAGAGGTAATGAAATACGATAAGGCAATGATAGGCGAGCGAGTAAGAGAAGCTAGGATAAAGAAATCGCTTACGCAACTAGAAGTCAGAAATTATTGTGGAGTATCACAAGCGACACTATCAGGAATCGAGAACGGAACAAAGTACCCTACAACAAGCATACTTGCAGAACTGTGCGAAGTGCTTGATTGTAGCTTATCCTACCTGCTAGGCGAAGACGATAACCGAGAAGAGTTAGAGGGAGACCTTGCAAAACTTAAATCGTGGTCAGAAGCAAAGGTGAAGCACTTAAATAGAATGATGGAAGAACTTGAGGATATAAGCAGTGCGTGGGAAGACGCAATTAAGGCTTGTGACAGAATCATAAGAAAGCTAAGAGGTAGCAGATGAAGTGCGAACTATGTGGAAAGAAAATCAACGCATACGGAAGATATACAGAAACAATCGCAGGCAAGGAAGTAAATCTATGCGTATGGTGTGACAAGAAGATTAAGAGAAGTAACGATATTTTAAAGAATAAAGAGAGGTAAAAACAATGACATTAGTATACGGAATCACAGTGGTATTAGCAGTGATAATCGGAAGCGTCACAGGACACATTCTAGTAAATTATATCGCAAAGCGAATGGATGAGAGACAATTTAATAGAGCGTTTTTAAAAGCGCTTGAGGAAGCTACAGAGGACGCCATAAAAGACATAGAGAGGATTAAATTCTACGAGAAAATAAAGACAGAGCAAGAGAAAGGCTGTTGGGAATCCTACAGAATGCAAAAATCCCCAAAAGGATACATTGTTGTTTTGATATGCCCCCACAGAGCAAAAGCTATTGATATACCACAAAGCTTCACGGATGATGACTTATTCGATTTGAGCAGATACCTTTTTGACTGTAGATATAAAAAGGAGCAGAAATGAAATTTATTGACTTCTTTAGTGGTGTAGGTGGCTTTACAAGAGGGATGGAACTAGCAGGACATAAATGTATAGGACACTGCGAGTTTGATAAGTACGCAGAAGCGAGCTATCGCTCCATGCATACTATCACGGAAGAGCAAAGAGAATACTTATTAACTCTACCACTAAAGCAAAGACAAAAGGAGATTTTAAAGGATGAATATCTCAATGGAGAATGGTTCGCAAATGATGTTTGCAGAGTTATTGCAAACGACATACCAAGAGCAGAATGTTGGTGCTTCGGATTCCCTTGCCAGGACATTAGCATTGCAGGACACCAACACGGATTTAAAGGAAATCGCTCAAGCCTATTTTTCAGAGTTACAAATCTTATTGAACAGCTCAAAGAGGAAGATAGACCCAACACCCTTTTCATTGAAAATGTTCGCAATTTACTTTCTGTTAATAGAGGACTCGACTTCGCAAGACTTCTCGTTGAGTTGGACAAAATTGGGTACGATGCAGAATGGCAAGTTATTAACTCAAAACATCACGGAGTGCCACAAAACCGAGAGAGAGTGTTCATTATTGGACATCTTAGAGGACGAGGTAGACGAGAAGTATTTCCTATCGAGGGAACAGACGGAGAAAATCGTATTTGCCAAGTAGGACAATATGCTTTGAATGTGAAGAGAAAAAGTCCGTCAGCTTTTAGAGTCTTTGATACAACAGGAATAAGCCCCTGGCTTACAACGAGTTGCGGTGGTGGACACGAACCACACATAGTACAACCTTTTGGCATTGATAAATCTTGTAATAAGCCACGCAAAATAGATATTGCAAACTGTATAATTGCTCGCGAGGATAGTGGAGTATCAAACCATAAAGCAGAGGGAACGGCAGTTGCAATTCCTGTTATAACTCCTGAAAGAGCAAATAAGCGACAAAATGGGCGGAGATTTAAGGAAAATGGCTCGCCATTTTTTACACTAACAGCACAGGATAGACACGGAGTAGCAATCGACTTAAAATCATTTTCGAGCAAAACAAGAGGACAAGCGTTTAGGTATGGGCATGCGGCATGCTTAGACCACAATTGTTATCAAGGCATCGTGACAGCAAGCAATATAAATGCTATTTGGAGCGATAAATATCAGTGTTACCTGGCCATACGAAAACTAACCCCGCGCGAGTGCTTTAGACTTCAAGGGTGGACTGATGATTACTTCGAAAAAGCAGAGCAACTCAACTCTAATTCTCAGTTATACAAACAAGCTGGAAATGGAGTAACGGTAACAGTAATCAGGCATATAGCAGAAAGGATGGAATGATGATACCAAAATTTAGAGCATGGGATAAGATATTAAAGAAAATGAATGATGTGACAGCGATTGATTTCTCAACAAAGCCTTTTAGAGTATTTTATAGTGCTTACGGAGAAGACAATTATTTTAATCAAGATGCAATTCTAATGCAGTCCACAGGAATGAGCGATATAAACGGAGTAGAGATATTCGAGGGGGATATAGTGAAGCCAGTATCTTTTGCAAATTGGATAGGTGTAGTTAAATATTCCTCCGAAAATGCAGCATATATTCTTGATGACCATGATAACGAGTTTAGAAGAGGTGAAAATGTATATCTAAGCCAATTTAATGAGGGATTAGAGGTTAAAGGCAACATATACGAAAACCCTGAGTTGATGGAGGTGTAATGATGAACGATTTTAAAAGCAAATTAGACGACTTATTAGATGAGCTAGAGCGCTGTTGTGCAAGTCAGCACTTTGAAGTAGCAGATGACATTAGAGCTAAGATACATAAGCTGGTGGAGAATAATATTCCACAGTGGACGGAACTACCAGGACCATACAAGGAGGAGCAGTAATGATACCACAAGCCAGACTAATAAACTACGCAAGCAATTTCCTTGAATCGGAAATCGAGAACATCGAGAAACTGTTAAAGGATGAAGCAGTCAATGATGTAGGCAAGGAGCTATTGAGCAAGCTTTTAAAAGAATACAAGCACGATTTAGAAGCGATTGAAAGGGAGTGTTAGTAATGAAACTAAAAATAGAGTTAAAGCTAGAGGGTAACACAATGGTTTCAGGAAGAGTACTGGAGCAAGACGAAAGTTTGAGGAATAATAATTCTAAACCGATTACTCTAATTCAAAACGATAAATTTAGAATCGTGTCGTCAACAATCCCACTTTTAGGTTGGGACGTGTTATTTGTCCGAGGAATGTCATATAACGATGATAATCGCGTTTTTCTTAAGAGTTTTGAAACCGTCGAAGAGGCAGAAAGAATTTATAGAACCATTATCGAACTTGTAAATGAGTTAAATGGTGAATTTGGTGGAGCCGTGGACGAGCTAGGAAACACATTATTTGCTAAATGCGATGCAATAGGAATAATACATCATCGAGAAGATAGGGGGTCAGATAAAGACCAGTCAGCAAAGGCTGATAAAGGCAAGTTAGAGTTATCCCTTGTTAATCCGGAACTTGTCAAGGCTGTAGCTGAGGTTAGGATGTACGGAACAGAGAAGTACGGAGATAGCGAGAATTGGCGAAAGGTAGAGCCGAAAAGGTATGTAGACGCACTATACAGACACCTACTAGCTTACATTGAGGGCAATGAGGTAGATGAGGAGAGCGGACTATCTCACCTAGCACATATGGCTTGTAATATCAGTTTTCTATTGGACAAGGAATATCTTAAAGAACATGAATCGGAGGGATAGTGAATGTTAAACCAATCAATGAATAACTTAATCCAAGAGATAAAGAAACCTTGTCCATTTTGTGGAGGTCAGGCTCATCTATGGATGTGGGGGAGAAAGTTTAACAAGGTATCACGTGAGTACGCAGTAAGGTGTTACAAATGTCTGACCCACTCTGAGCCATCAGAAGACCCAACGCAAGCCATCGCGAATTGGTACTGCAATGATTTTAGCGAGTTCCAAAGGAAAGCAGATAGAAGACTGAAAGAGGAGGGCTAAATGGGGAGAATATCAAAAGAGCAACGCAAGAAATATAACGGCTTTGAATGGGGAACCTGGAGCGACAAAGAAGTGGCGAAGATGTTCAGACAAATGGGTTTCACCGAAGCGAAAATCAACAGACTAGAGGATAAAACCAACTTTGTTGACGGAGTGCCGTATTGTCACATTGAAACTAAAATCTGCGATAAATTAAGCCTTGAAAGACATCTAGGCAGGGCGATAGAGCACGGAATGGAAAGGCACGACTTGTTCATCCCTTTAGTTTGCCAAAAGCAGTATAAAGATACAATGTGGAAAGCGATACTTCCGTTAGAACATTTTATGGTTTTGCTCATCCTAGCCGTTGGAAGTGAGCAACAGAAGTCTGATGTATTAAAAGCACTCAAAGACGGTGTAAGACCTGAGGTAGTAAGGAGAAAATAATAATGCAGAACTACTATAAGTTTGATGTGAAAGCTTATTTGATGGACTACAAAAGGAACAAGGAAGAATACGAGAAGCTTTGCGAAGAATACAAAGATATTCTAACAAGTATGGGGCTTGATTATTCAAAAGAAAGGGTAACGAGTAGTAACATAGCTTCCGAGGTGGAAAACAAAGCCATACAGAGGGAAAGATTCGAGAAACGATTAAAGCCTTATAGGTGGTATTTTAAGGGGATAGCAAAGCTAATAGAGGGTTCAAGTGCAGATGAAAACTATATCTATGAACTATATATGCACAATATCCCCAACAAAACAAAAGCCGTTCAGAAATATTTCAACCTCAATTCTTCCAAAGCCCACAGACTAAAAGAAGCGACACTTGATAGAGTGGAATATATTATCAAATAAAAGAAAAGCCTTGAATAGTCAAGGCTTTTTTATTGCTTGTATCAAATTAACAGTTTAACCATTTTGGTGCCATCTTATAGGGTCCCCACAGACCACTTTTTCTAGGCTCTAACTGAGCCGACATATTCTAGCTAGCAGTGGGATACATTCATAGGCTTATAAGAAGCCTAGCGAACCACTGACAACAGTTTAAAGGTTTTCGTGCCATCTTATAGGGCGATAAATAAAAACCCTTTAAAACGCAATTTTAAGCTTCGTGCTTGATTCTAAACTCTAACAGGTCAAGAACATAAGCAGGAGGTACACGGTCGCCAATCTCCCAACTTTGCAAGGTCCTCAAAGGCACACCATAAGCCTTGCTAAACTCTTGCTGTGTTAGAGCTCCCCTAAGAGCCTTTACTCTATCAATGATTGTCGTATCAGGGAATAAGTCCGCCATCTTTTCAGGTGCCACAACCTCAATAATATTCTTTGCTTCGTCAATTAACAGCGGTTTGATTTTTCCACCATCTTCAAGGAAGAATTCCCCTGTGCGTTTTCTGTATAGCTTTGAGCCGTCATATAAGCCTATAAACACGGCTTTATCTGTATCGTACCTTTTGCCGTTGATAATCATTTCAACCTCCTAAACAAACGATTAAGGGCGATTAATCGCCCTTATAACCTTATTCAATCCCATCAATAAAACCTAATTCTTCCACAATGTCTAGGCAAATTCGATGCCAATCGCTACAAACGATACCGTCCCAATCTTCAAGCTTGCCGTCTGCTGTGCTATAATCGCGGAACTCTAGACACTCGCCACCATCTGCGCTAGTAAATTGATGAGAGCCAGAGCCCTCATTATAGCTATATGTATAGCCGTTGTCAAATAGAACTTTAGTCATTATTTTAAAATCTTCATAAGTGTACATATTTCAACCCTCTCTTTACTATAACATTATAATTCGCAATCTACAATCTGTTTTATGCAAACAAGGGGGATTATTCCCCCTCTACTACCTTGTCACCTCTTCAAGGAATTCTTCAATCAACAAATAAAGTGCGTCCCTGCGTCTATCCCAATCACAAGGCATATCGTCAAACCAATCCATAATTTCTTTAGCTTTCTGCTCATACTTATGGCAGAGTTCACAGCTTGCCACGATGTCGCCAAAAGGACGATAGCCCGTTACGATGGCAATATCTCCAAAGTCGTATACATCTGCGTTCCATCCGTACACTCCACTAGTATAAGCGAAAGGGCTTATAAGATTCAGTAGGCTCTGAAGTTCGCAATAGCCAACTTTGATTATGTGATTATAAATTCTCTTTGTTTCTTTCATTGTCATCTTCTTCATTTTTACAACCTCATTTCTTTTATTTGATACATCTTTGTGTTACGCACTTTGTGTGCTTCGTTGTATGTATCGTATAACACAATGTGCAGTATGTCAACACCTTTTTTAAAACTTTTTTAAAATATTTTTCAAAAACGGCTAAAAATGTTTAAATTTCAATGAAAAATTTCATCTTAAATTTTTAAAATGTGGTATAATATACTTGTAAGCAATGGAGTCAGTCAGTTATTGCGTCCATGATTTCAACCTTTCTAAATTATATCTGTGTGGGGTAGGGCTTGCCGTAGTGGTGAGCCTTTCGCACATAAAAAGAAAGGACCTAAAAGGGGTAAAGTATCGCAAAGGGCGAGCGATACATATAACGCTTCTATCAGTAACCACCTCACTATTCGAGGGATGGCGAGAGTAGAAGCCTTTTTATTTGATACAATGTTCTACAGGAACCAAAAGACAGAGGACAATGAAAGGGGGTAGCAATGGCAAAATCAAGAGAAAAAGCACTTAAAGAGTCTTATTTAGACAAGCAGGCTAAAACTACCCTAAATACCTTTAAGGGAATAAAAGGGCTAAAGGTCAAAACTATATATGATGGCTTGTACATAAGACCTAACTGCGCTAAAGGAATGATTACACCGATTGACGATTGGGTAGGAGTAGATGAAGACGGCAACAGAGTAATGCTATCAGAGGTAAAGAGCGACAAGATAATAAGACAACCATTTGAACATATAATCAAATCGCCTGAACATCTAATGACTTTATACCTTGCATTCCTAGACTATATAAGAGAAAGCAAATACACCGTATACCCTACAAAAGTTAATTTTGCTCAGCATATAGGAATAAACTATAACACTTTATATAACTATCTCAGAGACTATAAGTCGGAATTTAAACCGCTATATGATAATATTTTAGCTGATATACTGACGGAAGGAGTAATTGCAGGGGCTTACGATAGGCAAATGACTATGTTTTGTTTAAAAAATTGGTGTGGCTGGGCTGATAATACAAAGATAGAAACTACTACAAAGCAAGAACCAATTAGCAAAGACAAGGCTGATAAGATACTAAAAGAGTATATATCAAGCCTAGATAGGGCAGAATAATGTATAAATGATATGCTAACGATATACATTTTATACAAATCTTATGCATTAATAACGATATTTACGATAGTTATATACAAAGAATATGCAAAGATGAATAAAGAATGACAGTTTGAATCAGTGAATTTTATTAGAACCTTTGCATATTTAATGAATAAGACCATATAAGCAATAAATGAAAGCGTTGGAATTTCAACATTTGTTTTTAACTATTCCGTAAATCATAGTTTACAGAATAGATAAAACTACCATTTATTACCATATCCCTAGCCCATCTATAAAGGGTTAAGGGGATGTAAGACCTCAAATAATAGAAAAGGTTAAGGGAGTAAATAAAGGGTTAAAGGGGAAGAATACAGACCACTATCCCCAATCAGAGCCACTCGTTCTTATAGTACGTATATATATCCCCTCACCCTCATATCACATTTTCACAATACATTGTACCCAATTCATACCCACTAGGTTAATATGCCGATGGGTATTTTTTATTATAAAATTTTGGAGAAGTTATGGCAGATAGTAGAGAGATAGTAAAAGCCTTAATACAACACGACTATAAAAGCTATGTTGCCCTAACTAATATGGGATGGAAGCATAGTAAGTTTCACGATTATTTGTGTGATACTGTTCAAGAGTTTACTGAAAGGGAGACCGATAAGGCTTATGAGATATTGATAATAAGTACACCTCCTCAGCACGGAAAGAGCATGACAATAACTGAGACCTTGCCTAGTTGGTACTTGTTAAAGCACCCCATGAAGAGAGTTATTGAAGTAAGTTATAACGAAGACTTCGCTCAAAAGTTCGGCTTAAAAAATAAGAGCAAGATTGAAGAGTTTGGAGATATATTCGGTACAGGAATAAGCAAGGATAAGAATACGGCTAATGAGTTTTGGATGGTCGGCAATGTCGGACAGATGATAAGTAGAGGTGTTACAAGTGGTGTAACAGGTAACCCTGCGGACTTATTTATCATAGACGACCCTATCAAGACGCAACAGGAAGCCGATTCGGAGACTACTAGAGAACACCTTTGGGATGAATGGCTTTCGTCATATAGAACGAGAGTTGCCCCTAACGGAAAAGTCATAGTAATAATGACAAGATGGCACGAGGACGATTTAGCTGGTCGCCTGATAGAAAACGACCCCAATGTTACGGTGGTTAATCTCCCTTGCGAAGCTGAAGAGGGCGATGTTTTAGGTCGTAAGGTTGGTGAAGCACTTTGTCCTGAGATAGGCAGGGGCGATAAGTGGCTTAAAGATTTCAAACTTGGATGTGTGAGCACTAAGGGTTCTAGAACTTGGAATGCACTTTATCAAGGCAGACCTGTAAGTGCTCAAGGAAACCTATTGCAGAGGGAGTGGTGGAAGTACTATGATACTTTACCTGAACTCAATACCTTGATAATGAGTGTTGACGCTGCGTTTAAGGACGGCAAGGATAATGACTTTGTAGCGATACAGATATGGGGGAAGAAAGATTCCGAGTTTTACCTAGTAGACGCAGTTAAAAAACATTTAGATATGCCTAAGACTGTAAAGGAGATTCTAAGGCTAAAGGGAATGTACCCTACGGTAGATAGAATCTTGATAGAGGATAAAGCCAATGGTACATCGGTTATCCAAGTGTTAAGGAGACAGATACACGGAATCGTACCTATCACACCACAAGGTGGCAAGGTGTCGAGAGTAAATGCCGTTAGTGGAGCGATAGAAAGTGGGAATGTTTATCTTCCGAAGAAGAAGCCTTTCACTGAGGACTTTGTGAACGAGTGCTCAGCATTTCCTAATGGCAAGCACGATGACCAAGTAGACGCGATGAGCCAAGCCTTAAATCGTTTGATTTATTGGAAGAACGGAAAACCTAGTGTTCCTACTAATGATAATAAACTAATACAGTTTAACCTAGCGAAAAAGAGTGCTTCTAGTGCGATAGGGAAAGGAGAATCAATAAATGTCATATAACCTTATTTATGGTGCACTTTTAATAGTGTGCTTTTTTATTGGTGTATCGGTAGGAGTTCAGCTTCGCCCTGAGAGGTCGAAAATTGAGCCTATACCTACGAAAATAGCGAAGTCGCTAGGATATAAGACTAAAGCCGAAAGAAGCTCTGAAAGGGAAAGAGCAAGGCTAGAGCAGTTACTTCAAGATATTGATACATATGGAGAGGACTTTTAATGAATTGTGAAAAGATATGGCAGATGTACGAAAAGAATAAACAGTACCTGCAGACCAAAGGCTTAGTAAAGAATACTGAGCGAAATTGGAACTTTTATGGCGACAATCAGTGGGTCGGAGTTAAGACTAAGGAAGAGCTTCCTATGCTTAATATCATAAAGCCGACAATCAAGTATAAGGTATCGACTGTTTGTCAGCACGCTATGACGGCAAAATTCACCGATATGGGCGACGATAGCACCAATCAGCACATATATGATGTTCTTAATAAGAAGTTTGCTCAGTCGTGGGAAAAAGCGAAGATGAACAGTGCTTTGTGGAAGTGCATTAAGGCTTCTGCGATTCAAGGCGATTCATATCTCTATTGGGGTACAGATTCGACCTTAGATACACCTCAGCTTATCGACAACACAAATATTTTGCTTGGTAACGAGAATACGACAAACATTCAGGAACAGCCTTACATAATGATTATGGAAAGGCTCCCACTAGAGACTGTAAAGAAGATAGCCGAGCAAAACAAGGTACCTAAAGAAGATATAGATGGAATCAAGACGGACGCAGAGAGGGAGAGTCAGATTGCTAACCAAGAGGAAGTAAGCGATAAGGTAACTTGTGTTGTCTATCTATCAAAGGATAAGGACGATGTAATCACTGTTACTAGGGCGACAAAAGAAAGTCTTATTGAACCTACGAGAAGAATTACATCATCCGTAGACGGAAAAGAAATTGCAGGGCTAACTCTATATCCTATACAGAACTTTGTATGGGAGCCTAGACCTAATAATGCTAGAGGAGTTAGCGAGGTCGCTTCTATGATTCCTAATCAGATAGAACTTAATAAGACCTTAGCTAGACGAGCAGTTACAGTTAAGATTTCTGCGTTCCCTAGAATCGCTTATGACGCAGACGCAGTGGAAAACCCTGATGACCTAAACAAGGTCGGAGCTGCGATTGGAGTAAGGGGAAATGCTCAGCAGTCAATCAATCAGATGATAGGTTATATAAATGCAGCGAATATCTCTAGTGACGCAGATAAACTGTTTGCTGACCTAATCACGCAGACAAGGGAACTTGCAGGAGCAGGCGATTTTGCCGTGGGTAATATCGACCCTCAGAGGTCGAGTGGAAGTGCCATCATTGCAATAAGAGACCAAGCACAGATTCCACTTAATGAGCAGATAAACACTTTCCAGCAGACAGTAGAGGATATCGCACTTATGTGGTTTGATATGTGGCTAGTATATGATATAGATAGCTTCACCACTAAGGATGAGCACGGAAACGAGATTAAGATATCTGCAGATGAACTTTTGGACTTTAAGCCGTCGGTAAAAGTCGATGTTTCACAAGATAATCAGTGGACAAAGTTTGCTCAGCAACAGGCTTGCGACGCACTACTTGCTCAAGGACAGATAACATTTGAGGAGTACGCAGAATTAATCCCTGATGGAGGAGCAATCAGTAAGGGTAAACTACTTAACCTCATATCTAAAAGAAGCTCAGAAGCGAATAGAGCCTCAAATTTCAGAGGATAACGCAGAAAACACACCGATAGAAGATGTTCCTATCGAAAATCACGAAATGATGGCAAAACACGAAGAAATGCCAACAGAAAACACTGAATTAAGGGAAGCGCAATAGGGCGCTTCTTTTTAATTATACAAAAAGGAGTTAAAAACAATGCCAGATTTTGAAACGAATGTAGGCGCAGAAGTGTTGGATGTCGCCGACCCAACAATCGAATCAGAAGATGTAGGCGCAGAAGAACAGGAAGTCGCCGAGCCTGTGGTTGATAATGCAGAAACTGAAACAGGAAAAACAGATTCCGATTCAGCATTTGCAGAAATGAGGAGAGAACTTGAAGCACTAAGAAGCTCTAACGCAGAGTACGAAAGAGCACTATCAAATTTCTTTCCTGAAGCCGAAGATAAAGCACTCGCAGCGGAAGCTTTTTATCAGAACAGAGAGTATGACGAGTTAGTCGCAGAGAGAGAAGAAGCGAATGTCATCGATGGGCTGAAAAGAGAAAACGAACAGTTAATGCAAGCAGTGATTGAACAGCAGGCTGAAAAAAGAATGGCAGATGACCTCAAAGAAGTGCAGAGCCTTGACCCTACTGTTAAGAGCCTAGAGGACTTGGGCGAATCGTACGCAGGATATATCAGCAGTGGACTTACTGCAAGGCAAGCGTATTTTGCGTGCAAAGCTGAAAAGCAAGCGACAACAGTCGTTCCTGCAAAGCCAACAGGCAAGGTCGAGAGCACAGCTAGTGCACCTAAGGAGTATTTCACTCAAGAGGAAGTCGAAGCTATGACAAAAGAAGAAGTTAAGAAGAATTATGAGACCATTCGTAAATCAATGACGAGATGGTAGAAAAGGAGTAAAAAATGGCTTATAGAAATTTTGTACCTACAATTTGGTCAGAGCAGTACAACAGAGAGTTGGAAAAGGCACTTGTTTTCGCAGAGGACTGTAACAGACAGTACGAGGGCGAAGTTAAGCAGGCAGGTGACACAGTTAGAATTTTGGGAGTAGGCAAGCCTACAATCACCACTACAACAACAGCAACGGATATTACACTTGCTAATGCTGAGAATGTAACAGACACATCAATCTCTATGAAGATTGACCAGGTCGCTTACTACAATTTCAAGGTAGGCGATATCGACAAGGCTCAGGCAGTCGCAAACGGTCCAATGGACGCTCTTATGTCTGAGAGTGCTTATGGTGTTGCTGATGAAATGGATAAGTACATCGCAAAGCTTGCTAGTGATACAAGGGCAGACAAGCTCGACACCACATCTACACAGATAACAAAGGCTAACATTCTTGGCTATGTTGACAGGGGGCTAAAGAAGCTATACGAGCAGAATGTATCAAACAATAGCAAAATCACCCTTACTGTTCCACCGTGGTTCTATATGCTAATGAAGCAGGCTTATGTAGACCTTGACCAGAACAACTCAACAATGATTGAGAACGGCAAGGTGGGTAGATACGGAAATGTAATCGTAAAGATGAGCAACAATGTTTACAAAACAGGTACTGATTCGCTCATTATGCTAAGAACAGACAAGGCGATTGCCTTTGCCAACCCTCTAACTCATGTTGAGCCATACAGACCTGACAATTCGTTCTCTGACGCTGTTAAGGGATTTGTTCTATATGGTGGAACAATCGCAAGACCTAAGGAAATGGTTGTACTCAACTGTAAGGAGTAGTTTAACGGGGGGCGATTGCCCCTCTTTATTTTGTTTGAGGTGAAATATGACTATAAAAGAACTAAAAAGCAATATTAAGACACTAGGTTTTGAGGAAGATTCCACGATGGACTTATACTCAGAAATAGTGTTAAATGCGATAAACCGAAGTATTGATTGGGTTTATAGAACAGTCGTTGAACCGTATAAGAACTATTTTGAGGATGTTGTCGAAGTCGATGTATATGAGCTTAGCCTTATAACATCAGATACGAGCGAAATGGAAGAAATCGACTTGCCTGATATGGTATGTGGGATTGTTCCGTTGATGTCAGCATATTTTATATGGCTAGATGACGACGAGCGAAAAGCGACAATGTATTGGAACAATGCAGATGACCTCAAAACGCAGTTATTGTCAGCGATAATCAAGCCTAGAAAATGTAAATTCGTAGGTGGTTTGGAGATTTAAGATGGGAAAGCTAACAGTATCAAGCAAGCCTAGACTTTCAACGGCTAAATATTCAGGACTTAGAGGAATCGACCTTTCGCACTCACCTAAGGAAGTTAATCGCAGACATTCCCCTGATATGCTCAATATGATAAGCGATGATGGTGGGAACCCTAGAAAGCGTAAGGGATGGCGATATATGAAGTCATACGAGGGCGAGCGAATCCTGGATATGATAGAGGTAGACGGCTTGCTCTATGTTGCGACAAATAAGAATGTCTATGTGGAGAAGTGGAAGCGCAATGGCTTCAACATCCTAGAGAATGTAAAAACTCTTTATGGTGGTTCGACTTGTGACTTTAACTCAATCAAGCTATTTGCGTTTGATGGTAAATGTTATGCTTGTGGTTTTGGACACATAGACGCAAGCACTTTAACACCTAGTAAGTATGGATTGTCTACTCTTAGTGGACTGTTTGATGGGTTATATCCTCAAGGGTATTTCTTTTGCGAGATAGATAAAATCATAGAAGACTTTATCATCGGTGCAGGTTACCCTAATCACGAAGCTAGAATCAAGATGAACTCAAAGACTGTTCCTGATGTTGCCATATCAAAGAACCTAGATGGTACAGGTGGAAAGAATATAGGAGCAGGAGTAAACCTTTTAGCACCTTATAGGCGAGTAACTTATTTGGGCGATGATAAGACAACAGAACTGAGATTACTACCTAAAAAGGAAAACGAGGAATCAGACGGACTGTTCAAAAGGTACTTGATTATAAATGTTGAATATCTTGATACGGATGGTGCGTGGAAGAAAGCCGAGTATACCACTACTAAGAACGCAACAAAGACACAAGGCTATCTAGCTAACGGAATGCTAGGAGACACTTTCCTTGAATCACCGATAATCAAGATTAAGGCTTATAAACCACCTGTAACAGGACAAGATAATATCCGTGTGACCTATGTATCGTTCAGTGATGAAAAAGGCAGAGTGGATGACGACGGACAGTGGATAAGCGATAAAAACGGCTATTACAAAGGCTTTTACAACGAGAACTATGCTTTGCTATGCCGTGATGGGAAAATCCGTAATTATGGCTATGCTAACAACGATAGACTGTTCGGAGTATCAGGTAAGAACAAGGTTTACTTTTCAGCAGTTAGCGACGCAACCTATATTCCTGATAATAGCTTCATCAATGTTGCTAACGCAGATTCAATCGTTAATCTCCATAGATACGAGGACAACCTTGTCGTAGTTACAGGAAACACTCAGAACGAATCATCGGTATATTTCATCAGTGGAGCAAAATTGCAAGATGGCAAAGAAACCTTTATCTTGCGTTCATCTTCCGTAACAACAGGAGCAGTAGCACCTAACACTTTTGCAACACTTATAGATGACCCTATGTTCCTATCGTCAACAGGCTTATACGGAATATCTAATCACTATATGAGCACTCAGCTAGCGATAAGAAATCGCAGTGTATTTGTCAATAAAGTGCTATGCAAGGAGAAAAACTTAGATAGGGCGATTGGTGTGGCTTGGAACTCTTACTACATACTAGCATTGCCTAGTGGTAAGTGCTATGTATTCGATGGTAGGCAGACGACTAGAGACGATAAGAACAGAACAAACTTTGCGTATGAAACCTATGTGTTTGACAATATCCCTGTAAATGTATTTTGCGTAAGCAATGATATGCTCTTATTCGGCAGTGGAGACAACATTTGTTGTTTTTCTACTGACTATGAAAATGATGGAGCATACAGAGATGGAGCAAAGCAAGGTTATGGAGTTTTGTATGATGGTGAACCAGTCAAGGCTCACTGGACTACACCTGTTGACTATGACGGCAACGAAACAGTATATAAGACCTTGCAGAAGCGAGGGAATGTTTTGTTGCTAGATGTTGCTGATTCCGAAGTAGGCATTTACTTTATCGTAGACGGCAAGGGGAAACAGTTAATAATGACAACAAGTTCAGAGCAAACCGATATTCACATCAAGAAGAAAGAAAAGAAATATAGGCACTTACAGATAAGGTTAGAGAGCGAAGACGCAAGACCTTTCAGTATCATCAGCCTAGCTAAGACCTATTCGGTAGGTAATTTTTCAAAGTAGGAGGTATTTATGGCACTAGCAGGAAACCCATATGCAACCCTAAAGGAAGCATATTTGCAGAGCATACAGAAAGCAAAAGACGCAGACACTGCGTTGCTAGAGCAGAAGCACAATCAGGAAGTCGAAAAGGCTAATAAGAACTATGAAGCTTCGGCTAGAGACGCTTATGTAAACTATCAGAAGAACAGTCTTGAACTACCTGAGCACTTGTCGGCACAAGGAATTACAGGTGGAGCAAGCGAGACGGCAAAGGTTAATTTGCAGACGGCTTATGCAGACGCACTAGCTAAAGGTAATTCAGCGAGAGAGGGAGCATTAACAGACCTTAACAATGCGTATATGAATAGCTTAAAGGCACTAGCTAATCAGTATCTAAAGCAACAGAGCGATGCAATAGCAGATTATGACGCAAAAATCGCAGCGTGGGATGAAGCAAAACAGGCAGAAATAGAAGCACAACAGGCAGCTGCTGCTAGAAGTTACGGATATGGAGGTTACGGTCGTAGTTATGGTGGAGGTCGCAGTTATGGTGGTGGAGGTTACGCTTCGGACTATTCCGACTATGCAGATGATAGCGTGACATATGTTGAGGACCCTACACCTAGAATGGTAAACGCAGCGAACGCAGTGGCGGGACTGTTTAAGCAGAAAAAGGCTCCTGATTCGTTCCTAATCGCAAGAGGACAGCCTGGATTAAGAAAGGAGTCACCCACGCAAACGAAAAAGGTAGTACCAACATATCCTAGTGGAGCAATCTCAATGAACTATGTAAACCGAGGTTTTCAGTCGTTCGCTCCATCTAAACCATCACCTAAGAAGAAAAAGGGTAAGAGGTAGTCAAAATGGCTAAAAGGCTAAATGTAATAAGTGTAGCAGACCAAAGAAAAGCTAGGGAAGAAAGCAACGCGAGACTAGATGAAGCATATAAGAAGCAAGTCAAGATGAATGATACGGCAGGTGGTCGATTTATGCTTGGAGCAACAGAGGGATTGACTCACGCGTTGTTCCCTGCTCCATATCGTTTAAAGTCTATTAGTGATAGCACTAGAGAAACAGGCTCATTTAAAGCTGGTGACATCGGTGGAAACGCACTAGGTTATATTCTTAGCGGAGCACTAAGCAGTGGTGTCGGCGCAACAGGGGCACTCACTAACGCAGTATCAAAAAGTAGCTTAGGGCAAGCCTTAACTCGAAAACTAGCGACTAATAAATTCATACAAAATGGAGCGAGAAAAAGTCTAGGAAAGCTAGGAATGATAGCTACCGATAAGGCAGTTAATAGCCTAGCTACAAAGACGGCAGAGGGCGTTACAAGGCAGTTAGCAAAGGAAATAGCAGTTGATACACCTTTAGGCTTTTATAACTCACAAGGCTCAATTTTGAGCGATGGTCACAAGTTTGGTAGTAAGGAATACTGGAAGCAAGTAGGACTGAATACGGCACTTGATGTAGGCATAGGCTCAGCTTCAGACCTTGCACCAGCATTCCTAAGAGGGCTAAGAAAACCGAAAGTCCATGCAGACCTACCCACTGCTGAAATTCCAACAACAAGATACACTAAGGTTAATTATCCTTTAGGAGTAGAAACCCCTAAACAGAGGTTATCAACAGAAGCAAGAATTGAAATTAATAAGCCTAAAATCGCAGAAATACAGAGTAAACCACTATCCCTTTCCGAAGTGGCTCAAACATCAAAGCAACAGCTTCCTAGACAGACAAGGACAGCGATAATGAAACAAAGCTATGGTTCTGATGTTGAACTTTTTAGACCTAGAAAACACTATGAGCCAATAGATGTTCAGATGAAAAGCAAGGATATAAACTTGTCACAAGACAAGGGCTTAGATGATGTTATATCTAAGACACAGAATTTGCCGAGCGTAAAAGGGCGCCCAATGACAAATGACATTATGGAATCAGCGATTCATCCGATTGATTCAATAGGTGTGGCGACAAGAACCGAGCCACATTTGGGAACCTATGCAGTTAAAGAATCACAAGGGCTAAAGACTGTTCATTCATATGCGACAAGCGAAACAAAAAAGGCAATCACAGAGCGAAAGCACAAGACGATGGACTTTATGTCCGACACAACACGCAATCAAGACGCTCTAAAACAAGCTACAACCGAGATTGGTGATGATATTGATGGAACACTCAATCACTTCAAAATGTCCGTGGAAACAGGGCAAACAAACAGTGATACGATGGTTCGTGGAGTGGCACTCTTTAACAAGCTAGAGGAACTCGGTAGACACGAGGAAGCTTCAATAGTCTCAGGCGAAGTTGTCTCACTAGCGAGTGAATATGCTAGAGGACTTCAGACTATGAGATGGTTCAATCAAATATCCCCTGAGGGCAGAGTGGTTGCCGTAAAGCGAAATGTGGATAGGCTTAATAAACAATTTGCAAATACTTTGAGCAAAAAGGGAATTACAGTTAGTGTTCCTGATGAACTGTTTAACAAGCTGAGAAAAGCAAGTGGAGCAAAGGAAATCGCCGAGGTTAAAAATGAGATAGGCAAGACAATGTGGAATCAGATTCCACCTACCTTAACCGATGAACTCAGCGCTTGGAGATACCTTTCAATGCTAAGCAGTCCTAGAACGCATGTACGAAACCTTATCGGTAACTGTATCTTTACACCTCTAAGGATGGTAAGGGATAAGGTGGAAGCTACTTTGCAGAGCAATCTAGTTAAGCAAGCAGATAGGACAAAGGCTTTCCATGTGGGAAGAACAGGTGAAGATGGAGCATTAAGGGCACTAGCAAGCAAGGCTTATGACGAGGACCGATACATCATTGAGGGAATGGAAAAGTATAGGGAGGTTCACAGACACCCTGACGCCATTCAGTCAAAACTTAAGATTGTTGATAAGCTTTCTAAATGGAACGCACACGCATTAAACCTAGAGGACTTGTGGTTCAGTAGACCTGCGTATAACAATAGCTTTGCAGGGTTCCTAAAGGCTAAAGGGTACAAGGCTAGCAATGTTCCTGATGAGGTTTTTAAGCAAGCTAAAGAATATGCAATGAACGAAAGCTTGGAATCAACATTCCGTAATGCTAATGCTTTATCCGACTTTGTTATGAAGATGAAAAGATATGCAAATGTACCAATAAGCGATATCCCACAAGATGTCGCAGGTGGCAGAGTGCTGAACAAGGCAAGCAGTATGTTTGTAGACGCAGTATTTCCATTTGTAAAGACACCTAGCAATGTGCTAATGCAAGCGACAAAGTTTTCGCCTGTTGGACTAATGCGAGGGGTAAAACAGATGGTAAAGTCTGAGAACCCTGCTCAGTTTATAAAAGGACTGAACAACCTAACATCAGGAATGACAGGTACAGGAATAATGGCACTAGGTTATTATATGGGAACCGAGGGGCTTGCAACAGGTAAAATTGATTCTTCGTCCGAGGGGCAATTCCGAAAGATGATGGGCGAACAGTCGTACTCAGTAAACATAGGTGGCAGAGATTTTAACTTTACTATGGATTGGGCAGCGCCTGCTTGTATTCCGTTCTTCATTGGAGTGGAACTAGCAAACGGCAAAGAGGGTGACGGAACATTTGGACGAGTGCTAGATGCATTTACTCAGATGTCAGACCCTGTGTTTTCTATGTCTATGCTACAAGGTGTAGGACAAGCTTTTGAATCATCTAGGGGAAATCAAGAGATTAACCCTATATACAGAATCATAGGTAATTCTAGCGAAAGTTACTTGTCGCAGTACATACCTACACTGTTTGGGCAGATTGCAAGGATAACGGCTTCCGAGGACCTTGATGTAACACCAACGGCAAAGAGTGCAACGGAAAGAGAGGTTCAGAACTTCCTATTCCGTATGGCTAGCAAGATACCAGGACTTAACGAAATGGTATTACAACCTAAGGTTGACACATTTGGCAAGACGGATAGAAAAGAAAGTATTTCCGACTATGCTTTATCAGTGGCACAGAATATGCTATTACCTGGAAGCCTAAAGGCACGCAGAAACGATTCAACGACAGATGAATTAGAATCACTATTGCGTTCCGTTGATGGCTCAAGTGGAAGAAAGATAATTCCTGATAAGTCAACGAATCTAAATGTCAAGTTTGGTGATGATGATATGCGTATGTCGGTAGAGGAGCGAACGGCATATCGAAAAACTAAAGGAGCAGAGGTTCAAAACGGCTTGCAGAATCTATTTAACAGTAGCGAGTATAGAAGAATGTCTGATGATGACAAAGTAAAGGCTATAAGCGATGTATATCGCAAAGCTGAGCGAAGTGCTAAGGATGAGTTTTTGCTTGGCAGAGGATATAGCAAAGGCGATATAGAGTTTTCAAAGCTTAATAAGACAGTACAGTTAAAGTACAATCCTAGTGTTCAGACAAAGGAAAGCTTTGTACTTGCTTATAATTCGCAGAAAGACCACAAGTCTAAGATGGCGAAAACGATGTCAGCCGTACAATCAGGAGTTAGCTATAAAGATATCAACGGTGTAATGACAGTAGATAAGAACACATACGGAAAGGCAGTATATGCTACAAAAGTAGGGCTTACTACGAGCGACTTGGAAGCCGTAAAGGGCAGAGCAGACTATGACGGAAACGGAAGCCTTAAAAAGGCAGAACTCATATCGTATCTGAATAACAGTCAGTACACAAGGGAACAGAAAAGGGTGCTCTTTGATATGTTATCGGCACGCAGTACAAAGTACAATCCTTATAGATAGGGGGATATATGAAAGAGTTTAATTTTAATGTAAAAGATAGAACACTCACCTTAAATGGTGGTGGTAAGTTTATAGGGCATAACGGCGATTATATCGCCGTTTTTTCTTTTGACGATGAATGGAACGGCAAGTCCAAAATCGCGAGATTTAAGAAAGATAAGTTTTTCCGTGATGTCGCTATCAATGACGACAAGTGTTTGATTCCGTCGGATATGCTCAAAAAAGGCAGAATCAAAATCGGAGTATACACCGATGAGATGAAGTCCGAACCTTTGATGATAGAGGTTGTTGAAAGTATCTTTGATGGGAAGTCTCAAAGTGCGTCAGCAAGTAAAGATAGCACACTAGGAACAGTCGTAGTAAAACTAATGGACAAGGTAGACAGTTTATCGCCAATTCCTGATTCAGTTTTAACTACGCTATTAGACTAAGGGGGATATATGCAGTATTTAGACAAAAACGGAGTAACAAAGCTGTGGAACGCTATCAAGCAGAAATTTGAAACTAAGGATAGTGCTGAGCAGACCAAAACAAGGGTGACCTCTGCAGAGGGTTCAGTTAATCAGCTATCGAATAGTGTTAGGAGTGTTCAGATAGCCGTTACGGAACTAAAAAACGCAAAGCAACCAAAACTATATATCGCATATTCTAGTTCTAACGATGGAACAGGAATGACACTCACACCTCAAGCAGATTCAAGCTATATAGGATTTTGCACATCGGTAGATGATACGGCACCTACCACACCTAGTCGTTATAAATGGGCACTGTTTAAGGGTCAAGGTGGAAGTGGGGGAACATCTGTGTATACTTGGGTCGCTTATGCAAGCGATAACTCAGGAACAGACTTTTCACACACCTACAACGGAGAGGTGCACGATTGGATTGGACTAGGACTAAATAAGCTATCAATAACGGCTTCTAACGACTATCGTGACTATGAGTGGCACTGTCTAACAGACCCTAACGCAACATCTAAGATTAATGAGTTGGGGAGCAGACTTACATCACTTAGCACTACGATTCAGTCAGTGCAGTCATCGACTGAATCAATGCTTACAGAGATTTACGGACAAGTAGAGCACTTGCCTGAAAGGATTGATGAGCTCAAAGGCAGACTTGATGTCGTAAAGGACTATATCATTGAGCAAGGCGAGACTGATGGATGGCAGTACACTAAATGGGCAAAAGGCACTCTTGAAATGCTTATGTCAAAGGAGATTGACTCAGGGGGATGGACTGATGGTATGTGGAACAACATGCTATTTAGCCGAAAAGTGTTTAGCTATCCGTTGACAATCAAACCTGTAAAAACACCTGTTGTTGTCGCTTCGGTGCAGATTGGCACAGGATATTCGTTGGGAGCACAGACAACTCATATTAAGTCTGGCAACCAATTTACAGGCATACAGATAACCTCTGCAGGAAGTCAAGGTGCAAGCACGGCTGAAGTTAAAAACTTACAGATATATGTTATCGGCAAGTGGAAATAGAGGTGCATATGGGAGAACTCACAAGGGAAGAATGGCTAGAACGCAAGAATGCTATTGACATCAAGATACAGTGCCACGATGATGAAATCAAAAGATTGAACACTCGATTGATAATTGTTGAGGACATGACAAAAGAGATACAGAAAATCAACACCAACATAGAGCTCATGATACAAAAAATGGATATGCACCACAAGGAACTAGAAGAGCAACAGGAAAAGATGGAGCGACTAGAACAACTACCAGCTACACGCTGGAACTCGCTAGTCAGCATGATTCTTGCAGCTATCGTTGGTGGTGTAATCACTTATTTTTTTAAAAGAATTTAGTTAGTTTAGGGCGATTCAGTCGCCCTTTTTTATTTCAAGGAGGTAGAAAATGAATCTTGAATTTTTAACAAATCTTTACATTCCACTAGTTATCGCAGTTTGTTTAGTCGTAGGTTACTTGATGAAAAAGTTTTTACCAGCCGACAGCAAGTACATTCCACTCACAGTCACGATATTGGGAGCAGTGCTAGGCTGTATCAATGCTCACGCAGTCACACTAGTGGCTATTGCAAGTGGCATGATTAGTGGACTTGCGTCTACTGGATTGCATCAGATATTTAAGCAGATTTTAAAACTAGAAGACAATACAGATAAGAAAGTCGAGGACTAGACTATGGCATATCAATTTATAGAGGACTTTGACAGCCCTAACTTTGGTAAATACTATGTCGGAGAGACGAATCAAAATGTGCCTGAGGAGATTATCATTCATTGGTGGGGATACTACGGACAAGCATTTATGACGCCAGTTAATTGGTTATGTAATCCGAAGTCAGGTGTATCGGCTCACTATGTTGCAGAGGCTGGCAGAGTGGCTTGTATTGTTAGTCTTCCTAATGTCGCTTGGCACTCAGGGAATATGGAAGTAAACTCTAGGAGCATAGGCATTGAATGTCGTACAGAATGTCGCCCTGAAGACTTTGAGACAGTAGCAGAACTTATCGCTGATATATGGCGATTCTACGGTCGCAAATTGCCACTTAGAGGGCATAGAGACATCAAGCCGACACAGTGTCCAGGAGTATGGTATGACCGACTAGACGAACTATATCGCAGAGCAGAGTATTACTATAACGGTGGTGGTGCTCAGCCTGTGCCTGAAAAGAAGTCTATTCCATCAGATGTAACTATCACTAGATATGCTGGAGCAGATAGATACAAGACTGCTGACCTAATCGCTGAATCACATCTAAAGCCTAATAAGGTAGTGGTTAGTGGCAAAGGCTTTGCAGATGGCTTGAGTGCTGGTTATCTTGCATATACTAAAAACGCTAACCTAGTATATGATGAGTGCAAGGGTACTAATGGACTAGAGACAACGGTTGTTGGTGGCGATGTAAAAATCAACGGTGCTGGAGTAAAGGTGCTCAGTGGTGCTGATAGATACGCAACAAATCTTGAGGTGCTCAAGGAGTGTATCAAAGGTGCTAAAAAGCTAATCATCACAAGTGGCAAAGATTGGGCAGATGGTGTGTCTGTATCAACAGTGCGTCACCCTGTAACGATGGTGGGGGATTATCTCACAATCAAGCAAGCGTCGTTCTTAGATAGACAGTCTGACCTAGAGTACATCATACTAGGTGGCGATAGTGTAGTGTCAAAGGATATTGAGCGACAGCTTGCAGATATCGGCAAGGTGACAAGGCTTGATGGGTTAGATAGATACGAGACATCGACAAAGATTGCTGACCTATTTTATCCTAACGCAGATACTGTGATACTTGTTAATGCGTGGGCAGATGGACTAGTGGCAAGCAATCTAGGTGACTATCCTGTACTGCTAGTCAATAAGTATACCAACGAATCAGCTAAGGCATACATCAAAAAGCATGGAATCAAAAAGGCTTATGTACTAGGCGATATATCCGATGATATACTAGCTGATATATTTAACTAACTAAGAGGGCGTTTGCCCTCTTTTTTTATTTTTTGTACCTCACTTTGTACCTCACCAAAAGTTTCAAAAAGGTTCAGTTTTGACATAAAATTTGCGTAGACAAGTTCCGATTTTAGGCAAAGAAAAAACCTTGAATCTCTGTAAAACACAGTGTTTTCAAGGTTTCTGTCTTATGGTGCGTCATCAGGGGTTCGAACCCTGGACACCCTGATTAAGAGTCAGGTGCTC